>Ga0209639_1001214_pt1 | contig 27613 bp, 17 predicted proteins | sample EPASupsiteHSE605_FD_187268 | JGI IMG/M metagenome (GOLD analysis project Ga0209639, IMG submission 187268) | Bioremediated contaminated groundwater from EPA Superfund site, New Mexico - Sample HSE6-05 (SPAdes) (version 2) | ecosystem: Environmental > Aquatic > Deep subsurface > Groundwater >... | reverse complement strand
TTTACTGTTTATTTATTAAATCGAATTCCCTTCAATTATTTCTTAACTTCTTTTGACCCCAAAACCCCAACCATAATCACCCCTAATTTTGAATAATTTGATAAATGGGGTCATTTTGACATCCCTAGATTCTTGTTATCTTCCCTGTCTTACTGATGGCACTGCCACCGAGTTTTTTTGGCGGAGAACCATCTGAGGTTAAGATGAGCAATACTAATTTCCCAACAATCCCTGATGATCTTGTTATAAGAGATTCAGTATTTTATGATTTGAGGAGGAGAGCAATAACAATAACAGATAGTGATTATGCAATCAACCTTTTTATTAATAGTAGTAGTTTTTTTAATGTATCCTCAACAACAAGTTATGGTGCAATCTATGTCTCAGTTCAAGGGAATATTTATATCAAACAAGTATGTTTTAACTTATGTCAAGCATCAAGTAGTTATCAGATCGGGCGATTAAGCTCAGGAAATACCAAATATAATGGAATGGAAATGTCAACAATAACTAATTGTATCCGCAATTCGGCTTCTTATACTATTCATCTTCAAAATGGAATAACTGATTGTATTGGTATCAATTTATCTTATTGTATAACAACAGGCAGTTATATGGGGTTAACGTTAGATCCCAAGTGGCGAATCAGCTTGAATTTCTCAACATTTGCAAATAACACAGGTGGACAGAATTGCATAACCATTAATTTAGGAACCAATTCCAACAATGAATTTAATTATATTATTTATGTATCGAACCAAATGAACTCGAATGATCATCATAATTTTTGCTTATCTGGTCAAGGGAATATTTTAATGAGCAATTGCAATTTCCAAAATAATACAGGACATTTATTATATAAATTGGGAGGGACTTCTTCTTTTGGAAGAGTAACCCTTGTCAACTGTTTCATTGCTCATCATTCAACAACTCATGTTACCACAACACACCCAAGTGGGTTTTTCTTGATTCATACAAATGTTGGCGGGAATGTTCATGTTAATACCATTATCATCACAAGGGGGATCATCACCGATATACCACAAATTCTACATCTTAATACTTGGTTCTGTGAAGCCCAATACACAAATTCACTCCAAATTGATCCAACAGAAAACATCCCATCCCCAGCACAAACAATGCCCAATTCTCCAACAGAATGTGTATTTGAGAGCCAGGTTGAGCCACAATCCATGAGGCTAATTTCCTCTTTGGGATTTTTGTCAATTCTTATCACTTGACATCCTCAAAGAGTGATTATTTCCCTGGAATAACACCCGGAAAAACATATTTGCAGTCTCAAACAAGAATAACAGAGACAGTTTCGGGAAATTTTTATGTTAATGAGTGTTGTTTGCAATATTTTAATAATAGTGCAGTATACGTATCCTTGAGTTCAACAATTCGTTTGGTTATTGAGAATAGCCATATTAGCGACAGCCATCCAGTAGATAATTATGGTGGGGGATCCTTTTTGACTGCTCTGCTGGTAATTTTGTTTTTGCCAAGAGTTCTGGGTTTAAATGCTCATCAAATGAAAGCCATTTTGCTTATGTTTTATGTGGAAGTGGTAAATATTGTACATTTATTCATAGCACGGTTACAGAATGCTTTTTAGTTTCAGGGTATACACCAATCTATACAAATGATCCAATTCAGCTTCATAGAGCAATCCAAAAAGTAGACAATTGCAATTTCTCTAAGAATACAGCCTTATGTACATCTGGATTTCAAACATTTAACTCTGATTCATGTGAATTCAAGTATTCTACATTGACCAAGAACCATGCTTTCGATTCGGTTTGTATAAGAATAGAGAATGGTGATGTCATCCTTCATCAACTCAACATTATCGGGAACACAAACGATGCTAGTTCTGGTGGTTTGATTCATCATCATTCTGGAACTTCTGATACTCAGAATTGTTGTATACAAGGAAATACATGTAATTCTGGACAACTAACAATTTTCTATCTGTTTAGAGGAAGCGCCATTCTTCAATCATGCTGGATCCAAGATGATGGTATTCTATATAATATTGGACATGATTCACCGATCATCAGGTTGTCAACTTATTCACACACACATCTAGCTGTAAAGAAGTGTCCGACCAGACCTCAACCTAGATCATTAGAGATTAATAGGAGACAATCCTATATTTCCAGAAACTTTCTACTGGTTATTGCTTTTACATTATTTTGGAATGAATAAATGATTTGGGTTTACTCCATTATGATTTCTTTGGGAATTGGCTGAAAATACTTGTGGATCTTGAATATTTCATAAGAAATCCTAATAATCGGCTCAGTCTCGGCGACAAACATTTGTTTATGTATTTTGAGAGCTATTGATGAGTTTATAAACAACAAGAAAAATGGAAGAATGCCATTATTAAATGAATCAATGATAACATTAAGAGACTTAGTCCTTGATGCAGAAATGGAAAGCCGGTACTGATTGATTATGGTCACAAATTGTGCGAATTGAGGGTGATCTATTGACTGGATGGATGTCGAAACAATAATATCCCATAATGAGTCAATTGATAAAGTAGATCCATCAATCTTTGCGAGGGCAATAGTTTTAACAGCATTGATAAGGTCTTTTATGATTTCATGCTCATCATCTCTTTCAATAACACCACTCATTAGTTGATTACTGATAATCCTCAGGTATCTCTGAACAATTTTTCTTATTCTTTTAACAAAATTCTCAGTAAATTGCTGATTTTGGTAAGGGGCAATATCACTCTTCATCAATCCGATCATTTCAGAGCTTTCACATTCAATAGTTTTATTAATAATCTGACAAAAAGATCCATACTCATTCATAAAAGAATCACTATAAAAGAACCCCTGAACAATTGAGAAATCATTTGACAAGAAATGTAAGAATATTGATAAGCAGCTTTGTTGAAAAAGGAATTGCAAAAATTTCAGGGTTGTGAGGTTCTTTTCTTTGGAAAGTATTAATAGATTATTCTTTAGGCTATTAATATTCTGGTCATATCTATGTGTTTCATTGATGATTCTTATCATTTCACAAATCAAAGGAGATAATGAGTCTAACTTATATGAAGAGAATATGACATGATTATAAAACGAGAACAAATCAGCGCATTCTTTGCTGGAGAAGTCAATTGTTTTTGAGCTTTGGCTGGAGGGCCTTATAGCAGATTGCATCAATGAATCAAAACGAGTAAGGAGTTCGATACTTGTACTTTCATTTGCTTGGTCTGTATTCATCCATTTAACACCAAGGGTTTCTATCATTTTGCCTATATCAGGTGCTTCTTCATTATCACCATAAATAGCATCAAAATCAACATAATATGATTCATCAATCATTGGTTCAGTCTCAGCAATACAAAAATCGGTAAGACTCAAGAAAGAACTTTCCTCTATGGGCTTAATATCTATACTATTTGTACTACCTGATCTAGGTGGCGCTAAAGATTCACAGGAAACAGATTTTTCTCGAATCAAAAACTGTTCCATGTATCCTTTTTCTTCCAATTCCATCTTTTCTATGTACTCCACCCTCAACTTCGCAGCTTTAGAACCCCTTGTAAATTGATTGAACTCAGTTTGAGTCATTTTGGAAACATTCAAAGAGTCAATGTCCAAAGTTTCTGGAGTCTCCTGGCTAAACTCAAAAACAGATGACTCATTGCCTATCTTACTCCTCAATTTGCTTTTAGGCTCGGGAATATTGATCTTAGGATCATTCGAACCATTGATATCTCCAAAATCAATTGCTGGGACAGAGTCCTTTAATGACTCTTGGCTTCCAGAAATGCCAGGATCAACACGTTTAATAGGTTTTACAACAGAATCCGAATCAACAGGTGCCTCAGGTTCAACAGAAGGGGACTCTGATCCTGTTTTAACTTTCCTTCTTCTCATTAATAAAAGTGTCAAATGCACGAAAACTTAATCAGTGATTTTAACATGGATGAAATTGTTGAAGACGACTTTCCTTTTGTTATTTCAGCTTCTGAGTCGGAGAGTGATAAGCATATTCTTTTGCTTGGTCCTAGCGGATCAGGAAAGACAACATTTCTTCGTCAATTGCGTCTTAACGTAAAAGGCGGCTTTTCACGACAGGAAAAATCCATATTTTTGGATATTATAAGGGAAAATATCATTTCTTTCACCCAGCAAGTTATGCAAAAAGTTGATTTCAGCAAGAATCGTCAACTTCAGAGCATAGTTAGCCAGGTTATGGAAACAGAGGCTCTTAATACCGATTTCAGCCACAAATTGGTCTCGGATATTCAATATTTGTGGTCCAATCCAGATATGAAACAGAAGTCTAAGAGTATTGGCACTGATCTATTCACAAATACGCCAGCTTTTATAACTAGAGCCAGCATTTACACTGATTGCGAGTATATCCCAAGTGATATTGAGATTGCTCAGGCTAGAATTCGTACAACTGGGTATAATCATTCGTGTTTTAAGTATGAATCATCATTATCAATTCGCTTCTTTGATGTTGGAGGTGCCAGATCTGAGAGATTTAAATGGAAATCAATATATCCTAATGCAAAGCTTGTGTTGTTTTTCTTTTCATTATATGATTTTGATCATGTCATGTTTGAAGATGAAAATACCACCCGAATTGATGATGCAAAGGCTCTTTTTGTCGAGACGATTAATGATGAAAGCTTATCTGGATGCGATTTTCACTTAGTCTTCACTCACTATGATCGTTTTGAACAACGAATTCTTTTCTCTGATGATTTTACTAAGTTCTTTACCAACTACACAGGTAATCCTAAAGATCCTAAAGAGTGCTTCAGCCACATAATGAATATATTTGCCTCTATTACAACCAAAGGATTCATATTTTCAACTACTAACCTACTTGACGCAATGGATGTGCAGGATTTGGCTACCAAAGCAGCAGAGATGGTTAAGTAAAGATTCTCGTTTTTTCTAAAATGCAAGAAGATTTTAGTGGCGGAGACAGCTATGACGAACTATTTAAAAGCGGCCAAAAGCTGGGAGAGAAGCATTCTAATATATTTAGCTCGAGTGGCCAGGTTAGTTCTTTCACTATGCAGTTTAATCACCTGAATTCTGTTCTTCAAATGAAATCACAACAGGTTCAGCGCCTTGAAGCGGAAATCAAGACACTTTTGAGAATTCAAGTTGAAGCCGCATCAAAAATCCGCAAAGCAATTGAAGATTCCGCTGATTATCAAAAACAATTAGCTGAAAAGAATAAGAGTTTTAAGAACAGAGAATCAAATAGTTTTGATGATCGAGCACAGACACCTGGTAATAATATTGCTAGATCAAGAGCATCGGATATTGCTGCACTTAATGACAAATCTGTGTTTTTAAGATGCTTTGTATATGATGATCAGGCAACAATGGATCGAATTGTGCAAAATTTCCTTTCAATTAATGATTCTCATCAAAGAGGAGAACTTTTTCAGACTTTTTTTAAGCAAATGCAGCAGTTTGTTGACTTGTTTCATTTTTTCGAAACTATGGCATCTCAAACCAATATAGCGCTGCTTGTACCGATGTTTGAATCCAAACTTAAGCAGCTGATTAATTGCAAAAAAGTGATTCTTTGGGCATATGTACCTTCTGGACGTGTTTTCGTTTCTCAAACAGCATCACTCCTTATTCCACAAGGAGAAGGGCTTCTTACCAAAGTTTTCAATGAAAAATCGCATGTATTTCTAGATAAACCCAAAATAGATAATAGTTATTCGAAGGAATATGATGATATTGGATTAGTTGGATGCCATAACGTTGTATACCACCCTGTGATGGACAGTGAAAATAATTTGATTTGGGTCATCCAGATTAATAACATTATGGATAATAAGGGAAAGCTTAACTCTCCATCTCAAGAAGATATGATTGTATTGTATTACTTATCAAAATCATTGCAGAGAATATATCAAGGTGAAAACAAAGTTGATGAGCTCATTAAGAAAATTTTAATAGATTCTTCTAGTTCTTTGCTTTCGGAGAGGCAAGTGATGCCCCTCCTAGATATGGTTCAGCTTACTGTTTCTAGGATTATTGGATGTGAACAGATTCAAATTTTTTTTGTTGACAAAGCTAATAATCAGATGTTTCAACTAACAGAAGCAAAATCATCAGGAAATGATGAATCTCTTAACTTTGGTTCTTTTTCTCGGGTTGATTTTTCTGTTGAGAACGCAGGGATTGCTGGGTATTCTTTTAAAAACAAGAAGCCAATAAGCGTTAGAGTAGCCAAAGAACATCCAGGGTTTAATGCAACATTTGATGGAGAGTATCCAAATGGGTCAATACTTTCTATTCCATTGATTAACCAAAAAGGACAAATTACTCTAGTATCTATAGCTCGACAAAAGAGAAACGGCATTATGTTTACTTCTAATGATGAGGTAATATTAGAGTCTTTATCAAGAGTAGCAAGTTCTGCCCTTCGAAATTCTCAATTACACGAGCAAAATATTTCTGAAATCAAAAAGGCAATATCCAGCCAGAAATATTATACTGCTCTATTAGCGATTGCGCAAGAGCTTTCTTCCGTTCTTGATACAGATACTCTGATTCGAAAAATAATGACAAAAGCACAGACTTTTATAAGCGCTGATAGATGCTCTCTTTTCATTGTTGATCCAATTCGTGGAGATTTATGGTCTATAGTTGCACATGGGGCAACAAACAAGATTCATATTGGAATTGGTGAGGGTATTGCTGGAAATGTTGCAGCTACTGGCAAAACAATTAACATTCCAAATGCCTATTTAGATCCAAGATTTAACTCTTCAATTGATAAGGCGACTGGATATGTGACAAAAAGTATCTTATGTGTCGCTATTAAAAACAGTAAAGGTGAGATAATCGGATGCACTCAAATGATCAATAAGATAGGTGGACAGTATTTTACCCAAATGGATGAGGAATTAATGGCTGCGTTCAATGTGTTTTGTGGGATCGCTCTATCCAATGCCCAGTTATATGAATCGGCTAAACAAACACAAAAAAGAATGAGCACAATGCTTGATATCACCTTGAGTTTATCATCTTCAACTAATGCCAATGCCGTGATAAGCAATTTTTTGGATAGTGTAAAGGAATTAATTGGGGCAAAACAGTGTTTTCTTTTTGTTATTGACCGGGAGCATAATATTTGCAAATCGGTATCTGTTTCTAATGAGAATTCCATTGTTTTCAGTGTTAAACATGATCCTGTTGGATATGTTGCAAGTACAGGTGTTGAGATCAATGTGACTGATCCAAGAAAGGACAAAAGATTTGATTTGTTTTTCTTTGATCAAATGAAAATTGAACCAGAATCATTGTTATTAATTCCAGTTGTTGATGGGAAAGGCCAAGTTATTGGAGTATTTGAAGCACTTGATAAAATAGGATATCCAAAGTTTTCTGAAGATGATGCCTTGCTTTTAGGGTCATTTTCTTCTTTTATTGGACTTGCTTTGGAACAATGGTTTTCTAAGAAATCCATTGATTTTTTGAAGTCAGAAGTTGATCTGCTTGATACTTTATCCAATGCTGATTTGGCATTGTATTGTTTGCCTGATAAATTAAGGGTTTTAGAGCCCTTAGCATCAACCGTTACGTCACCTGCTTTTGATGTTGAATTGTTTCCAAAAAATGAGCAGTTTAGAATATTAATTTTCTTCTTTGAAGATTTGGGCTTGCTTAATGAATACAAAATACAATTAGGAACAATTCTAAGGCTTTTAAAAGCCATTTCCAGTTCATACCCCAACATTCCATTCCATAGTTGGAATAATGCTATCGAAGTAACACAATTTATTTATACTCAAATTAAAACAGGAAGGCTTAATGGATCTTTTACGAAACTTGAGATAATGGCTCTATTGTTTTCATCAATATGTCATGATATGGCTCACACGCAAAAATGTTTGACTATGATTCATAAATCCAAGATACCTTTATCAAACGTTTTTAGAGATCAACCTCTCTTAGAGACATTTCATTGCCAAGCTGCAATTCTTGCAGTCAGTAAGCCCAACTGTAATATTTTGTCTAATCTTAGTATTAAGCAACTTAATGATTATTGGATTATTGTTAAGGAAATAATAATGTCAACAGACAAGAGTCTTCACTCGAAGATAATTGATGATGTGAAATTGAGAATGCAGGGAGAACCAATTGATTTAAGCAACACACAAAACAGATTATCTATTATGAAATTACTTCTCAAAGCTGCAAACGCATGTAGAGCTGCAAAACCTTTTGAAGTATCACATTCATGGGGAGATAAAGTATTCTCAGAAGCGCGAGAAAAGCTTTCGAAATCAAATCCCACCCAATCTCGACAAATACTTGATTCAATGTCTGATTTAGACAATAATGGAAGGGCAGCTTATTGTAACAATTATGCAGAGCCTATTTTCGAAACATTATGCGCTGCAATACCAGTATTAAAGCCAATAGAGACACAATATAGAGAAAATATGAAGATGTGGAAACAATTGTTTGAATAAATGTAATTTTTTGTAATGAAAAAGAACCATGATGCTCAGAATGGGGTAATGAACCTTTTAATGATTCCAGAAAACAGAATATGTGCAGATTGCAAAGAAAATACTTCAGAATGGGCAAGTGTTAATCTCGGAATATTTATTTGCCTGAATTGTAGCGGGATTCACAGGTCTTTGGGAACTCATATTTCATTTGTTAGATCATGTAAACTAGATGGCTGGACTGCCTCTCAAGCAAACACTATGCGTTCGATTGGGAATGAAATTTCTAATGATTATTATGAGTTTTCTCTTCCAAAGGGATTTATTCGGCCCACTTCAGCTGATACTGCTAAAATGGCCTTATTTATTAAGGATAAGTATGTTGAAAAAAAATATAGCAAAAAAAATGCCAAGCCTCCGAATCAATTAAAGCTTCGTCCTCTTTCTGAAGAGGAAATAATGGAAAAAGCATCTTCAGATATTTTTGAAAATGGAAAGAATCATAAAAATCTTGATTTCACCTCAATTCTTGATATGATGGATCAAGATGAAACTGAAACACCACCTGTTCAGACAGAGAACAATATTAATATTATAAGAAGAGCTGAAAAAGATGATAAAATCGATTCTACTACTCAAAATGAGCAAAATACTCAGCCATCAATTCTTAAGAAGCTTTATGAGAAAGTGAAGAGTTTCGGGCTTGGGTTAATCCAGAGTGATGATAATGTTGCAAACGAGTCTCCTGTAAAATTACCTGAACCTCAGGCCATCCAAAGTATTGGTGATATTGTTCTTGAAGATGATATTGACCCTGAAGATGGCTTCGATTTTCTGAAAAAGCCGCCATTACAAAAAATTGAGAGCCAGTCTAATACCGAGTTGGCAAAGTTTACATTGCCAGTCTCTAGTGATGAAGAACTTTCTGAGTTTTTAGGGGAAAAAAGCCAAGATAAATACGATGTTAATAGCGACTTATTCGAGGATCAAAACGAAATTCTCCAAAATTTTGACCAGATAAGTGTTTCTAATAGTGTTTTCGATGAAGAAGCGATCCCTGATGATTATTTTGATCAAAAATATATGGACAATGATATTTTGCCACAAACTAGAGATCAATTGCCAGCTCATGGAACATTATCATCCATTATTCGAAAATTCGATGATGAACCAATCTCATTGTTGGAATAACCCTTTATTATCTCTATTCCTACTTTATAATCTTCTTCATTAATTGACCTTTTCATTTTTTCCGGGTTCATGATGATTTTGCCGGAATTGTCTAGAATATAGACTTTTTCTTCCGTTTTATCTTTAAAAAGGATATATTTTATTTTACCAATATTCTGAAGCTCACTGTCTTCGCTCATTAGTAATATAGGATGAAATTCACTTTCGGTTTTATTTTCTTTCAAATTACACCTTTATGAACTGTTGACTTGAAGAACTTCTGCCTGATTGTTTCTTTGACCAGTGTTCTGTACTGAGCGAATGATCCATCGAATGGAACGATGCTGTTATCCTTGCACACATGTATTGAAGCCCCAATAAGCTCTGCGAAATGCTGATCATGGGTTACTGCAACAATTGCGCCCTGGTATCTTGATAAAGCTTCACCAAGCGCTTGAATAGAGTCCATATCAAGGTTGTTTGTGACTTCATCCAATAACATGATTTGGGGACTTAGCAACGCGCAAGCAGCAAGAACAACTCTTGTTTTTTGGCCACCTGATAATGACTGGATTGGTTGCAATGATTGTTCTCCACTTATTCCGAATTTGCCAAGGTGTTGGCGTATTGTATTTAATGGGAATTTATCTTTGTATTGCTGAATTAAGAACTGAATTGGGGTAATCTTATAGTCAAGTTGGTCAACATGGTGTTGAGAAAAGTGAGCTATTTTGAGATTACTGACTTTTTGGAAGAAACCTTTCTGGGGCTTTAATCTTTCTAGAAGCAAATTAATGAATGTTGATTTTCCTGCACCATTAGCACCAATAATAACCATTCTTGTTTTCTTATAAATAGTAAATGATAAATGTTCAAATATTACCTTGTTAGGATTGTATTCAAAATGAACATCTTCCATAATAAAGATCCTATCTTGAGCAGCATGAACATTCATAGAGAACTCAAATTTAACAGGGGGGTCTCTTTGAATTGGTTTAATAAGATTCTTTTCTTCCTTTTGAATTTCTTTTAGACGTGACTGAGCCATAGAAGCACTGGCAGCTTTAACTCCCAAACGTCTGACAAAGTCCATTTTGTGCTCAATGTCCTTCTTTTGGGCAATTGATTGCTGTTCAAGTAGGCTACACCTCAATTGGAATTGCTCATAAAATGAACTATAATTACCATGATACATTTCAAGTTTCTTATCTTTAAGATGAACAACATGAGTACAAACATTATCTAGAAAAACTTTATCATGAGAAATAACAATTAAAATCTGATCTTTGCATTGGGTTGTCAAAAATTCTTCAAGCCAACAAACCGAGGGTGCATCAAGATGTCCTGTGGGTTCATCCAACAATAAAACATCAGGGGATATGTATAAAGCCTGTGCAAGTGAAACACGCATTCTAAAACCACCAGAACATGATGAAACTGGCTGATGAAGCATTTCATTGGAGAATCCAAGGGCAGTTAATATCATTGAGGCTCTAGCTATCGAATCCCGACCTCCGATAATATCTAATCTATCATTTATTGCTTGAAGACGTTTGAGAGCATCAGCAGTTTCTTCATTAGATAATCTTTCCATTTCATTGAGAAGCTCAACCCTTTCAAGATCACATGATAATACAGTATTAAGAACAGTTTCTTCAGTAATTGGAGCTTCTTGTTCAACGTGAATAATCAATAAATCATCTGGAACACCACGAAGAAGAGAGCTATTAATATATTTCATGAGAGTTGTTTTTCCAAGGCCATTCCTTCCAACCAAACCATATCTATTTCCAGGAGATATTGTCAAAGAAGCATCGTCAATAAGGGTTAATGGACCAATTGTAACCTGAATACCTCTAAGATTAAGATGGCGAGGAGATCTAACATTAGGCCTTCTGAATCCCATTCCTCTCTTAAATTGGGCATTTTCTCTCTCATTAGCAGCAAGTCTCTCATTTCTAACAGATTCGATAACTTTGACTTCCTTCTTGAAAGACTTCTGATATGATTTTGAAGCAATATCATTTTCAAGTTCTTCAACATGTCCAACTTCAGAAATAGATAAACGAGCAACTGCAAGAGCATCAGCTTGAAAAGGATCCTCAGCATAATTCTCAAGCAAAGCCTGCATAATCATAGGTGTTGACATTTCTTCAACAGGTGTAACAGAAGGAGCTTCCCTCAAATGAAAAAGGGCATGACACAATTCACTTGCATCTTCGTCAGAATTCACAATACCATCACATTCCAACAAAATCCCCATGGCTACATCACTAAATTGGTCAGCATCATTAGAAGCATTAGCAACTTCGTTCAAATAATTAATAACATCAATATTTGTTATTAATGATGTTAATTGAGAATTAAAAACATCCATGTAAAAAGGACAACCAATGGATTTGACTTGAAAATAATCACACAAGAGGTTGATAGAAAGAACAGGATCTAATGATTGTTTTCATGGTTTTGCAACATTTTTTTAGAAATTGCAATGAAGGATCTTCTTATCTCTTCTTTTATTGATATAGATTAAATTTCTGAATTGGTTATTATTTCCATCTTATTACCTTTCAAAATTGAGTTACCTTCACACAGATTTTAAAATAAAAATTCTGATTGATTTCGATTCAAATTGAGTTTTTCTAAAATTTACAGATGTAAAAATTAAATTAACCAAACCATTCATAAAACAACATGAGATTCTCTCACAAAAAGCCTTTTAAAAATAATTTTCAGGATTATTACTGCCTTAAAGAGGATATTATGAGAGTTCATCACTCAGAAAATTGCGATTTGTATAGCTATTTTCGATATCAAAGAATCAAACAGATCATTTGTTTTTTTTTAAAGTTTTTTATGATAAAAGTACCTTTTTTTAGAGTATTGATTCATAATCTCATTCTTTGTTTTGGTATAATTCTTTGTTTTGTTTTTTTCAATCAGAATGGTACTTTTTATGATATAAAACCCAATAAAAGGGCTTCATTTTTTGGGCATAATCCGTTTTATGATCGATCATCCAGTTTTTTTGATGTTTTAGAAGTCGTATTGACACAATGCATTAATGAAAGCCTTCCCCAAGGAAGATCTTACGAAAAAACCAATATAGATATATCTGATTGTTATTTTTACAGGTTTTTAGAGTTTGAAAATCATGGTGGAGTTATTTTTGTTAATGGTGGAACTTATACAATGAAGATTTCAACGACAACTTTTTATAATTCATCATCTGTGTTAGATGGAGGGGCAATATTTTTTTATTCTCCAAGTTCTTTCTTGAAGATGATTTGCGCCCATCGATGCAATGCTCCTGGAAAGCATTTTGCTTACTTATGGTCGTCCCAAGAAAATTGGGTGGAATACTTATCAATGTCATATTGCTCATATATGGATAATGGTATTGTTCCTCTTTATTTATATGCAGGAAATCAGATTTTAGATAATTCCAATAGTTCAATGAATAGGGGTGGCCAAATATCAGGATTAGGGGTTTATTATCCAACATCTTTTCGGAGTTATCATTGCACAATATCCAATAATAATGTGACAGGTGAGATTTGCATTTATTTCTCATCAAACAAAGGTTCCATGTCATTTGCTAATATTGTTCACAATTATAGCCCTTCAAGTGGCGTTTTAAAAACATATAAAGAAACACCAACGATTGAATATAGTGTCTTCTCGATGAATAATGGTATTCTGTTTTGTGTGAGTACTGGTTTTCTTAATGTTTTTCATTCATTTATTCAGCATAATTATACCTTATCAATTTCAAATAGTATCACAACAAGTAACAGTACTTTCAGTGAAAAACCTACATATTTTGAGCAGTATTATTTTTCGCAACATTGCCATGCAGATAATACTCTTCCATTTCGAACACCAAACAATTCTCCTTGGCAAACCATAAGTGAAACATTTGCAGAAAGTCCAGTGATAACAAATACAGCAACGCTTTTTCCAACAATTGCTGAATCATTTCAAGAAACTCCCGAAAGAACACTTGATGAGACACCTTTTGAGACAATCAGTGCAAATTATGAAGAAACTCCCGAAAGAACACTTGATGAGACACCTTTTGAGACGATCAGTGCAACTTATGAAGAAACTCCCGAAAGAACACTTGATGAAACACCTTTTGAGACGATCAGTGCAACTTATGAAGAAACTCCTGAAAGAACACTTGATGAGACACCTTTCGAGACGATCAGTGCAACTTATGAAGAAACTCCCGAAAGAACACTTGATGGGACACCTTTCGAGACGATCAGTGCAAATTATGAAGAAACTCCCGAAAGAACACTTGATGAGACACCTTTTGAGACGATCAGAGAAACAATAAGAGAAACTCCCGAAAGAACACTTGATGAGACACCTTTCGAGACAATCAGTGCAACTTATGAAGAAACTCCTGAAAGAACACTTGATGAAACACCTTTTGAGACGATCAGTGCAACTTATGAAGAAACAATCGAAAGAACACTTGATGAGACACCTTTCGAGACAATCAGTGCAACTTATGAAGAAACTCCTGAAAGAACACTTGATGAAACACCTTTTGAGACGATCAGTGCAACTTATGAAGAAACTCCCGAAAGAACACTTGATGAAACACCTTTTGAGACGATCAGTGCAACTTATGAAGAAACTCCTGAAAGAACACTTGATGAAACACCTTTCGAGACGATCAGTGCAACTTATGAAGAAACTCCCGAAAGAACACTTGATGAGACACCTTTCGAGACGATCAGTGCAACTTATGAAGAAACTCCCGAAAGAACACTTGATGAGACACCTTTCGAGACGATCAGTGCAACTTATGAAGAAACTCCTGAAAGAACACATGCTGAGACCATTTCTTCGAATAGCTCAAGTAATGTTGATTATGATCAACTGATAGCATATTTCATTAACCAGTATATGGCTGCAATTGTAATCACTGGTGTTTTTTTACTCATTATTTTGTTCATTTGTGGACGGGCTTATTGCCAATCAATGCTTGAAGAAAGTAGTACAATTTCTTTGACATCAAATGATGAAACTTATTGGTTATCAAAAGTTTAGATTCATGTTTAATCAAATTTGTTTATTATTGTACAATGAAAAGCACAAAATATTGAAAATGTCTCATCTGTAAGGCACTTCTATCATATGAATGTGACTTGATTTTTTCAGTTCTGTTTTCCCAACAATAGAATGACATTACTCCATAAATATCATTTGTTTCACATAATGATGCAGAAAACGTGTTTTGCTCATTATTTATAATTCCATATTTAATTGGATCATAGGCAAAATCGAAAGAACACTGTGAAAAACTTGGATTTCCCGAAGAAATATATGCATGAATATGAGTAGATACTTGTGGAACCATGATAAAAGTGCATTTGTCTAGTTTTGGGTATGATACAGTATTATGGATTTCGACCCATGAACCAACAGAGTTATTAATGAAATTTGAAGCTGATAATGTAGGACTTAGATTATGATAACCTCCTTTCATCGCAAAAGCAATGAATGATTGTGCTTTTACATTGACTATCTGGCAAAACCTAGCTAGTTCTTTACTTTCAGTTGCTCCAAAATAAACACCACCTGCAAGGCCACCTGTACATAACCCATTTGAAAAGTTATTCAAAACTACATAAACCTGATTTGAAATCAAGCAAGATGCATGCCCTGTATTAATTGGTGAATAAAAATTACTGTTATTGTTTTCACTCAATTGAACATTATAGCTGTAACCATATAAAACAATATCAGGGCAATATTGGCCGCTGTTCATTGAAAAACAATTTGAATAAAAACTATTCTTTTTGTTGTCGTATATTGCAACAGCACCTCCATAAGAAGAACTGGAACAATGCAAAAATGAACAAAAACTAAATAGTATTATGAAATTGGAGTTATATACATAAATTGCTCCTCCTGAACTACCTGAACTGCACCTAATGAATAACGAGGAAGAAATTTCTGCAATACCCTCCGACAGATACTCTCTTTGCATTCACAATAAAAAAATTGTTATGAAAACTATGTAAAACTTTTTTTGTTTTTTTTCTATTGGCACTATTGCTTAATATCATCTTATGCAAGTATTATCATTATTAATCAAGTACAACATGGGGCAATATAATTTTTTTTGGAGATAAAAAAAGAAAACGGATTTGAAATGAGTGTAAATGGCGAAAATGATTCATCAAGTGAGCAGAAACTTCAACAAGAGCAAGAAACAATGATAAATTCTTTGTTAGAAGATAGTGAGGAGAAAAAATCGTTAGAAAATGTCGATTCTGAGAATGCATTATTAGGCAGTGATATTGAAGAATATATGAAGAATGGAAATTATAGCAAGTCACCTGATAACGCAAAATTCGGCAACAATGAAGTTACCATTGAAGAGTATGTTGTGAATCAACCTCAAAGCAGTAATGTTGCTGAAACTGAGAATAATAATCCAGAAAATATCTCCGAAAAAACCATTTTTATTCCAAATGATGAGTCAGACCAACCATTAAATTCTGAAGACAAGAATCCTCAATATCTCATACCCCCATCGTTAGCTCCATTCATTTATCATTCAAGTGATTCTCTCACGTATATTATTCTGACCGGAAGAAAGTTAACAGGTTTGCCTTTGGCAATCGTTAATTCCATTCTTAATGACTTACGCAAGTATTTGGATATAACAGTAGATAATAACATGATCTCGGAAGCATGTTACATACAAACATTAATTGATGATTTGAAACAAGATCAGTCTGGTGTTCAAATCAGTGCTGATAAAGATATTGAACAAATAGATCGAAAAATCCAGGAAACCAATGATGAAATTAATGAGAGATTAGCATTTTGGAGGCACCAAGAGCAAAATTTAGAGAAAGAACTAGATATGGCAATGGCTGATTTGCGGATACAGTTAGATCAAGCAATATCCCAACTGGATAATGAGTGGAGATCAGAGAAGAAACAACAACAATACAGTAAGCCGAGTCCCGCACTCCTAAATATGAGGGAAATGGCCAAAAAAATGATTAAATCGAGGAGATTTGATGAAGTAAAACGGATGGGAATAGAAATAGCTGAGAGGGAGAAACAAGAAGTTTTTGAGGCAACTGAGCGAATGAATAGCGATTATAGGATAGCTGATCAGAGAATACATGAAAAATTCGAACTCGAGAAGAGTGTTATAACCAGAATACATGAATCAAAGCTCAATAACCTAATAAGAAGAAGAGATAGCAGTTTGAGACCTATCTATCAAAGACTTGAAAACCTGCAGAAATCCAAAGAAGTAGTGAAAAAAAGCCAGAAAATAGTAGTGAAAACACACAGACAAACACCAAGAGAATCGCAGAAAATACAAAACCAGACCTTACCAGCAATAATCGGCACACCCAAATTATCTCTCCCTTCAGTAACCCCACTGAAAAGAGACACGGGTAAAAAACCGATTATAAGGGCAAAAACACAACTCAAAAACTGACATAATGTAAAATTGTATTTACAAATATCGGTTTTCAGTTTATAACGGTTTATTATTTAGAATGACGCAACTTTTAGCTGGTAAATCACGTGATTCTAGTGAGGATAGAAAGCAACGAGAGCTTGATCAAAAGACAGCTGAAGTTATTGAATCCAATGGTGGAATTAATTTCCTATATGCGGAATATCTCAGAAAATTTGCGGAAGTAGCTGTTGGAGGACAAGAACCAATATTGTCTCGCCTTCAACCCGATATTAAAATAAACATGGATGATCCATCATGGGAACTTGGACTTAGAGCAACACTTGCATTTCTCAAGCGCTATAAAATGAATGAAACTACAGCAACAATGAGAATCGAGTTTCCCGAAACCCCAGAGAAAACAGGATTTGCCAAACGATCAAATCTTGATAGTTTCTTTGACCAAATTGCGGAAACAATTGAAGACGTGAGAAAAACACCCTTCCAAACACAGGTAGACGAGTTTGCTACTGAAGCTGGTCTGCCAATAAACAAGCCAAAATCTTCTAAAAAAGGAGCCCCACAGCCTTCAGAAGCGAGCAGATCTGAAGGAAGGAGGCACAAACACTAGTAATAAAAGCTTCAGGTATTATCGTTTCTCTCACTTTTTGTTATGGCGAACTTCGAGCAGGCGCACAAATTATACTCTCAAGCGATAATATCTTTAGCCAATCCATTTAGTACGGCATTTGTAGAAGTGAGGAATTCTTCAGTCAGCAACTGCAAAATGTTGCGAGAGGCCGGAAAAAACAATCAGATAGATCAACTTAAAAAAGCACAGAACACAATCCAGGGGATTAAAACATTAATGAATCTCATGAAAGAATCACATGAGCCATTGGTAAACTGTAGAACATCCATCGAGTCGCTCCTCAATAAATCTCACAATCAAACACTGGAGCCACACGCGTCAGGAATATTCCAGCAATCAGATGAGACAGAAGAAGACACAGAGTCTGGAAAATGGTCCGACGAGGAAATAATTGTAGGTTAAAAGCACCTTTTTTGATAAGTTTATATCGGTTGAACGATAGATAAAATGAGGAACAGAGATGTTAAATGCGTTGTTGTGGGAGACGGGGCTGTTGGGAAGACATGTCTTCTTATCAGTTACACTCAGGGGACCTTTCCGAAGGAATATGTTCCAACAATTTTTGACAATTTCAACAAACAGGTTTGTGTTGATGGTCTTTCAGTGAATCTTCAGCTATGGGACACAGCTGGGCAGGAGGACTATTCAAAGCTCCGTCCACTTTCATATCCAGATACACATGTTTTTTTGCTTTGTTTTTCTCTTGTTAATCCAACATCGCTTGAGAATGTGGTTTCAGTGTGGAATTCTGAAGTGAAAACTGCAGTTCCTACAGCTGAAGTCATTTTGGTCGGAACAAAAATGGATGTTAGAGATTATTATCAGGAATCATCTCCAGAAGTGCGAAAAATGGGCGAAAAACCCATTACTCATGATCAAGGGAAAGAAATTGCTGATCGAATCCAAGCAAGAGCATATATTGAGTGTTCTGCTCTTAAGTGTGCCAATCTTGAAGAGGTTTTCGATACTGCTATACGAGTGGTATTGCAACCAAGCATCATGGAAATGAGGAAGCAAACAAAGAAGGGGTGTATTATTTATTAAAAAAGTTAATTTTAATGGAAAAGCAAATCAGACAAGTAACCTTTGACACAAACTCAGAGAAAATTGGTGTAACAACACCGTTTGGTTTTGCAATTTTCGATTCAGAGACTATGTTACTATTAAAAAATCCAAGGTTTCAAGTAGGGGGAGGGGAGCAGATATCGCTTTTATCAGATTCTAATCTGGTTGCTGTTTCAGGAGATGGGGCGAATGGTGGTGTTCCAAAATCTACTTTATTGCTATGGGATATTAATACAGATCAAATTTTCCGGCAAATTGATCACTCGACTATAATTGTTGATGTTTTTTTAACAAGAGATGTTTTAATTGTGGTAAGATTAGATAATATTTCTTTTTACAATACGGCTGACTTTGCTTTGATTCAGAATGTTCAAGCTCCAGTGAAAAGCAAGGGAATTGTCTCAATAGTAACAACCTTTGCGAATTCTTATATTGTATTGCCATCAAACGATGGGCAGTGCCTTTGTATATGTGATTTTCATGATCCATCGCATGTTTTAGGAAAGATCCCAATTGCATCATCAAAGGTATCGATGACTGCATTTGATAGAGAAGGAAATTTGCTTGCTATAGCTGCCGATGATGGAAAAATTGTTCAACTGTGGTCAGTTAGGCATCAGAAACATATTACATCATATAGAAGGGGTGTTTTCGGAACTGAAGTCATATGTATTGCTTTCGATAATCTTTCTAACTACTTTTTAATGACATCCAAGAGGGGAACAATGCATATATTTGCAATTCCAACTCCTTCTGAAGCCAAACAGTATGCAGAGCAAGAACTTAGATCAAAGTACACCTTAAATTTGAAGAAAGAAATCGTCTACTATTGCCAATTTGATATTTCTGGATATATTATTAATGGAATTACTGGAACTGGAATGATGAAGAAAATCAGATTAGACCTTGAGAAAAATGAAATTGTTCCTGTTGGTGAAAAAGTACTCGATATTAAATAGTTGAGTGTTTATTTGTTTTCAGTTTTTAATGAGTGAAAAAAGCATTAGAATCAAATCAAAAGTTCCTTTTCTTCGAAGCGATTCGAATCATGAAAATCCCAAAACTGTGTCTAAATTTATTACTCAGGATATGAGCAAAAGTCCGAGTTTTTTAAAAAACAGAATCGACAATAAATCTTTCCCTCCAGATCTACTTATATTGGAATTAGCTCTTGATAGCATATTTAATAGTGGTGCTACGACCCTTAAAGATGTGTTTCAGAGCTTAATATGGAAAGGAGTTTTATATAGGATTAAAAAAATGGGAATCAATAATGAAGAGATCGACAAATATCTTAGATCACACCCAAAAACCAAAAATATGTTTAAAAGTAGTGATTTTGAAGGACTTTCATATCTTAAACTCGATCATGTTCCAAAATCAAGTGATTTGCCATTTTTGGAGGGGATTGAGCAAAACACATATGAAGAAATCAGCAATTTTAATCCAGATATTTTGCTTACAATGCCTTATTCTCAACAAATAAGTACAATACAATCCTGGATCAATTACAAACAAGGAAGTGTTGAATATCTCCATGATTCATTTAATGATATATACTGCTATTGTTCGGATTTTTTGAATGAGATGAAAGGGAAATGATTTTGCAGAGGGATTACATTTCTCTAAGCCAGATACCAGCATCAGTTTCACCTTGATGAACTGCTAATGTCATCAATCTTTTAGCTTCCTTGATATTCTTTTCAACATATTGCCCATTATAATACATTAGGCCAAGATACATTTGTGCTAATGATGATTCTTTTGCGGCTGCTAATGAGAAGTATTCATATGCTTCTTTGTATTCACGTTTTTTTAAATGATATAATCCCATTGAGATTTGGGCTGGTGTAAAACTGCTCATGGATGATTGGAAAAAGTATTCTTTACACTCTTCAGGAGAAACATAACCTAGAACGCGATTTTCATATAAAATCCCAGTTTCATATAAAGCAGCAGGAATATTCTCAATAGCTGCCAAATAGTATCCAATCGAGTCCTCTGAATAATCAGTGTTTTCACCATATGCATAAAGGAAACCTGCTTTGAAATTGCTTAATGGATCATTGTTTGAAGCACCATTTATATAGTAATTTATAGCCTCTGATTCATTTTTCGGCATTCCTTGGCCATGCTCTGACATAAAACCCAGCTTTGCAGAAGCTTTCCCTTCTTTGTTCTGTTCTGCAAGTTTGTACCAATACACAGCTTCTTTGTAATCAAGAGGAACGCTTCTACCGTAGTGATACATGTATCCTACATAATACTGACTTTCAGGATGGTCCAGAATTGCTGATAAAATAAAATATTTTGCAGATTCAGCAAGAGATACTGAAGCACCAATTCCTTTCATTAAACGCATACCAATATTATAGTAACACTCAGTAATGCCACATCTTGCTGCATTAAGTAGAGATCCAAACGATTCTTTAGACTTTCCTAAGGCTTCTTGGATTTGTGATAGTTTATAATAAGCCGGTCCATAGCCCAATTTTGCTAATTCAGTAAAAACTCCCTCCGATTCATCATTATTTAACCCATCATACTTGATCATGGATATACAATATTTTGCAGGAACAAAAATTTCATCTTCTTTTCGAAAACACTCAATCGCCATATCAGTATCACCAATAGCATAATAGTATTCCCCAAGCAAATAAAAATCTCCTACCGCACCTAAACATTTCAAATTAATGGATTTAACTAGATTATTTGCTTCGTCAATATTTTGAGCCGTATTTTGAGCAAAAAAATGAAGCATTGATTGAAAGATTTCATTATTAATCGAATTAACATTCCCTTGATACTTAACAATATTCAGAAAGAGATTAAAATACTCTGAGCCAAGGAATCTGTTATCAATGAATTTTAAAGATCTAAGAATTCGCTCAAACAATACCATTATCAACTCAATTTCCATAATAATACCGGCTACTTTTGGTCTCATATCTGGATTCTGATGAATACATCTGCAAATCAACTGTTTTATAATGGTAGGCGTGTCTTGGGTGAAAACAGGTTTTTTCCCGCTGATGATAATCGATTCGCATTGTACAGCATCTATCCCATCATATGGTATGGACCCGGTTACTATTTCCCATAATATAATACCAAAAGAGTAAACATCGCTTTCAGCAGAGTATGTATTACTATTCTGTATTGATTCTGGAGACATATATTTTATGAAATCCATGTTTTTAATTGATTTAGATTCTGAATATGACTTTATAATCTTATTTATACCCACATCAGCGATTTTAACAGAACCATCTCCAAAATATGCAATGCTCAAAGATGACAAATATCCATGAAACACATGCAAACTGTGAATATGCTTTAGTCCTTTTGCAATAGATAATGCAAATGAAAGCCGGCTTTGCCATGTTAGATTCTGTCTCTGATAGCTGGTAATAAGATCTCTTAAGGTCTTCCCATTCCATTTCTCATAAGAAAATTGCTCGTTTCCCGATATTGCCACGCATTTCAAGATATATTCGCTTGGATTCTCCCGAACTCTCACTATTTCATCAGTATATGAAGGGTTCTTATTGGTAAACTCAAGCTTTTTAACAAAAACTTCTCCATGTCCCAGCAAATTACATGTAAAAGTACTATAAACAGATCCTTTGCTAATCTCAGCTTTATTTTCAATATTAAAAGGTTGTTTTCTGATCATTAAAATGGCAAATTATTTAGGCACTGCCACTTCGAGGCACTTGACGAAGTACTGTTCGAGATCTGATGTTAATGATGGGTCTTGCAAAAGTTTATCGCATTCGATAAAGCTGGCCGAAGGGCCGGTGCCTTTAGATTGCCGAAGTTCATTATAGTAATCACATACAGCTTTGAATGATTTGTTGGCATAAAATTCAATAATAGGATTATTAAGACAAAACCCGCGGAAATGAACCCCTTGCTCAAACATATTTCTTATTTGCTCCTTTAAGAGGGCTCCTTGCTCTCTATGTCTATTATATGGTTCACCACCATTTTTTCGGAAACAAAAGCCATCACCATGTGATGGGGCATCAGACATTAAAATTACAATTTTGCTTGAGTTTCTCCGGAATTTAATGCTCTTAAGGTGCATTATGGCACCAACCCAATCTTCTGGATCATCATGACCACCGAAAGCTTTGATACCAGATATAAATCTTGCTAGTTTTTCGAGATTTGAATTAAGTTCGAAATATTCATGAGAAGTTGATGGATCATCAACAGGATCACGGAACATAATTGCTCCAAATTTAAAAGAAACATTTTGGAACTTTTCATAAACACTATTGGCGAGATAATTACATGATTCCGTCACTGAAACAATCAGATTCTCCATTGATCGTGTTGAATCGACCAAAAAAACAATATCACAACAATATGTATCATGAAAATTAGAAAACACATCTTTGGGATCAATATTAAACTCAAATGGTTTAACTAATTGTGATTTATTCCAATCAACATTTAAATCCATCATATACTCAATCCTGGCCGTGAATAGGGCAATGTTTGTTACATATCTCAATGTTCCATTTGTTTTCAATTCTGCAAATAATTTTGAAAACCCTCCATCGATAACAATATCCCCAAGTCCGCTTTCTTTATGAGCTGGATAAAAAACTGAAAAGATATTTTCATCTTCATCATATGCAAATGGAAGAAATGGATCCAAATACTTAGGATTGTTCACAAAAGATATTGTATTCCCAACATATAGCTCAACAAGATTTGCGCTAAATAGTTTCCGCTCAATGTTACCAATTGTCATTTTATCTATGTTAGAAAAGCAATTCTTGTGATTAGTTTTTATATCTCCTCGTTTAGAGATGGTGCTTCCTTTTGAGTTACCACAGAATCTCAGTTTTGTTTTTCCAAGATTCTTTTTTGAATCAATATCAAACAGCTCTATTTGTGAGAGGAACAAATTAAGCTCAAAAAAGAATGGATCATTGTCAGCAAACCATATAAGTGAGCCTCCATGCTGCCAATACAGAATAGCTGCTTTCACAAACTGATTTACGAGTTCGGATTTTCCTCGTGAATTGTTTTTTGATCCATTACCACATATAATCCAAGTAGCATAAAACTCACCGCTTTTCATTTTGTGAATTGCAGATTCATAGTCAGTTGCAGATTCGATATTAATACCAAAATCTTTGAGCTGTTGACCAATGCATTTATCGGATCCAGGTATCGGACTATATAAGTATTGGTCTTGAATATAATCATTTTCATTACTACTAGACTTCATATAGAACATACAGAATAGTATTTTGGAGCCAGAAAGGGCATTTTTAATAATAAACTCATTTTCTTCGGATTCATCAGGATTTGCATTGAGTTTATCAATATTATCACATGTATCATTCATAATGCTGGCAAATGCCTGTGAATATTTAGTAATTCCATTTAGATGTTGAACAAGGTGACTATAAGGAGTATTTTTAGACGAGTCAAGTAAAGACTCAATTTTCTGGATTAATATATTAGTTGGATATATATCAAAAAACAATGGCTTTAAACAATCAACATTTGAGTCTACTTCACAATCATAGAGAGATGCTATTGCTAAGAAAAGATCTTCCGGATAAGGAGACCATACACATTTACAAAAAACATCACTAATTTGAGTAGGGAAAAATCCGAGCCCAATTCCAATTACTTCAATATTAGAGAGAGAACACTCATAAATAATTTGCTTAGTGTTTTCTTTCTCTTCTTTATTCATTATACCATCTGATAAAACGAAAAAAATTGCTTCTTTTTCTCTCTTATTCTTTTTGCGGCGAAGGGAGTCTTCAATTGCACAGGACAGACAATTACTATCGCTTGAAACACTTAAATGACGAAGTATATTATCAAGAATTGATGAATCATTAGATAATTTGGATGAATCAAGTCCTTCAAATAACAATAAAGGATTTCTCCCACTGGCAATATAAATATCAACACATGGTAAATCTCTGGATTTAATACCATCAAGCAAAGCTATGATTGTCATTAAAGCATGATTACTATTGTTCAAGCATTTTGATGTATAATTGTTGTCAATAATTATACTCACATAGTAACTCTCTTTATATCCAGCCTTTTTTTCAAGATATATCTTATTGATCTGCCCTTTAGTTAGAAAATAATACACAATTCCAGGAATATTAAGCCTCACTCCTCGAATAGAAGGACAATATCTCGAAGCCTTATTAGGAGGAAAAACAATATCTAAAAATGTATTACTACATGGAAAAACAATATCTTTGGGCAATTCAAGAAAATTCTCGATTGGTAGCGCTTCAGGTTGGGTTACCATGCAATTCTCTTGGGATTCTTTTTGATTGGGACAATATAATGCAAGATCTTCTATATGTCGATAAATTGTGATTTTGCTGTTAGGATTTTTCCTAATCGGTGCAAGGTCCTGTTTTGTTAATGGTATATATCGATCAAATTCTTCATTAATATCCTCCATTGTAGCTAAATTTTGTTCATATTTAATTATTTTAGATAATATGTCACAAATATTGCTGATTCCTTGTTGAATATCGTTACAAGGCATCACTTTAATAATGTGTGTTGATTTAGAGGGGATTTTATCGAATTCTTTCCAAATTTTTTCGAGAGACTGAAGATTGCTATGAATTGATGATTTGAAAAAAAAGAAGCCAAATGAATCGAACTCATTTCCGAATATATTCTCAGCCCAGCTCTTTTGACTTTTAAGATTCCAATCAAGTCCATCAGAAAAAACAAATAAACCCCGTCTTTTCTTGATTTGGTGTTTTATACCAAGCAATACAGCAAAGCAGGCATCATATACTCTTGAAATGTTCCTTTTCACAAATGCTGCTTCAATAAATCTTTGATAAACATCACTGTTCAAAGGCTGAGAATAGTCTTTAATTGTAACAATGAATCTATAATCAGCAAACACAATAATACTTAAAGGTATTTTGAAGAAATCTAAAGTTTGAACAAGAGATAATGAAAAAATAAGCATAATTATTTTGTTGAAGAAAGATATGGTATTTGAACAATCAAACATAATAATAGCAGAATAATCACAAATAGTGAGAACATTTAATGATTTGTATATTATTCGCTGAGATATCGGAATACATAGTTGAAGAATATGATGATGGAAGAAATCATGGGGTTGAGGAATCATCAATATTTTTTCTAAATCAATAATTGTAATATCTTCATTTTTTGGAATGGGTGGATCCTTTTCCATCCTTTTAACCAATAAAGATATTAATTTTTGCTCATCAGTAATACTATTATCTTCAAATTGATATAAAGCAGGATTTACATTGGTAAATCTGTTTTCTGGGCTCAAATCTGACTTGTTTATGAAACCATCCTCAACAGTATTCATGGATTCTGTCAGAGAAACGTATTCTTCTTCATCAGAGCTATTCTCTTGACTATCAATAGTATCTATAGTATAATCTTGGGAAAAAGTTTGAGAATTTTCATTAAAAATAGTGGAACTATCCTTCAGAGAGTCCCAACTATCATATGGTACTGCAATTTGATAATAAGGTGAAATTGATAAATAAACACTAGATAGTCCTTGAGATTGATTGGATTTGTTGTTCTTGAAAATACCACTATTTGATAATTGTTCATAAGAATGGAGGAAACCAACTATTTGGCTATTTAAAAACGAGTATTCGTTTGATTTGAAGAAATCATAGTGTTTCCATAAAAGATCAAATCTAGATTTATATGCCATTTTTCTCTCATCACGAATTGTAGATCCAATAATTGGAAGAGATGTACATTGAAGAGTGTCATAATTTAAAACTTTCAAAAACTCTTCAAATGTGGTTTTATAACTTATCATATTTGATTTTTCACAATAATCTGCATCTTTTATGAAAGGTTGATAGTTCTTCTTTTGAATATTCTTTACATTTCCAATCTGATTTGGTAAATCAAAAGAATTTTGACAATTCCAATTGATTTTTGTCTCTGAAATCTTTTGACATATAGTCTCATTAGATCTAATGTTTAACTCCCTTTTATAGGCAGTAATCTCATTCCATGAAACAGGTAAAAATGGGTAACCATTACCTTTAATCATGTTATTTTGAATTTCTGTCAAATTATAAACAAAAATGCAAAAAACTTGATAAATATTCTTAAAACTCCTTCGAGGATGATCGTATAACCCTTCTAGTTTATTCTTAAAGAATTCACATCTCTCCATTAATTGAAGTAAAAACCTTTCTGGTTTGTTTTTCTTAATAATAATAAGAATTTCGCGGAATTTTTGGCAACAATCAATAATCAATGAATCTATAAGAGTGGTTATATCCTTAAAATCGTTTAATTTTTGAATATTTATATTCAAAGGCTCATTAATCATTGGAATTGGCATTTCTTCATAAATAAAAAGAAGGGGTATTACTTTCCCTTGTGAATAATGGTTTGTAACTATTTCTCCATTTTGTTTGATATAAACTGTTTGGGTTATGTTATTCTTAACATCTGTCGGATTTTCATAATCATTGATTCGTTTAATTTGACAGAACTTCTTATTCAAAACGAAAATACTACTGAATGAGACCAAAACAATAGGAAAAGGAAACCCTCTAATATCAGATTCTTTAATGCTCACAAATCTACCTTGCTCATCCAAAATCTTCAAACTATTACGGAAAAATGGATCCATTATATTAAATTGTGTTGGAGTCCTCATTGGTTGAATTTGTATTTGGTGTATATAGTCAATACCATTACATTTAATGGTGATTTTTTGGGGACCTTTGGGATAATGTTCAAAATCATTGAATTTGAGAACAAAACA
>Ga0209639_1001212_pt1 | contig 27763 bp, 22 predicted proteins | sample EPASupsiteHSE605_FD_187268 | JGI IMG/M metagenome (GOLD analysis project Ga0209639, IMG submission 187268) | Bioremediated contaminated groundwater from EPA Superfund site, New Mexico - Sample HSE6-05 (SPAdes) (version 2) | ecosystem: Environmental > Aquatic > Deep subsurface > Groundwater >... | reverse complement strand
TCGATATTGATAATGTGAAGGGTACAGCGTGAGGCCGGTAAACGGAGCAACGAAAACCTTCCCTAAAGAATGGTGCGTAGATTCTGGGCGCGAGTAAGCACAATAGCCTCTGTTTGAGAAAGTGTGGCTCACTTTTTTTGTCAAAATTTTTTTATCCTTTTTCGTAAAATATTTCTAAAACTTTAATATTCACTAATTCCATAATAAAAACTCACAAAATCCATTATTATTATTCATAACCTTTTCATTCCTCGACAAAAACAATTTTTAAATTAATATTTTTAAATCATCGAATATTATCCATTGACCATATTCACCGTTACCAAATTTATAAATTTTAAGCATGAACATCAACAAAATCTCAACTCCCGGGCCTTAATCATCACTTTCCAACTCCCCATTTCCATTCCTTTTACACAGCCGTCAACTATCGTCTTTACAATGTAAATGACATAAAGTAGTTACAGTTACACAAATTACCCACTTTTTCTCAATTTGAGTTTTAATTCAAAACTTTCTTTGTTTTGCAGATAAAATATTCAAATTACTATCGTTGGTGAGTAAATACGAAATTGTATTCAAACTGTAATGACAGGGGTTAGGGCATCTTTAGGGCAGATTCGCTTTCATACTATATATGAAGCGCTTCAAGAAGCTGGTATTCCATACGATGATAATAATTCCAGTGCTGTTTTAGTTTGGCATGATTCACTTAAAGATATTGATTATTTTAAAAGTTTGTTACCTTGGCAAACGGTTAATCGTATTCCTTGCATTAATGTTCTATGCAGGAAAGCTCCTTTTGCTCGAATTATACAAAAAATCACTCCATTTTTTCCAGAATTGTATTCTTTTGTGCCCAAATCCTACATTTTACCATTTAAAAACTCAGATTTTGTCAGAGCAATAGCTAGGAAAAAATGTAAATGGATTATTAAACCAGATTCCGGTTCACTTGGACAAGGAATCACAATTATTGAACCAGGGAGTGAGTACTCACCAGATGAAACACTCGCCGTTGCTCAAGAGTATATAGAATCCTTCATTGTTGATGAAAAAAAGTTTGATTTAAGAATATATGTTTTACTTGCATCGGTTTCTCCATTACAGATCTATGTTTACAGAGATGGTTTGGCAAGGTTTTGTTCCCAAAAGACGAATGAACACTCTATATATTCTCAAATCACAAATGTTGGTCTGAACAAAGACAATCCTGATGTTACTGATTTTTCTGATATATCAAAGATTATATCAGATGTTTTCCCTAAACTTAAGAAAGAATATGGGGTTAACATCGAGAAATTGTGGCAGGATATTGAAGATGTGATTGTTCTCACAATATTAGCATCACATAAGTTTCTTGTAAAAGGAGAAGAGTATCAATGTCCACGAACAGTTTTTAGTAGATGCTTTCAAATACTTGGCTTTGATATTCTCCTTGATAAAGAGCTTAAGCCCCATGTTCTTGAAGTCAATTATCGTCCCTCGCTTGAATATCACAGGGCGCCTGAACGTAGGTTAAAAGTTGGAATGGTTAGGGATGCTGTTCACATTGCTGCTCCTCTGCAGAATATTCAATCAATTGTTTCTGCTAGAAAATGGGGCTGGGAAAGCGATAATTGGCTGACATATATATCTCAGAATCCTGAGATCGAAAAACGTATCAATGATTGCAGAAAAGAAGCAATGAAAAACAACAAGTTTAAGTTAATATATCCAACAACTGGCGAAAAACAAGTAACATATGATAATGTTCTAGAAAAAGTTCACCAACTCCCAATAGACTTTCTTCCTGGCTTTAGAATCCACAAAATAGTTAAAGGTGGAGAGGCCTGATGAATGTTAAATTTTATCTTTGCGACTATTTTTTTCATGGGTCAGAACGAAAGTACAAATTCTGGGAGTAGTTCTAACATATCTAGGGATTTATCAAGCGATTTGAAAGATATATACCCAGGTCCTTCTAATAAAAGTGGATTGATTGCAGATGAGGTTTTTTGCATTGATTGTAATCAAAGAAACTGTTTGTCGTCGATAGAGAAACTAGAAAATCTCTTAAATCATCGAATTCTTAAAGAGATAGATATTGATGGTTCAGTAATGCTTAGTTTGGATCGAATATTGAGAAGAATCGAATATCTGAGAAAAAAGATAGGATTAATTGATAAAGGAGAGAAAATCGATGAAAGTGACATGGAAGAAGCACTATGTCGTATGTACGATGAGAATGACTTAATTACAGAGTTATTTCCAAGTTTAATCAATTATGTCAATCGAGAAAAGCAGGTTATTACAGACAAAAAACCACCATATGATAATTTAGAACCGGAATATTCTCATATAGGTATTACTGTCGATAGTGTGTATGGGAAAAAAATTGCAGAGATTGAAATCATGTCTCAACATTTAGCAAACGTTGAGATTCCCGATCTAATTGCAGAACTGAAAGGTTTAAAACTCAAACAGTCAATGATCATTAATGAAATCGAGAAATTATAGATGAATGATCAACTGATAAGCTTTTGGCCTTCATCAACATTATAGTAACATTTCTTATATAATTGATAACAAAGTGAGTTAATAATCGCAATTAATGCATGATTTGTGACATAACTCTCTGCTGAAAATAGTAATAGAATACATATATTTAAAAGAAAAGGGATTTGCTGATAATGTCGGAATATTATATGAATATTTATTATGAACTCTGATATAAAAACAATAATAAGATTGAATCCTACAAATTTGTATAATAAAATCAAACCCATCCTTGCATAGAATACAGTCTGATATGAATTATTGAAAAGGATATTATGGGAGATTAGTGCCATTATAGGGTATTGCTTTCGAAGAAAATTCCAGTTTGCAAATGGGAAACCCCATATATATGCGATTTCCGGAATTGGCAAAGAAATAATAATGCTCATCATCCAATAAAAATTGATTTGCGAGTTAATTTGAATATTTTTTTTAATAAGAGAATTATAAATACAAATCATAGAAATTAGAATGAGAATCAAAGTAACGAAGTAAATAACCAGAATGTTATCTGCCTCTACTATGAAATAAATATCATCTAGACTGCCATCAAGAACAGATAATTCAAAATCTATCCGAAAATTTCGACCTCTAGGCATATAGTGCAAATACTCAATTATATTATGCCGCATTAAATATGATTTGTCAATGAAACTTTCAATTGTATCAACTCCTTTATGATTCTGAAACATGTAAAAACCGTTAATAACAATTGTTTGATTGATGCCATTAATAGCTTTTAATAATAAACCTAGCCTGAAGTTACGATATATTCTTGATACTTCTGAATATTGCATAATAATGTCTGATGTCAAATATAAACTATTATTTAGTTTTTTTTCAAACTTTATAGTGTCAATTTTATACAATTTATCCAGAAAAAACACTGAAAAGATCATTAAAAAGGGAAGAAAGGGATTTAGTATCATTTTTAAATAATATGAAAAAGAAAAAAAAGCGACACAGACCAGATTTGAACTGATGCGGGTAAACCCATAGGGACTCAAATCCTACGCCTTAACCACTCGGCCACTGTGCCTTACGTTTCTTCTTAGAAATAAGTGTACCTCTAGGAAATTCCAAGTCACATCGAATAGACGATTATTGTCAACAGTTAATGTTGGAGAACGATTATGAAGAGTACTCTAGAATTGTAATGATAGGGGATTCTTGTGTTGGAAAAACGTCTCTTTTGAACAGATTGGTTCAAGATTCCCATAATCCTAATGAAATGCCTACAATTGGAGCTGTTAATTTGCTTTATCGAATCAATGTTGGGGATGATACAGTTACAGTTAATATATGGGATACAGCTGGACAAGAAAAATATCGTTCATTGGCTCCAATATATTTCCGGAATTCAACAGCTGCAGTGATTGTGTTTGACATTACGAGTTTCGAGTCTTTTTCGAACATTGAGAAATGGTATATATCTCTTTTAGATGTTGCTCCCTCCGATGTTATTGTTGTTTTAGCCGGGAATAAATGTGATTTGATAAATGAATCGCAAGTTTCTCACGAACAAATTGATGGTTTTATCAGAGAAAGGCAGATACCCTATTTTTCAACATCTGCGAAAGATGGCCAAGGTGTTTACGAACTCTTTGCTTTTATTGGGAAAGAGATTATAAGTAGGAAGAAAAAAATATTTCTCGGTGTCTCATCATTACCAACAGGAAAAGCATCTCAAAATTCCAATGTTTGTTGTTAATTGTACTACAATTCTTTTTTATTATACTTTGCAAACTCTTTATATACATTAAGCTTAACCTTGATTGAATCCAACAAGTTTCCTGAGACCTTTTCTGATCCTAAAACACTCTCCATTTTCTTGATATCAATTACTATTTGATTATATCCTTTGTCTCTGATTCTATTATAACATTTGAGGTATTCATCAGTTCCTTCAATTTTCTTTAGTTTTTCAATTACTTCTAATGGTTCACCAAAAAGCATTGGAATAAGTGTTGATGCTTCTTTGATGATCCCTGCTGTGTCATCAAGAAGACCATTTTTTTGTCTCTTTGTTTGGCATTGTTTGTTAACAACATCAACAACGACACTGGAAATTGGTATATCATCATATCCAAATTTGATTCCATTTACAATAAGAATACCTAATGGATATCCATCATCACCAATATCATTGCACAGAGCAGGATATTTGTCGCACTTGACTAAACCAATTGATACATTATTCTGGTATTTAAAAGCATGTGCTGCTTCCCTAATTTCTCCAAGGAACTTCTTATGATGATTAAACTTTGTTGAATAGGGCATCATAAAGGTACATGGGTATTTTGATAACCAATTCTCATGATTGTTTGGATTCAACATGAATAAAATTTTTGGAGGTCTTTTAGCTATTAAATTTGTTTTTTTCTCAATAAAATCTGCAAAAGAGTCCGCATCCATATCTCCTTCATAAACAAAACCTGTTTTATCATTCTTCAAAAACAATTTAACAATTGGCTGCTTATTCACATTATAAAATCTGCATAATTCTTTATGCTCTGTACAATCTATTCCGGCAAAAAGGACATCCACGAACATTTGGCTCACTTGCCAAAAATCATCTGACATTCCGAAGCAATGAGGACATGAGGGATTATAAAACTTGACAAAAATTGGTTTTTCATTTCCAATGTATGTGGAATGATCATAATCTCCGATTTCAAAATACTCAGATGACACACAAGAACAAATGAATAAGAACATTAGAAAAATATGGGCTAAGCATTAGGCATTTTATTGACCAGATATTAAGAATTGAGCAACAGAATCTTCAGTTGTTTGTTTTTCTTTTGTTTTAAGCATACTGCGAATTGAATGATCGCTCTTTGATAATCTTTTGATTTCTTCATTTGCTTTATCAACTGCAGATTTAAATGTTCTTTCATCAATTGGTTGAGAAGGATTAAAGAACTGTCCAAATTTCTCGGCGAAAAACATCATTAGTTGCTTCTTTTCCTGCTCATTGGCTGTCTTAAGCAATGAGAGCTTTTCATAAAATTCGGCTTCTGTTGATGCAATTTTAGATAGTGTTTCAGAATGATTAATAAGCTTTTGCCTTTCCATTTGTTCATTCATTCTCTTAATGTCACTTTCAAGGTGTCTTTTCTCTTCTTTAAACCTATTAGCGTGATTATTCAACCTATTAATTCTTTTCTCATATTGTTCGATTTTTTGAGAAAGAATAGTAATATCTTCACGTTGCTTTTCTGAGTTTTGGGTAAGCTCATTGATTGCGTTTTGATATGATTCCTTGAGGCTAGATACAATTTCTTGATTTTGTTTATCTGTGTTTTCTGATTGTTGATCATGTTCAGATTTCATATCTTCAATTTTTTGTAATAAAACATTATTGTCATCAGAAGTTGATTCCAATTGTTCTTCAAGTGAAGCGATTGTTTCTTCAGCTTGTTGAAGAGAATCTGAGAGTTCTTGGTTTTTCTTCATTAAAGTGTCAATTTCGAGTTTTGCCTGACTCTCTCTTGATGCATATTCCATATGAATAGTTTCAAGTTGCTGTTCAACCTCTTCTTTATTTTCTATTTGTGTCATATCATTAACTCTTTTTGTCTCATTCAATTCTTCGGTTAATTTGGTTACATCCTCTTTTTGTTTCTCCAAATCAGAAGACAAATTTGCAGCCTTTTCTCTTAAAAACTTCAATTGTTGGTTCAGATCGTTATTTGTCGAGACCAAAGCTTTGTTTTCAAGCTTGAAAGCATTGGATGCCTCTCGATACTCCTTTTTGACATAGTTTAGCTTTTGCCTTGTTGATGCAAGACGCATTTGAGATTCATTAAGCTTCTCTTTCAATTGATCAATTATTAAGAATGACTCCCCAGATAATGGATCGAATGGAGTCTCAAAAGACTGCGAGAAATATCCAAGAAGCTTCTCATAATGCGAACACTTAGTTTTCAAGTCATTATGTGAATTTCTCAATTCTCTAGCACTTTGAATTATATCATTATATGTCATATCATCAGGGAATGTATCTGAAGAAATTGGACGGCTGGTTAGAGAAATCGCCAAATCTATTAAAAACTTATCAAATACTCGAATCTGACCATCCTTTTCCTCAATTGTTTCTCTCAAAGAGGTATAAACCCTTTCTAATAGTTGATTATAGTACTGATATATCTCATTAAAAACATTCTGCAATTTTGAAGTTGGTTGTAAGGAATTATTATTAACTATTTGTCTAATTGCTTTGGAGAGGCTTTCTTCCCATTTACTGAATACCCAAGATTCATATGGAAGGAAATCATCGATGGTCGAGGGTTTAGAAATATCAATTCTGTGTTTAGCCTCATTTAAGGAAAACTGGAGATCTTTCGCCCGGCTTTCCAACTGTACCATTCTATCATTTAGTTCACGATTCTTAGACCTTTCTTCTTTGATTTGAGTTTCCAATTTTGTCATTTCTAATTGGAGATTAACCATCTCTCGAGTTTGATCATCATTAACTTTCTTGAGTCTTTCAATTTCTCTTCTATTATTATCAGTGTTACGCTTTGGTTTAACTTCCTGAATATTGGATGAATTTTTGAGAGATTCTCGAAGATTCTCAATTTGATTTTGTGATTCTTTATAAAGCATATTAATGTTATCATATTCAGTCTGTTGTTTGTAAAGTTCGATTTGTAGTTGAGAGTTCTCTTGTTCTATTGATTGAATTCTATCAAGAAATTCTTTTCTCTGGTTATCTGCAAGTTTAATTTGTTCTTCAGCCTCAGTTAATCTTTCTCTCACTTCTTTCTGTAGTTTCTTAATCTCATTTTCCGGATTAACAGTATTTTGATTTTGCTGAGGAGATGGGGTTCTAATAGGAGATATTGGATCAAATGTGATTTCACTCCTTTGATTTATTGGGAATATTGTTGTCGTATTTTGAGCCCCTGGTGATGGCGACCTCAAAGGTGTCCTTGGATTTGTTGGAGGCTTTAACAACTTTTCATTAAGAGATTGTATCCTAGAGTTTAATGATTCAGTTTCTTTTTCATGCAGTTGCTTTTGGTTCAAATTCTCCTTCTTTAACTCTTCCAGCTGCGACTCCAAAGTTTGAATATGAATACGATTTGAAGAATTTGATGTTTGAAGATCTGTATTTAATTCATTAATCTGATACTCAAGCTCCAATACCATGTTTTTGTAATGAATTGCCCTTCTTTTATATTTTTCAATCACTTGAATACTTTCATCATCGTCCTTAGGTTTTGATATCGATATCATACTCTCTTCATTCTCTTTGGGATAAAGGTCAATATTTCTAATTACATTAATAACATCTTCAAGAGATGAAAACTGTTGATTCATCTTTTGACCAGTTACAGTGAGCAAATGTTCAATGTTTGACTCAGAAAACTTACTTTTCAATTGAATTGAGTCTATATTATTGTTCAATTCTTGAATCTGGTCCTCCAAATGATCAATTGTTTCACCATACTCCTGTTCTTTAATTTTTGATTGTGATTTCAAAGATTCGATCTCTTCCTCAAATGCTAGATTTGTTGCTCGTTTATCGGCTTCAAAATCTTTGGCTATTTTATTGATCTGTTCAGCGGATAAAACAAGCCTATTTTCTAAATCATCATTCTTTTGCTGCAAAACTCTGATCTTTTCTTTCATTTCTGAGTTCTCACTTTGAAGAGCAACACTCTTTTCAGACAATTGAATAGCAACTTTAAACTGTTCCTGTAAAACAACTTTGTCTCGTTCCAGGCTTTCAATCTGTTCTTGTAATAGCTTTTCTTTATTGGAAATTCCTTTTTCGGCCGATGATTCTTTGTATGAACCAGAATCATCTCCGGAGTAAATCATTTCATCTTCGCTCATTATGTCAAACCGAAAATAATCAACAGAATTTTGTTTGACCGATAGGTCAGATGATTTTGGAAGATTTGGGTGAATTCATTGCTGTTCAGGACCGGCTTTTTGGGCCAGTACCTAATATTGAAGGCAATATAAACGATCCTTTGTTTGTTTCAGATCAGCTGGTCCTTGTTCCATTGATTCGGCCATTTTGTATTGGCAAGATTGTTGATTTTATTCTGAAAATCAATGATTCAACTTTCAAGAGAAATTTATTGCAAAAAGGGTTGTATAAATCTCCGATTTTAATACATAGACTATATGAAAGAGGTTTCTATTCAATTGAAGAGGTATCATCATATTTGAGTGAACATATGATTCCAACAGCATTATTGATATTTCTGAATTATATCCCGCAAAATATGATTATTTTGAAAAAAGTTGTGTTTTCCAATTCTTTTAGCAAGTTTGCAGATCATTTCATGAAAACACCTGAATTATTGGATGATTATCTCAAATATGGATTTAAAAAGGGATCTATCGAGTATTCGATTAAGTATGATGATTTGAGTATGTTGAAGTACTTTACATCTTTACCAACATTTCAGAAAGACCAACAAATTGATTGGGGGTACATTGAGTGGTCATCAAAACCTCATTCTCTCAGCATGATATCTGTATCAGCCTTTTTTGGATCGATAAATTGTTTTAAATATTTGATGTTAAATGGATTCTCGATTAATTTAGCTGTGGCACGTTCAGCCGTGAGAGGGGGGAATTTTGATATTATTCATGAATGTCATCACCATGTTCAAGATATTTCTTCATGTATGATTGATGCCTCGTCATTTATGAGATTTGATGTTTTTGAATGGATTTCATCAATATCCACAAACATTGAACCAGAAGCAATTTTAACCCATTCAATAAGGGTAATTTCCTTCTTTTTGAGAAATGGATTGGATGTCGATTATAAAGGAAATTTTGGAATCACCGCTTTCCATGAAGCATGTTCGATGAATAATCTTCCTCTAATGAAGTTTCTATATGATAATGGAGCAAACATTGAAAACATCAACAAATATCATTCATGATCAGTTTTTTTTCATGTAATATTATGATTGGAGGCCCATTCATGAAGCATCTTTTAATGGAAATTTTGAAGCAGTTAAATTTCTACTACAGTATGGAGCTGAGATCGATTCTTTAACAAATGATTTTTCCTGTTTAGTTATCAAAAAACAGCCCTTCATATTTCTTCAGAGAATGGTTTTGTTGAAATTGTTGATTTGCTAATTCAACACGGTGCTGAAATTAACAAAGTTACATATGTTCGATTATATATAATAGTTTATATATTAGATGAATTATACTCCACTCACTCTAGCAATCTCGAAACACCATCTCAGTGTGGTCAAGTTACTCTTATCAAAAGGAGCTGATATCACTATCAATAATGAGTTTCATATCATTTTTTCTATTTAATCTAATTGTTTATGGATGCACACCTCTTCATCTAGCTGTAAAAACCGAAAATACCCATATAGTAAAAGTACTTTTAGAATATGGGGCAGACATTCACGCAACAGATGATTCAATTTTCATATTCATACCGTTAATTATATCAATATGGATGGTCTCCATTAGATGATGCTGAAAACAATAGCCTAAACGAAATCGTTTATCATTTCCAAAACCAATAAGAAAAACAACCAAGTTTACATTCGGATTCCGCTCACAATCCGTTTGGATAAATAACTTTACATCATATTGTTTAACCTAAACACAAAAATAGGTCAATCCTATTCAATTGAATTTATCATAAAAACAACAAGAATCTTATCAATTTCTTTTTTTTATTCAAAATTTAATAAATAATTATCAAAATATTAAGAGAAAACAATATAATTAAAAAACCATTCAAACCACCTCCCTGGGATCACATTATTTAAAAACGATCACATATTCTTATCCAATTAATTCAATGAATTCTTTGAAATTTCTGAGTGTAGCGGCGCTTTCAAAGAAACAGAAACTTCTCATCAATTTTGAGGAGCACTTAATCATTGTGTTCACTTCACTTTTTTTAGAAATGGGACGCTTCACCATTCCTCGCGATGTCTATCATGGCAAAGGCACACTTGAGCAATTAAAGCAGTTCAAGGGCTCCAAGGCAATCATTGTTGTTGGTGGTTCATCAATGAAGAAATTCGGTTTTCTTGATAGGGCTGTTAACTACCTCAAGGAAGCTGGCATGGAAGTTCAATTGTTCGAAGGTGTTGAACCAGATCCATCAATCGAAACCGTCAAGAAGGGTGGTCAAGCAATGAGAGATTTCCAACCAGACTGGATCATCTCAATTGGTGGTGGTTCTGCAATTGATGCTGCCAAGGCTATGTGGGCTTTCTACGAGTACCCAGATGTTTCATTTGATCAACTCATTATCCCATTCAACTTCCCACAACTCAGAACCAAGGCCAAGTTCTGCGCTATTCCATCTACCTCTGGTACTGCTACTGAAGTTACAGCCTTCTCTGTTATCACAGACTATGCTAAAGGAATCAAGTACCCATTGGCTGATTTCAACATCACACCAGATATTGCTATCGTTGATCCAGAATTAGCAGAGACTATGCCAAAGAAGTTGACAGCTCACACTGGTATGGATGCTATGACACACGCAGTTGAAGCCTACGTTTCAACTTTGAACTGCGATTACACTGATGGTTTAGCTCTTCACTCAATCAAGATGATCTTCCAGAATCTTTTGAAGTCATACAACGGTGATGTCGAAGCCCGCGGAAAGATGCACAATGCCCAATGTCTTGCTGGTATGGCTTTCTCAAACGCCCTTCTTGGTATTGTCCACTCCATGGCTCACAAGACTGGTGCTGCTTACTCCGGTGGCCACATTATCCACGGATGTGCTAATGCTATGTACTTACCAAAGGTTATCCAATTCAATGCTAAGAACCCAATTGCTGCTGAGCGCTATGCTGAAATTTCCAGATTCATGGGATTCAAGGGCGAAACAACTGAAGAACTCGTTGCTGTTTTAGTTGCCGAAATCCGTAAGCTTAACGTTCTTCTTGACATTCCAATGTGCATCAAGGATTACGAGAATGGCCTTATCAACGAACAAGAATACCTTTCAAAGGTTTCCCAGGTTGCCACATTAGCTATTGGTGATGCTTGCACTGGTTCTAACCCAAGACAACCAAATCAAGAAGAAATGGAGAAGCTTCTTCTCGCCGTCTTCTATGACAAAGACATCGATTTCTAAAAGTTCAATTTAATAATATTTATTACAAAACATTGGCGAATCTGGGTTTAAAAATGTCACTGCAATGTTATCAGGAATATTCCATATTATCTCCTTTGCTATTTTCATTGACATATTATGCATATGAATAGATATAGCATCATTAATTGGAGATATTGGTAGAATAGGCAGGTGATTAGATAGTCGATAACCATTAATGGGGCATTTTTTCACTTTACTCCATTTGTTCTTTAGAACAATCTCATTCTCATCTTTTGGCCATGTCACAATGAATTTACTAGATTGCCAATTAACAATATTCAGACCAAGTAACTCCATGTATTCTCCCAGAGCCACATCATCATATGACCTTTTACACAGTTTAAGGAATTTATTGACTGATCTGTTAAGCATTTTGATTCCATAATTAGAGATCAACCATCCTGCTCCGCCGTGAGGGTATATCTTATCATTAAACTCATGGAAATTAAAGGCAAAAATGGGACTTGACATTGGATTCACATAATTCTGTTCAAAAAATTTTAATAAATTCCGTACATTAACATATGTATCATGGGTTCCTCTGAAATACCATTGAGAATCACTATGATGATCCAAAAAGTGATTCCATGTTTGTGATGTGCGAATACACAATTGTGGGTCCCTCATGTATGATGAATTATGAGGCAAAACATTAAATTCAACACCATTGACAACCATATACCCATCTGATATATAATCTATCGAGTATTGGAGGAAATAATCATCAAGTTGTGACTCCCAAAAAAGTCCTCGATAATCAGGGTCAAGACTCTGGTTGACTCCAGCAATGACATAAAAACTAACAGAATGATATTTGATTGGGAAAAAAATATAAATAACAAACAGGGATAAAAAAAGAAATAAAGTCCGAATCATAGATCCTAATTATCGTTCGACGGTTTTATTCAAAAAATAGCCGATGAGATTTGAGAAAATTAATTGCACATTTCTTTTGATTGGCCATGTCGTTTTATTTGAAAAATTGATATCATCGTTTTGAATAATTGAAGGGAAAAATTTCTTTAACAATAGGAATTGAAATTTAGTGTTTATTCACTCAGAAAAAATATCCAATATTGAGAATAAACCCAAGGAGAGGGTGATGAAAAAAGGGAGAAACATCAGGAATTATGACATTTAATCAAGAAAACAATGGAATGGTAGGATATCTAATTGAGGCAAGCCACGTTTTCATTGGTATTATCCATCACATGCCTCACAAATGGAGTAAATTCCTTAATCATATTTATCCATGCTTTTTCTAATTGAGGTTCAAATGTTGGCTTTAAATAGTCTTTAGCACCTTGTTTCTTAACAATTGCGAATGCCAACTTTCTATAAAGAATTGGGACTTTTGACCTTTTTTGTTCCAATACTAGATTTCTCCATTTGTCCTTTAGATCCGAAAACAATCTCTTCTTATCAAACTTCATCATTTCATGAATAATCACCCAATGCCCAACCCCGAAGAAATATACTCCAACAAGAAGTTTCTTTATCTCTGATAATGACCAAGGTATCTGTACTCTCCGCTTCTTATCCAATATTGCCGATGCATCTAAATGTTCATGAATATCTAACATTGCAGGGTTAATAACTTGCATGTTTACAGTATGTTCCAATATTGATTGAATATGATTAAGAAAAATGAGAATGTACATCGGTTAGTTTCAGAAAGACAAACAATTATTTATAAAACTTATAAGAAAACAATTCCCCGGTTGCCCCACCAACGTATATATATGGAGCACTTTGGTGGTACTTAACCGAAGAAGTATTTGAAACACAGGGCAAAAAATAGATGGTTTCTCCATCAAGGTTTGATATGGTTATTTGAGATGATTTTGTAGAAAAGGCACATATACCAAGGCTTGAGTGTGCATCAAATGATATGAATCGCTCTTTTTTAGAAAAGCATGTATTAAGTGCATTGTTTCTTGCATCCCAACTCATACAAGTTCCATTTGATAACGAAATAACTAATGAATTGGAGCTCACACATGTTTTAAAAATTGATGCTCTATTTTTTGTATCAATTTTGGAAATGACACCAGAGGTTCTTGTATCCACACAAACTAATTCCCCATTCGAGTACCCAGAAATGCAAATATTATCATTATTGGGATTCAATGAAAGGGAAGTAACAATATGGTTTTGATGTGTATTTGTTTCACTAACCAGTTGAAGTGACGACAAATCCCATCGGAATATCCCTGCATTGCCCCTAGATGTGAAGAGATTGCAAGATGGATTGATTGCAGAGTACTGAGGAATAGAATCGCATAAAAAATTTGGATCTGTTCTCCATGATTCATGCTCTTCTGGCAATGACGGAGACCATATAAATGAGCACCCATCATTTGTACTGCCTACGGCATATCTACGATGATTGAATCGACAGCACAAAAGATCAGATATTTCAAATCTATCCAATTTGATTTTGGAATTAAATGATAGATTTTCTTCAAACGAATAAAGCCAACCATTTGAACCCGAAACAATGGTGGAAAGAGAATAGTTATCTGTTGCAAGGTGAATAGGTTTGAAATCTAACTTGTCGGATTGAGCGAATTTAGTAAAGCTTAACATTTCACCACTGATTGTTGGGTATGCAGTCTCATGAATATCATCTGGAACCTCTACAAATCCAATATCATGATTCAGAATTGTGTATTTAAGAATAGGTAAAGGATCATTTTGATATATCAACTCCTTTATGCCATCATTGTCCTCTGAGATATTCTGTTTTTTAAGTATTGTTGATTTAATCAATTTTGCAAATGATTGAACAGATATATCTGGATCATGACAGAAGTAATCAATCAAAAACATACATACTGCACTTAATTGACGAGAAGGCTCGGAATTGTGCATTTTATCTAATGATAGCCCTAAAACAGATAGCTTCTTTTGCACAGGAAATGTAATGTATTCATTCATATACCATTCTTTGAGTAATTCAGAAAACACTAATATTGATGAAGTAGTTCTAGGTTGCTTAGATTGAAAAACAAACGACTTCATATCAGATAGTACATTTAAATAAAGAAGATGAAGTAATCCATACCTTACTTTTGAGAAGCAGTCAATAAAAGATGGAATTGCGAGGACTAGAATCATTTCATTTATAAAAAGCAAATTTGGTTGTACCAAAGAAGAGAGGGAATAAGATGCACAATACCTGGATAAAGGTGATTTTGAATACAAATGATTGGAAACTCGAAAATGAAGAGAATTCGATGTTATAAAATCAAGATGTATTGAGACACGGGAAAAGGCGAGAGAAAAAAGAGAAAGACAATGAAAAACCAAAAAAGTATCAATCAGTGTTAAGGCAAAGTTGAAATGATTAAATATATTATCGTTATTCATTAAAGCTCTCTTATTTGGAATCGTATAAAGAACAATAGAATAAATTGAAGCCAAAAAAGATCTCGTTTGCGCTGATTTAGATGTATCCAACAATAGCGACATAATGCCATTATAATGGAAATCCGATTTCACACGAGAAATTATATTTGGATTATTTGATAATAACTTAAAAACAAATGAACAAAATAAATTGTATCCATCCAATTCATCCCTATATAGATAAGAAAACAGCATATTAAAGTTAATTACAGTGGAAATGATATTCAAATTTGCTTTTTTCATATCAATGTATTTCATTAAGGTGAGAATACATTCTTTTTTATCCCCATCATTATCGAAAAATATTTGAAGGACTAGTGATAACAAGGAAAGTGGTACTTGTTCATTTCTATCGACTAAAAAAGCTAAAGAATCTATTGCTCCACTATATAAATTGAAACCAGATAAAGGATGGGTCGAGAATGATGAGATAACCCAAGAATCAATTTCATTCCGTAAATGGGACCACATTGGATGGCTATGAACAAATGGAATACTAGGGTATGAAACAGGCTTAATATTAAAAGGAAAAAGCAGGAATTGTGATAAAACAAACGAACAAAAGCACTTTGAAAGTAGCTTTTCAGTCTGAAACGCTTTGGAATAAAGAGAAGGCTCCATATAATCACTAGGTATTGAAATCACAATATTCTTAATCAAAACTTCAAGAAGTTTGATGTCTTCATTATCAGGATTACTAACCATTTCATCAATTATCTGATAAAAATGAGAGGGATCAGAATAAGTCATTCGATAATTCTGAATTATGTGACACAGAACAGCAATCAAACATGGCTGTGACATACATGAAGAAAGGAAGTCTCGTGGTATATACGGATCAACAGGCAAATACTCATTAGCTCCTGTAGAGCAAAGAATGATTACATTATCATTTTCAGGACAAATATCTTCAATTATTGATCCAGAATTATTGCAATCAATAATAAACAAGGCAGGCCTACCAATATACTTGAGAATATCGTGGAATTGAAAAAACAACTCTTGCCCATTTGAGTTATTCCTGAGATACAACCTTGAATCCTCAATTGGTTTTAAACTAGAGTAGTGAAAAATAGTTTTCCCGCTCTTATGGGCAACAATTTGCTTCCGAAAGTCTTCTTGCTTAGGAGAAATCATTGAACCAATTGGAATCTTCTTTTTAACACGCTTATAAATCAATTCGTATTCATTGCATATGGATGAATAGAAATCGAAATTAACACACCCACTCAGTTTATGCCAAGCAAACAGCATTTCTTTCCCTTCAAAGTATTTCGAACCAGTCTTCATCGTGTTCTTTACTCCAGAAATAACTATCAAAACTCTCTCAAAAAGAGCATCAATTTCTTTATATTCATTTATATCTAACTGATAACAATTCTCACAATACTTCGTTTCGAAAACCCTGCCAAAATTGTCAAAGCACATCCCATCATCAAATTCGCTAAAGTTATTATTACTCACATTACGAACCATCATGTCTTCAGATGTTTCTCCATCGGAATAATCAACCGGAATCTCCATTCTCTGCTTCTTCTTTGTGCTCATAAATTTTGTGGTTTCTATCGTATCATAATAAAATGAATTCGCAAATAATGAGACTCAGCAAGCTATTTAGTGAGATAGTTGATCCTAAGATTGAACCATCTGTGTTATTTGGATGGGTATATAAAGTGAATAGTAAGAAGAAAGCAGATGGTCGTTTTTTCACTGCCACAAATTCTGCTCTTTACCTTAGCACGACTACATTGTTGCGATCCTTGCGAATTTCGAGAGTATATTCATGGATTGATTTGCTATCCATTAGCATAACAGCACAGAATCATGTTGTTTTTACCTTTAATGTGACAATTAATCCATCAGTAGAGATTTTTTTCAAAGATAATGATCGTTTCATGGATCCTGTATTTGCATATTTGCGCTCTTTTTTACCCGAAAGTCACAAAGCGTATAAGACAATTCCTGAAGTGAGCGGTTCATACACTTTCTTGGAAAATGAGCAGTTTTTGTACATGTTTGTCTCTGCATGCCATAGTGAGCATGTCCAAGTTGATGAGAATCTCTGTAACTCTCTACGTAAATCTCTAAAGAATGGGAATTCTATTACAATAGATCGGAAAGAACAAAATGAAACTACTATTAGATTGCTAATTAGGGCTCTAGCATATGCTAAAGGGATTAGTGATGTCAGGATGGGGGGTAGTATGTTTCCATCCTTATGGTCAGGGGCTTCATCAATACTGTTTTCCAATACTGAACTCGAGTCATTGAGTGTGTTTGACTATGGCAATCCCCATCAATTCGAGCTCTTCTTGGATTCATTTGGTTGTTCTTCAGTTGGTTCAATAGAATTTAATAAGGTTTTGTTCAACACTGAAATGTCTAATTCTCTTGTTAACTCAATACCAGAATCTAGCATAACTGAAATTTACCTTTCTGATTGTCATTTTTCGGAATGCCTCCATGAATCAATGGTAAATTCCCCCGAGAAAATGAAAAGTTTAAACACATTAGCAATTTGCAACGACTCTTTAGCTAATTCATCAACTTTTATTCCATCTATTGTGAGATTTCTATCTATTACTGATATATCAACATTGATATTGGTGTCATGCGAGATTGAGATCGGAGCTTTATTGAACCATATAAGCTTAAACAATTTGCAAATAGTTAAAATGGATTTGTCAAAAAATTATTGCAGTTCAAATTTCCAAGGAAAAGTTGCTTTTCCTATTACTTTGACTTCTCTTATTCTGGAATCAATAGAATGGAAAGGTAATAGTTTGTTAACATTTTTGTCAACAACCACATATAACACTGTTATATCACTTTATTTATCAAGGGCAAATCTTACAGAAGATTCTTGGAATAATCTTGATAAAGAGTTGCATCGTTCTCCCCCATGTCCTATGATCACAAAGTTTAAGTGGGATGATAATTATTTGACACCAAGTATTTTAGCATTCTTTCATAAATTTCAATCACTTGAGGAGTTATATCTTTCCAGATGCACATTGAATCCAGAATCCGCTGAACAAATATTAAATAGCTATGTATCTCTCGTTGCTAAGTCAAAATTAACATCAATACATACCAAAAGAACTTTTAAATCACTCAAAACTAAGTTTATCGAACAATTAAAATGGACATTAATTGAACATCAGACAATCTCCTCCCTTGATATCGGTGAAAATTCCATTGGTGATTCTGGATTGTCAATTTTGTTGGAGATTGTATCTAGTAATGAAAACATTTGTAATTTGGCTTTTGATAAATCAGAGCTTTCCCAGCCAACAAGATTAATTGAATTTATAACCCAAATATCCAAATTTGATCATATAAAACATATCGTTAAACCACGTCATGATATAGCTAAGCTCATAGAAATTCATGGAAAGAAGACAGGAAAAGAGATCAAAGTTACATGGAGTAGATTAATCACTAATTCTAAAAAGGACACGAAAGACATTGAAGAATCAGACGATACAACGTTTTCATCAATAAGAATGACAGATAATACAACAACAGATCATTATATAACAACTCAGCTTCAAGCATCCTGGGAGATATATATTGATTGTCCCTTCAGTGATTCATATAAAGAATGGAATGCGCTACGAGAAAAATACACATTGTTTCGAATATTAAATATCCCAAAACTTGAACAAAAAGATCCTTCAGATCTTATTCAATTTGATTAGTAAACTGTTGCGATGTTAACCTAAAGTCACTTTTTTATGAAGGGAATGATTGCATTTGAAACATATCTTTATGGCGATTTTGGTTATGAAAGACCCGAAAACCCAAATGATACAGTGTTTTTGGTCGATAAATTCATTCACCTTCCATCTATTCGCCCTTTTTTTCTGGAAAAGATTGTTGAGTTTTGCATAGAGTTTTGCCACAATAGTGATTTTAGAAACAAATTACTTGAAAAATCAAATAAGTGCCCTATTTTGTTATATAAATTATTTCAAAAAGGAGTTTTAAGCTTTGCCGAAATTGAAACACACCTTAGGAATAATGATTCTTTCATTGTATGCTATTATTTCAGGAAAGAAATTAATGATTTCATGGGTTTTATTCTTGAAAAATACAAACCGAAGGAACTTGACGAGGGATTCTTAGAGAATGACAATGATATTGATGATTTCATTGAATTTGGGTTTCTCCCATCCAGTATTGAATACTGTCTTAAGTATGATGATATTGATTTTCTTCGAAATATTGACTTGCTTTTTGTAAAAGATGCTCAATGGAGTCCATTTGAATGGAGTTTAAGACCTGATTCTCTTAAGTTATTACCATTTTCTGGCTATTTTGGATCAATCAATTGTTTTAAGCACTTATTATTGAATGGATTCGAAATCTGTGAAGTTACCAGATCAAGTATTGTTTGCAGTGGTTCGTTTGATCTTTTTCACCTTTGTAATTATGAAAAATGTTTTTTCAATGAGATAATTTTTAATGCAACCAAATTTTCACAACAAAATATGTTAGCTTTTTTTACTGAAAATGGAGCAGATATTAACACAAGAAATAAAAACCAATAAAATAAATGTACAATGATACTCCTATTCACTATGCAGCCGAATTCGGTCATCTTAGTATTGTGGATTTTTTGGTTAATCATGGAGCAAATATTCATTCAAAGAATAATGATGATCCTTTTTCTTGTTTTTCTTTACTCCACTACATATTGCTGCACAAAATAATCATTTATGTATTGTTGAGTATTTGATTAACGAGGGATCAGATATTGAATCAAGAACACTATGCTTTCCATTAGAGTTTTTCTTCATACTCCTCTTCACTTAGCATCATCAATTGGTCATATTTATATTGTTCAATTCCTAATTAATCATGAAGCCAATATCAACGCCAAAGATTGTGATCTGAATTTTGCATTTATGAAAATACTCCTCTTCATTATGTTGCTTCAAGTGGCAATATTTGTGTTTTGAGATTTCTTATACAACACGGAGCAGAAGTTAACTCCAAGAATGCATTTTTTATTCAAATATGAACGATGAGACTCCTATACACTTCTCTGCTGATAATTTTCATGTAGTCGAATTCCTAATAACGCATGGAGCCGATATTCATTCTATTGATAGGTATGAAGTTCAACATTAATTGATAATACTATCCTTCATAATGCTGCCGAAAATGGATATATTAATGTTGTTATGTGCCTATTAAATCATTCAGCTAATATAAATGCTAAAAACAACCAGATGGGAAGTTTTTTATTGGATATTCTCCTCTTCACCTTGCATCATCTGATGATCATCTTAGAGTTGTTGAATTCTTGGTAAACCATGGAGCAGAAATTGATACGAAAGACAAAAAAATCTCATTTTTTCTTATTTAATGACTCCTCTTCATAAATCTGCCGAAAATGGTCATTTTAGAATAGTCGAGTTTTTATATTATCATGGTGCTGATATCAATATCAAGGATATTCAAGGAAAAACCCCTCTTCATTATGCTTCATCCTTGGGACATGTTGATATTGTTGAGTTTTTGATAGTTAATGGATCCAAAATTGATCCAATAGATGAATATATATTATGTTAAAGTTCTTCATGACGCCACTACATTATTCTTCCAGAATCGGTCATTTTAGTATTGTTGAGTATCTTATCAACCATGGAGCTGATGTAAATGCCAAAGATTATAGGGTCAACAACAAGTTCAACAAATGACTCCTCTTCATTTTTCCGCAAATGATGGAAACATAACTATAGTGGAGTTTTTGATTAATAATGGAGCAGAAATCAATGCAGTAGATAAAAGTTCGAATAATTCTTACATATGTGGACTCCTCTTAATTGTTCTGCTCGAAATGGACATCGTTCTGTTGTTGATTATCTACTAGATCACGGCGCCATGAAACACTTAGATTAGGGTTTCTAGAAGATTTACTTCAAAACTGTTGATGTTCTCCAAAAAATTAAAAGTATTAGAGTCATTTGTTTAAATCATTTGGAGAAATGCTGTTCCAATGATAGACAACCAGAGAGTCTATTGAATTTTAATGGTTTTTGATGATCTTATTCCCATTGTCACTGAAATTCAATAACCATTTATTATTAAAGATTTATTAAAAATCTTAGAGAATGGAACTAAAAATGCTAATATATGATAGAATAATATATAAGTTGAACAAATATTTATCTTGAAACGAACAATAATCACCAAAAAAGGTGATTCATTCCTGATCAAGTTGCTCAGTTATTTAGAGTTCTCTTAATTTTTTTCTCCTTCAACAAATAAACAGATGATCTTTTGAGGAGGAGGGAAAATGTTATTATTATTATTATTTTAATTTCAGTTATGTGTTTGTTTCTATTGAATTTGGTCTTGGTGATATTATATAGAGTCATTTTCAATGTAATTTATATTTGAGTTTCTCTTTATTGTTCAAACAGCCTGATAAATGGAGTTTCTTTTGCTGTTTCCCTCTTTATATCATCATTTTTTCTCTCATTTGTCATTCTTAATGTTTCTTCAAAATATATTTGTTGAATTGGTTAATCATCTTTACTATATTGTCATTGCTATTGATAAGTGATTCAATTTGTCGATAAAAATTTTTAAGATGATTTAATTGTTGAAGAAGTATTAATAATATTTTATAATTGTATATGAAGAAAGAGATCAGAGAGAAGGAAGAAGATAGAATATATTGTATTTTGTATTGTGGATGAATGATAATGAGATGATTTACGATGCTGGTTTGGGCTGTGAAAACGAAAGTATAGGTCAAGGAAGGTCTTTAAATCCACCGTGATGTAGGGCATTTCCAAATCTGCATGAAACAAGAAAGTTTTGAAAAAAACAATTGGAATAGTGTTCATTGTGACGAATGATACATTTGTTGGAGTTAATAGGGACCCTGTTCCGGATTTTAATGTTCCTTGATGAGACAGATAGCTATGACTGATTCTCAAAGCTCCAGAATTGGCAAAACAAAGAGTGTTTTGGTTTTCGCGAAACACACAAAATTTATGAACATAAGAACCTGACCCAGATAGGTATAGAACACCAAAATTCGTAGGGCTATTATTATGGATAAAATTTGAATAACTAACAAGACCAGAACTCCCCCAATATTCAACAGTTCGAAATGTCGTTACTATATTGTGTGCAAAAGAACAATATTTGCTAGAAAGATATATGGGATAATAAAAAGAGAAACTCGAGTATCCTTTCATTATGTTTAATGAACTATTACAATCATCTATGTTTTGATAACCTTTGCGATACTTACTGAAATTTCTCCAATATGATTATGGGAGCACATCGTAACGGATAGATATTTAAATATATGATCATTTAATGAATCTGAATATGAAAAAGCATAATAATTTGCAGCAATGCATTTAAATGCACATACTCTAATCAAAACCATATTCTTAGAAATGGATGATATTGATCCTGCTTGTGATGAACTTGAACAATTATTAAACATTGTATTAGTAATATTTATATTATATGACCTGTCATTAACATACATTACGCCTCCTTAACCAACAAAAACGGTAGTTCGAGCAAAAAAACATTTATCAACATAATTATGCTCATTAAAATATGACCTTCCTGTATCAATCGTTTGGTTTTTATATGCCCCTGTTAGAACACTTAGAAAAAAGACAATACCCCTAAATTTTGGAAATCCTCTGCTAATTTATTAATTAGGGCATTCCTTTCAAGCTCAATTCTGTGAAGTTAGAATTTATAATCGGTGTCGAGGTGGCCTTTTTCGATTTTCAATAATTCTAACTCAATGTTATCCATGTTGCTTGTGTGGTTTTTCCTCTGAATGGGCTCAGCAACAGGATGGATACCATGTTTTCTTTTCATTATTCTGTGTACGTTTAAAATTAAACACTTTTTACTATTTGGGTGTCAGAACAATAACCATACCTTTAGGATAGAGTCCAAGTGACTCCATTGTACCATCGTCAGTATATATATTACCGCTCAATGAATCGCATACCTCGAAACCTTCGATACCATATTCTTGCTCAATAATCCTCCTTACTTCTCTCATTTTCATTTGCTATTCTATTGATATTTCTTGATTACTCTTCGGTGGAATTCTAATCGTAAGTTTTCCGTCTCCCTTACCGATGCTATCTTTAGAAAATGATGTGCTATTTCCATTGTTTTGAATGAACTTTGCTTTTCCTTTATAAGTATCTGGCTGCCTTTTGTCATCTATCTTAAAAGATACGCCATCAGGATGCTTTTCTTTAAACTCCATTGGGTAGAGCCCCTCAAAAATGTCTTTAAAGAACTGGACACTCAAAGGGAGATTATATGGTCTTGGATTTCCATTATCTATAGAGAAGGAGTCATTACTAAGAGTGATCAAAATAGGTTTCTCAAACGCAACTCTGGCAATGTTGTTCTCCAATTTAAGAGAAGGCTTGTTTCTGCTTGCATAATCATTCAATTCCACAATTTTCCGCATAAATAATTCCATATCTTCTGGTCCATGAGGATATGTCATATCTTGAGGCCCAGGACCCCCACCCCAGTGTAAATCGTAATCTTCCAAGAATTTTGTAATCTCTTCCAATTTTTTTTCTAATTCATCTCTCTTTTCTCGTTCATCAATTAACTTGGCTTCTAATTGTGCTATTTCTTCTGCTTGTTGGGTAATAATTCTCTCATATTTTGCAAATTGAACAGCATTATCTTCATATTCTTTGGGCTTATCATTATCAACTGGTTTAAGGCGTCCTAAGGGAACCTTAGAAAGAATATTCGCCCCCTTTCCTTTGTATTGAACGGATATTCGTTTAGAATTTCATGATTTGTCACTTTTTGGAATAAGTTATCTCATATGTTGTCAGAGAAAATGGTAAAGTGACCAAACGATCTATAATTCAGTTTTTGTGGAACATTATGTTAGTTAGAAGAAACTCCACAAGAACAACTATTAGCACATATCATTCTGAGACATGAATTAGAAGAGTCAAAGTATATTGCTCCACCATTGTTAGAACAAACACAGTTATAGAACATAGAGTAATTGACATTCATTGAGCAAGAACTAGCAGAAACATATATTACGCCACCATTTCCCGAGTATGATGAATATCTTGAGAAGAAACAATTTGAAATATTGATATTCTTATTATAATAAGACCTTCTTTGATCTATACTTTCATTTTCACATCCCAAACCAACATTGCAAATAATCTCATTATCATTCAACCACAATAGAGGCACAATCGGGTAATTTTTGGGATTTTTCAAAAACTTGGCTACTTCTTTTAATAGTGATAATTGTTGTTTTCTCTTATATAGTTTTTCAAAATTGTCAATATTTTTTTTCATTTAAGATAGTGAATATACTCTAAATAGGGAATATTTAAACCCATATAAGCTGTTTCATCAGCAAATAATGAAATTTCCCAAAAACATAATCACATTCCAAAGATAAAATAAAATATTTCCTAAGCACCCAAAAATCCTGATTAAGCAAATTAGAACGATAATAAGAATGGTAATAAAACAAGATACAATAGCTATTTCGAAGAAATGCAGTTTTCTTTAGGATTTGAAATGTTTCAGTTGAGTAATATGAATCCAAAGCACATTGTATCGAGGTTTTCCACCTTAATTCCCACTAAAATTGGAAATGAAGGTAGTATTGAGTTTTGGATGGATAAAAATCCTCTTCCATTAGAGGTTCAAGAATCAAAAGAAGCACTTGGGCAATTAATGATTTTTATTGAAGAATCGATGAAATCATATGCATTAACTGGATCAGAAATTATGATAATGAATACTGTGTTATTTCAGGGCATATTTATCCTAAAGCCCGAAAAAATACAGTTTTACATATCTCAAAATCTTCCATTATGTTTTGATACCGTTGCTCAATTTTTATTGAAAAACAATGCATTTTCAGCCTTATTAGTATTATATAGAAATAATTGCAAACATACAATTGCCTTATCATATCTTAAAGACTCATATCATATCTGTGATTTGGTGGATTATATCCAATTATGCTCTGATTTTGAAATTGTTGCCAAATCATGTTCCAATTATATCATTGAAAAATCACCAGAGAATCTTCCAAAATTGTTTTGTTCTCCTAATTTGTTAATTAGACAAGCCATGCCTATATCTCAGTATTTTGATGATGTTAATGGACTTCAAACGAAAACCAGATCTCAGTCAAAAATTACTTTTCTAGAGTACTGCATATATGACAAGAAATTTATTGATTTTCAAGTTCATCAGTTTTTAATTCGACTTTATATAGAATCTCTTCGAGAGATTATCGATGGAACACCAGCACCCATTAAATACATAGCAATTTCTAATGAAAAAGAACCACTGAGATCACTCAGAACTGGTTTAAAAAGGATATTAGTATATAGCAATCAGTATCATGCGTTATCCTTCCTTCACAAGATCGATTCTCGTTTTGTTGAAGAGAGGTTAATCGTTATGGCTAAATCAGACAACACAAAAGGTTGTATTGATTTAATGGATGAATCAGGTGTTGATGTTGATGTTATTATTGAATTCTGTGATTATAGGGAAAAGGAGAAGAATACAATATTTACTGATTTAATTATTAAGTTATCACAGTCTAATGATAAGAATCTCTCTATAATTATTCCAATCATCAATATTAGGGGAAAGCATGTTTCAGTGGAAAAAGCTCTTGGATTAATATTTCGCCTTTTCTCTCCTCCATTTCCAAAGAAAGGATTGAAGAAGCGAATGAGAAATTCTTTATGAATAGCATTACAAATTTAGAGATAAAACAAACCAAAGAAGAGTTAATCAAAAATAAGAATCAAAATTTCGTTATTGATGAGAATTCTATTTGCAAAATTTGCAAGAAGAGTATTGGCGTTGAACCTTTTAGATATATTTATGGGAGTATACTGCATGAAAAATGTCTTAATTCTGTTTAGGGTTCACAAATAATTGATTTTTCTGTTCCACCATTCTTAAGCTCATGTTTATATTCATTGATGTTTTATTCTAAGTTTTTTTAATTAAATATTCGTGCATTTTGAATTCAATGACTTGAAATACTATTGGTAAACTCTGTCTTATTTCCTAATTGTATTTTCATAGATTTCAATTAACAAGTTGCTGGCCCATATTGAATGAATATAGCATCATATTTTCAATTTGATTTAACACTATTTGTACTAGAAAACATACAAATCATTGATGAAAATCAAATGAATATTTGATTTTTTTACAATTTTTTATTATGAAAATGATGATTCATTGTTTATCAATCATTGAGAAAACAATGGTTATTAGTATTACTATTTTTAATGTCGATCACATCAACTTTGTTTATAACTATATGCATTGTTCTCCGCTTTGAGGAAACAAATATTCACCCAATAAACAATCCCATATTAGTTCAAACTGATGGTTTTTCAGAATGGAAAAAAGGAATGCCAACAGGTACAGTTTTAAAGAGTAGGATTGGACTCCAGAGCACTTTCCCCCTAGGCAATTTAATGAATGTTTTTTGGCGCTAAACACAAAATTTGCCATTTATTTATTGAATGAACCCCCATTGTAACATTTAGAAAAAGCAAAATGGCGCCAAAAATTGAGATCTGTATATAATTCGCTTCAATGGTCGAAGCGATAGCTGACAACAACATTCGGTGTTAGCAAATTCTCTGGTTCAATCATCACTTCCATTTAGTGAAAACAAGGAAGTTCAAATAAGAACCAGAGCATAGACAAGAAGTTTTGTACGATTCCCCCTGAAGAGTTCACTCCATTTATATCCTGTTGAACGTGTGTTGTTGTGCAGGGTGTCCTCAAAAGATCTACTCCTCTCAGACATCTCCTAACTGTACACTTCACTTAAGTCACTGATTATGAGTAATATTTATTACTCTAGGTGGATGAGCCGTGGTGGATATAAATGGTCTTCATTGCTGGCCTTTGTCAGAAATTCCCGAGGAGGAGGGATGATGCATAGGTAACAGGCGTTTTTTCAATCATCTGCTGTGAGAGGACGCTTTGTCGGGATCGGATATATAGCAGACTTAATGTAATGAAACCCCCAGGGTACCAGGCTGGGGATGTCCATAAATCAATCAAGAAATCCTTTAATAAGAACCACTATTATGCTCGTCATTTGATCATGATAGGTGAGTATCTGATGTATTCTATTCCTTGTTAATTCACATAATCAATCCATTTGATTTATATAATAAGATTACAATATGTGAGCTTTGCTTTATTCTCTTTTCACTTATTAACAACACAAGGAAGGGTTCTTATTAAGGGTTTGCTTGATTGTTTTGCTTTCTTTTATCTACCTTTGGGCATTTTCACCTGGTACTCTTTTGCTGTTGCAGCGCGCGACTAACTCAGATACGACACCCCTCACATAACACCTTGATGTAGGAGGACACGTATCTATATTTTTTTTCTCCCAATAAGTTCAATGTCCACATTTAAGTCCTTTTCCCTGACATATTCCCAAACCCAAAATCCTGTTATTACCACAAACATATGCTCATTTAATTGTACAAAAATCTTGTTCCAAGTATTTCACTCAGCCCATCCTTACATTTTCTCCAAATAGTCTCCATTTTCTGATTATCCCGCCTGATATTCCAGAACCAAAATGTCCATTTTATTCCAGTTCTTGTTGCAAAGTAT
>Ga0209639_1001209_pt1 | contig 27806 bp, 12 predicted proteins | sample EPASupsiteHSE605_FD_187268 | JGI IMG/M metagenome (GOLD analysis project Ga0209639, IMG submission 187268) | Bioremediated contaminated groundwater from EPA Superfund site, New Mexico - Sample HSE6-05 (SPAdes) (version 2) | ecosystem: Environmental > Aquatic > Deep subsurface > Groundwater >... | reverse complement strand
CTCAGACATATTCGCAGCTCCTCCTTGGTAGATTTTGTGTGTGGTAACCTTATTTTACCAAGCAGTTGCGTTTATGTCCTTATTTTTAGGACAATTTATGAATTTGCGAAATTAATGATACCTTATCGGGGAACACGGATCTCCAAAAAACAGTGGCAGACCAAAGCGGTGCCATCACCGAGCTGACAGCGGAACTCGCCAATCTGAAAATCCAATTGGAGAACGTCAAGACGTCCAAAGAAGAACTCAATGAAACGGCCAGGCAGCTGAAGGATTCGCTGGAATCGCTCCAAAAAAGCTCAGCCGCCAAGGGCTACGAGCGGATGAAAACAAACTTCATTAATACTTCGCTCAAAGTCAGGGCCAACCATATCGCCTTCCTCTGTGAAAACTTGGATCAAACCATTAAGGAAGTAAAGCATAAGCTGCTCCAGATCGCCCCTAATGACAAGGAGACGTATATCATTTATAAGAATAAAGTTTACGATCTTCTGGAGGTGTGGCTTAAAGACGAGACGTGGTGTCAACACCAGTTCAAATCGCCCAATGCCGAGCGGTAAGCCAATTGCTTTTAAGTTTATACGTATGGATGCACATTCAAAGTCGTCGTTCCCCCCGCCCCCCAAACAAAAAAGCATTAGTCAAAAAGGCCCTGAATCCCGGAACGTATTACAATAAGTATATCCTTACTAAACTGTATAGTGGCAGGAATTTCCTAACGGGCATAATCAAATCCCTAGCTTGTCAAAAAGAACTTTGTTACGTTTCTTCGCGTCATGAAGGATTTTATCATACGATAGTATTTCAAAGTAGGCGTTATATCTTTCATTGAAATCGTAATATCCTAGCGTGTCAGGAGTAGGAGTAAAGCTATGTAAGTCGATAAAACGTTTAAGTTTACTTGTCACATCACACACAGCGTACAAGTAGAATTTTGTAGAGTCGGTGACTCTTATCGGCCTGTGGTATTTATCTCTTGCTTCTCCATCGCGTATCTTGCGAACATAGTCGTAAAGCTGCGTGATTGGGTTGTCGCTATCGGTATAATCATCACGCATAGGACGCTTGAGTTCAAAAATGATAATCGTATCAAATATCGTTCCATCATTTTTATCATCAGATACAGCTACAGGATTATCTAAAACCAGTATATCTGATCGCTCTTGATTATAATCATTATCAAAAGGAATGTCTGAAGAAATAAAGTTGCAATACGAAAGCTTCTCGTCAATAAGCCATAGGTTATGGGCCTCATAATCAATTTCATCAGCCGTTTTCTTCATGGGATAGATAAGATTATGCATATATTTTTCTTTATTGAATTTTCCGTCGTCTTGCCGTCTTAAACCACGCTCCAAAAGCTCAATAATAACGCGTCTGTGCGCAACATATTCAGCTAAAACAGCACTGTTAGCATCGCTGATTTTCTCAATTTGACCAAGAAAAAAGCGCTCGTATTCATCTGTGGTCATATTCGTTTCATCAAGTTGTTCGAGAAGTTTTTTTTGCTCCTTTTTTGATACTTTATCAAACTCTCGTTTGATTTCGTATAGTGCGTCATCCAGTTTATCATCATTGAGTTTTGGCTTAATGCCTGCTACTTCATCAGGCATATATTTAAGAAGGTGTCTGAATTGTGGAGCGATAGTAGTGACATATTCCTGAATACGCTTTGATTTTTCTTCTGTAATTGGCTGTAAAAATGCGTTCAGGTATTCTTCAACCCGTGTACAAGATGCGGTGATGATTTCTTCTTGCGATACCGCGTCTACAAGATTTGTACCACTATCAGGCATATTGAAAGACAGACGGTTCATGTCAACATGTTCGTCTAAATACTTGCTTGTTAATACGCCAACATACCAAAAGCCGTTTTGGTCAAAAAGTTGGGCGTCTAAATCAACGATTTGTTTTTCTAAATCCTTGCTGTCCACCAGCCTGCTATTAGCGCATAAATACAAACGGTTGCCCGGAAACGCACGATCTTCAATTTTTACATTGAGCAACGAGAAATCTATTCCGTTAATTTTGAATATGGAAGTATTATCATCTGTTTTGAATTTTTCTTTGAAAAGTTGGTTAAGAACAAGAGCACCCGTTTCATCTCTTATAGTAATTTTCGGACAGTTATTATCAAGTAAATAAACAAGGCAGTGCTGAATAATCCGCATTGCGATTGTATCAATCTGTTTGGGCAAGTCTTTATTCCGATATTCAGATAAATAGGAGTTAAGTTTTATGCTCGTTACATAATCAGCAGTATTATCACACTCAACTAGAGTATCGTCTATATATGGCTTAGCCAATGAAAAAATAAATTCGCGTTTAACAAAAGCGGTCTCTTCTTTGTAAGCGCTTGAAATAGAAACAGAGTCAAATGCTTTTAGCCAAGAAAAACGTCCGACTCCTTTGCCGCCAATATCCGCCTTATAAGTTGAATCGGATTCAAGGAACGACTGCATATTTCGTTCAGTAAATCCAATTCCGTTATCTGTAATAACGAACCCTTCAATTGTCGAAAGCTCCGTATCTTTAAAAAGCGATTCTGAACGTATTACGTCTATGTATATTCTGCCGTCGTTGAAAGACCCGTCTTCTATTTTTCTTTCCTCAATGGAATGTAAAGAATTCACTACCGCTTCATAAAGCGGAATCAGCGGGCGATTTTTGGGTAAAGGGAAGTTTTTTACTCTGCCAGCAAGACTTATGGAATATGGTCGCATATGTATGCCCTCCCTTTAATATCTACTTCGCTTCAAATTCGATCCGCAAGCTGGGATCGGTTTCCTTCTCATCAATAATGGCGTTATACTTTTCAATGATATCTGCGAGCTTTGCGTTTCGCGCCACGCCATCAAACATACTGTGCTCATTAACATTAGTAGATAGAAATTGCTGGATATCCCATACTTCGATACGTCCGCTTAAATCAGCATCAGCGGCAAGGTCAAGCGCCGTGCGAACCCGATCAAAAATAGTAATGATTACATGAAAGCAACCGGCACGAATATTCATATTGCATTTCTGTATTAACGGTTCTCCAGGGGCGGTGGTGCAATGCAGTACGGTACTGCTAATCACAAAATCGCCGCTGCGGTCAGTAGGCGAATCGGCAACCGAAGCGCCATGAATTTCAAATCCTTCTGGCGGTAGTATAAGAGATAGCTTCGCGGCGACAAGATGCTGAAGCATTGTTCCTAAGTATTGAGTTCCCGGATTTTCCTTTTGCCGCTTTTTTACTTGTTCAAACAGCTCATCAAGACTTGCGCCAATAGTACGCGATAGATCGGCAGTCAGCGTGAAAGGCAGGTTGTTAAAATAATCGCGCACCTGCTCGGCCCAAAAATTTTCTACCTCGTCAAAATTGATCACTTCGACCCCTTGCCAAACATTAAGGAATTCCACATACTTGATCATAAGTCCCATATTGCCGCGGCTAGTGCGCCCACCTTCGGAAGCCAAAGTACGAGTAATGTCATATTCTTTAAGTATCTTTTTTAAGTTTGGCCCGCCAAGACCCGCGACCTGCCCCTTGTTTTCCGTTAAAAAGTCATTCGGGTCAAGCGGAAAAGTCTTCTCTCGAACCATTCGGGTTAACTGAACTAATAAGGAAAGCGGACCCTTCGTATAGGCGTTATACTCCGCTTGAAATGCTTTTAAGCGGTTTTTTACGCTGTTCATCATATATTACCTCCGCCAACTTTGTTAAAAAGGATTTGCCAACAAATGAAGCGACAGGGAGCGCCACCGCGTCTCCCATAGCTTTATAGCCATCATTGTAAGTACCGGGAAGGATGTAACTATCCGGTGCGCCCATCAGACGCGCGGCCTCGCGTGGGGACAGTAGTCTTGCGTGGAACTCTCCATCTTTTTTAACAATCAAAAACTGCTTGCTGCTACCGCCTTCAGGCGTCCTCAAGCAACCGGCTACTCCATCAAAACGGAGTTCTAAACACTGTTTACCGTGCCTTATACGACGATAACCTGTTGCAATAATCTCGTCGGATTTATCGAGCTTTTCCTGATGACGCGGCGGTATAAGTTTCAGTACATGGTCTTTATCATAGGGCAGATTAAAGTCAATAACGTCAACAAGGCTTTTTTTGCGTTTAGGCGGCTTATCGGTACGCCACCATATCCAATGCGGCAAAGTGCGACCAAGAGCAGATGCTGCTTTGTTATGTAACCAGTTAGGTTCGGAGTCGCATAATTCAGCGGGGATCGGTATTCCTTGCCTTACTGCAATCACAAAAACCCTAGGTCTGGACTGTGGAACGAAAAGCGTTGCATCAATCAATATGGCACCACTCCTATAACCCAATCCTAATAAGGCATAATGAAGCTTTGTGTAGTTTGCGCCTGAATTTGTAGATAATAAGCCTGCAACGTTCTCAATTAATAAAAGAGCCGGCTTTTCCGGCATTTCCTGTAATACACGGAGCCATTCCCAAACCAGACCGCTGCGTTCTGCGTCAATTCCGCCTAAAGAGCCTGCCAAGGATAAATCCTGGCAAGGAAAACTTGCCCAGGACAAATGAGCGTAAGGTAACCTATCGCCAGATATGTTTTTTATATCATCCAGTACTAAGTGGTTACTTATAAAATTTGCTTCGTAGACAGCGGCTTTCTTAGGACAAATGTCATTTGCCCATACAGGACGAAACATTTCTTTTAAACCATAAGCAACTAAGCCGCTTCCTGCAAAAAATTCATGCATTGTCCATGGAGCGGACGCAAAACTTACTTTATGGTCTCCAATACTTTGTTGCATAGCGTCTACCTCCATTTATATCAGAATCAAAATAACCATAATAACCGAAATGATTGTACTCAGAAAGAATGCATCTGTCAATTCTCTAGTTATAATATACCAAACATACGTTCGTTACGCAAGATTTCCTTTTCGACAATTTTTCTTCAGTTTAAATTCTCGTCTCGAGAACAACAGCTTAGTACTACGGAAGCTCTTTGTCTTTAGTATTATTGAAAAGCAAGCGTAAGTTGGGAATAATCTCGCACCTAGAGAGATGCTTGATTATTCACAGATAGAAACAATCTTAAAATATCCCGGGTGTCATTGTCTTTACGATTAAATTTCGATATAATCGTAATTCATTTCGACAATACGTTAGGAAATTCCTGCCACTATACAGTTTAGTAAGGATATACTTATTGTAATACGTTCCGGTATTCAGGGCCTTTTTGACTAATGCTTTTTTGTTTCGGGGGGCGGGGGGACTGCGACAGCCATACGTATAGACTTAAAAGCAATTGGCTTACCGCTCGGCTAGGGGGAATTTGAAAAAGATGAGTGCTATAAAGATTTAGCCTTTTCAAATTCCCGGCATAGCGGTAAGCCAATCCTCTGATGTCTTTAATCTTGGCAACGTTTAAAGTGACCTGCATCTTAAAATAACCCGAGGCTATTGTCTTTACCGTCTGATGTTGGGGATTTGAAAAGTTTCAAATCCCTGGGCCAGACGATAAAGACAAATTACCCTGATAAAAATAGCCACCCCAGCAAAAAGCCCATAGGGTGGCTATACTTAGTTTCTGTTATTCTTTCGGTCTATAAATTCCAGCTATCTCCATATCTTGCCAATATGTGAATTGTGTGGCTTCGTCAGCTGCTTTAATCACTCGTAATGTGTACAAACCAGCATTATCCGGATTGATAGTATCTGCGGAATAATCAATTACGAAAAATCTATATTTATCTTTGTCTGTCGTAACTGTATACCAAGATCGAAGCATCGTAGATTTTTTTCCATATTCAATTGACCCGTCAGAAGAAAATCCAGTTCTTTCCCACGATTTCACTGAACCTTGAAAAAAATCAAATAAGTAATCTATTTGCCCTTCAAAATTGTCAGCTTCCGACAAAGCTTTCTTCGAAAACATTACTTTCAAAGCATCTTTGTCTTTATTTTTAAGGGTATTAAGTATTTGTTCCATTCTGGCATCTGCTTTTTTATCGCTATCATCTGAAATCATCATCTTGTTGCCCCCTGACGAACATGAACTTAATAAAAAGACAGTAGTCACAAGCGCCAGCAGTATAAGGATTTTTCTATTCATTATTAGTTATCCTTTCCCTTAAAATGTAAATATTAACGTGTTCTTCTCGTTTGGAGATATAGACCATCTTTTATCACCCTTAAAAGCATCCGAGTTGATAAAAGCACCATACATACCTTCGTTGCGGGAAAAGTTTATAGTATAATTAGCTGTCAAGTCACTAGCTTGTTTATCTTGATAATATGGATTGAAACCTGTCGCCCACCATTTATTTGTCTGCTGGCCTTTTGGATCATCTCTTTGGGGAACATAATTTATTATTTGTTCTCCCTTATAGTTCAAGGTTAATGTCATTGGCATAGCATCACTTGTGTCTGCAAGCCAGTGATCCGTTGACGTTCCGTTAATAACTAATCTTTTATATATGCCCATTTCTGCCCCTGCTCCTAAGTTTAGATAATCTCCCTTCCATGCCCAGAGTCTATAATCCTGTCCATTATATGTGAACTGGGAAATAGATGGTTTCATGCTGGTGGCATAATCAAAGATTATATCGTAAAGTTGATTATATCCGCCATACTGTTGCTTAGCATCTTGCCGTGTATGATAAACACCGTTTGAATCTCTGTAAAATCCTGCCGCATAAAACAGATCTGAAAACCAACCCTGTTGAGTTGCATAAGCATTAATTGGGTTTCCTATTAACCAGTTAGCAAGAGTTCTCGTTACATCTTCAGGTTGATAACTCTGAATAGAGTAACCCGTCCCCTTGGGTACAAAATTCGGGTCATTAGAAGCAAATGTAGGATATGGAGAAATCGTATTACTCGCAGTGTAGCTAGATAGACCTTGGGCTATCGAAGTGCTGGTTTGAGTATTACCATAGTTCAAATATGCATAATTTTCACCGCTCTTCGAACTATAGTAATCTAGATTGACGCTGGTATTTCCGCCTTGCGCTTGGTAATAATCGTTAATATAACTAGAAAAATCGACTGAGGAGTTGATAGCGTTACTGCTTTTTACAGCTGCTATGGCGTTGGCCGTTTCCGTTCGGGTATCGCCCCAGATTCTTACAGAACCGCCAATATCTACGTTGGCTCCAACACCGCCTTTGGCTTCTGTGCCACCAACAACTATACTTCCTGACTCTACGGTAATATTACCGCTTTGTGTATAAATATAATTATAGCCCGAGGCATAGCCAACACTTGCTTGAAATGCGTAAATGTCGGTTTCATTGCCATATACATTGATGTGTCCGGTGGGATCGCTGTAATTAATCGGGTCATTATGACAATACGTATACAAATTCAAACTCAATGGATCATTCGGATCGCCGCGGTAGGTGTCTTCCTGCATAAACCTGGCTATTGAAGGGTCATACATTCTGGCATTCAGATAGTACAGACCGGATTCTTTATCATAATAGTAGCCGGCATAGGTAAACGGGTTATTGACTGTACCTGTCTGCGAAGTAATATTCCCGAATGCATCATAGTAATATGTTGCCTGAATAGTCCCACTGTTGTCAAGTAGTACCGTCACATCACCGTGACCGTTATACATATAGTTCAGCGTCTGTCCGCCGACTGTCCGGGCTAACAGGTTCGTTCCATAAACATTTCTGGCGAATTGGTTTCCTTTGCCGTCCAGTTCAAGGACAACCTTGTCTCCCTCATAGATGAACCGGATTGTCTGATCATTGGTCGTCTTGGTGGCACGCAGACCATCGCCATAGTACGTGTACTCAACCATGGCATTGCCGGTGTTGCTCTTGATCATTTGGTTGAAAACATCGTACTCAAAGTACTGGGCGAAGCCGACGAGATCTTCGGCATATTGCGTCGCGCCGTCTTTCTCTTGTCCGGGTATGAACATCCCAAAATGCGGCGTTGGCGGGTTAACGGGGTCAATTTTTCTTATCTGTTCTGTTAGTTTGCTGGTGTTATTGCCATTATTGTCATAACCATATTTTGTGATTGTCTTGAGTTCGCCTTCTAGCTTTGTGATACTTATCAGCCTATTCTGTTCGTTATATGAATAGGCGATAAATGTCCTGGTTGTCCCATCCGTGACTGTTTCGGTTTCCCTGTTTCCGGCTTTGTCATAGGTATATTCTGTGACTTTTCCTGCCGGTTCGGTTACTTTCAGCAGCCGGTTCAGTTTATCATAAACGTAGCTTGTCGTGCCCTTGCTTACACCGTTTAGGATTTCGGTCTTCGATGTCTGGTTATGGGCAGCATCATAGGTATAGGTATAGCTGTCCATTACGCTGCTGTCGATCTTGTAATTGGTCAGCGTGTTTAAGAGATTATCGGAGTAATAGGTATATTGTTCGGACGATCCGTCCGCATAGGTCACGCTCTTTTTAGCGCCATTCGGATAGTATTCGTAAACTGTTCCGGTTGTCTGCCCGTCTGTCCGAACTTCTTTTAGCCGACCGGCTTTATCAAAAATCTTGAGGATGATGTTTCCTTTAAGGTCGGTCGCTTTCTCAGCGTAGAACCCTTCAGGCATATCCGCTGTTATATCATATTGATAGGTATTGGCGCCAAGGCCTTCCAGCGTCTTTGTCAGGACCAGGTTCAGTTCGTCATAGGTGCGTGCGGTTTTTCCGGTCGTGTCTGTCATGGTAAGCAGGTTATTGTTGCCGTCATAGGTGAAGCTGATGACAATATCTTTTGCTTTCTCTGAGAGCTTTCGGCCATGCGTATCGTAAATGTAGGTAAAGGTGACGCCGTTGCGGTCTGTTTTTGCCGCTAGGCTGCCGTTCGCGTAATACGTGTAGGATTCAGTTTTGGTCGAAGTGTAGGTATAACTTCCGGCTGTCCCTGTCCTGCCTCCGGCATCAATCTTTCTGACCAACTTGTTGGCGCAGTTGTATTCGTAATTTGTGGTATTGCCTTTGCCATCGGTCTGTGATGTCATATTTTTATTAAGGTCATAGGTGTAGGTTGTCCTCTCGCCTTTGGCATTGGTCACGGCGATGAGATTGTTGAATTGGTCATAGCTGAAATAGGTGACGTTATTGTTTCCGTCTGTTTTTGTTGCGATGTTGCCGACGTTGTCGTAGCTCTGGCGCGTCGCATGTCCTTCAGGGTCGGTCGTGGAAATCAGGCGGTTGTTTTTGTCATAGGTGTACTTCGTCACTGCAAACGTTTGAGTGCTGTCCAGGATGCTCCAAGATTCTGTCTGCTGGTGGCTGGAATTGTATTTGAGTTTCTGGATAATGGTATACGGGTCTTCTTTTTGTATAAGCCGGTTGATCGGGTCGTAGATACTTGTGTAGGTTCCTGTACTGACATTGTTTAAACATTTGGTGACGGTAATTAGGTTGTTGTTTTTATCATAGGTATAAACAATTTTGTTGACAACGGCTTCGTCCGAGCCTGCCGTATGGACAATTACTTCAGTACTTACTAAGCGGTTCAGGCCATCGTAGCTGTTTGTCGTAACTGTACCGTTGCCGTCGGTAACGTAGATTTTGTTCCCATTTAGGTCATAGCTCTGAGAAGTTGTGATCGCGTCTGTTCCATCTTTCGCCTGCTGCGTATGGGTCAGCTGTCTTCCCTGCTGATCATACGTATAAAGGTCCACCGTTCCCATGGAATCTTCCTGGTATGCCATGTTCCCGGATATATCATACAGATAAGTGACCGTGTAAGACGGAATAGAAGCATCTGCCGGGTAAGCGGCTTTTCTTACTTTATTAAAAGCATTGTAGATATAAGTCGTTGTGTTACCATTGCCGTCTGTCTGGGCTATTAGATTTCCGGCGAGATCATACCTTGAAGTTTTGATGACTGCTGCCGCGTCCCCGGCAGATTTTCTGATACTGACCTGAAGAATGCGTCCGGCATTGTCATAACTATACTCAGTGATGACGCCTTTAGCGTTTGTTTCCGAGATATTCCGTAATGCCCCGTCATACTGGTACAAAACTGTGTAGCTTAAGCCCTTCTCCTTTGCTACCGCATCCAGTACTTTCGTTTCTAGATTGGCATAGTTATACGTATATTCCGTGCCATATCCGGTTCTGATTTTGTCGGCATCGGTGCTTCCCGACCCGGCTTCATAGCCGCGTCCGTCCATTTCTTTGATGATGTTCCCGTTTAGATCGTAACGGTAGGCTTTGGCAACGATTGTGATCCAGCTGGTATCCGCAGGCGCATTTTTAAAGACGTCTTTTTTCACAATCACTCTGCTCATCAGGTCATAGGTGTACTCGCTGCGGTTCATGGTCGAGAGATCAACGGATTCTGTGAGTTCCCCTGTTCCGGTATAGTTGGCCGGAGAGACTTCACGGATCAGTCTGTCGGCACGGTCGTATTCATAAGCTGTCATAAAGTTCGTGACGGTATTGCTATGATCTGTGGTGGTTTTCTTGGTCTTTATTAAACGTCCTTTTTGGTCATAAGCGTACTCTGTGATATTGCCAAGGGCGTCTTTGGTCTTCATTTCTTTGCCGTTCCAGGTATACCCCATGACCTCAATTGTTGCTGTGGTGAGTACGCCGTTTTCATCCAGGGTATCCTGGGTTTTCGTTAACAAGCGGTTCATGTTGTCGTAGGTATAGGTGGTTACTGTGTTGTCGGGTTCAATAGTCTTGCTAAGGTTGCCGCTTTTATCATAGGCGTTGGTGGTTGTTAGGATGGTATCCCCTGTTTTATTGGAACTGCCGTAAATATCCGCCGAGGAAACATGAAGCATGATTTTTGTGGGGTTGCCTCTTTGGTCATTTTGATATTCGGTGATATTTACGGTGCTTTCACTGGTGTATATATCCTGTCTTTTTACAAATCCATCCGGATCATACTGATAGATTTTCTTGGCCCCGGTCGAATCTGTGACCTGCTTGACTTTGCCATTTTTATCATACGTATACGAAGTTATCATCAGTCTGTCGCTGGACGGGGCAACATAAAGCTCGACTTTATCTTTTCCTGTTTTTTCAGCGGTTTTATTGCCGGCTCTGTCATAAGTGACTGCACTGTAGCTGTATCTGTCCGATTCTAGCGGTGACCATTTTTCGCTGAATCGGTTTAATCCGTCATATTTGATATAGGTTGTCCCGCCGTTGGCATTGGTTACGGATTTGACCAGGCCGTTGCCGTAATATACGGTCACGATGTTCCCGCCGTCCGGGTTCTTTTGGCTTACGACATTGCCGCGGTAATCATAGGTGGTGACAGTGACGGCTCTATCCGTATCGTTTAAGTATACGGTCTCCGTTTTTTGGAGCTTGCCGCTGACAACTGAATAGGCATACTCCTTCAGTGTCTGGGCAGTCGTATCTGTGGAGAGGTTTTTAAAGGATATTTTGGTTAATCGGTTCATCACATCATAGGTGTAGATGTAGACTGAACCGTTGGGTTTTGTTTCTGTTGCCAGATTACCGTAGACGTCATACGTGTATGTTGTCGTATTGCCGCACGGATCCGTCTGCGATAAGACCCTGCCGCTTGCCGAATAGGTCGTGGCCATACCGTCAGATGTTTTACTATAGCTATGTGCGGGTGCCTGGCTGTTCAGTCCGTCCTTGGTCAGATCATACTGGTTCGGGGAAACCTCAAGGGTTTTCCGCCCCATGGCATCGTAAACGATCCGGGTTGTTTCTTTGTTGTTAAGTTCGATTTTTTCAACTCTTCCGCACGGGTCATAGGTATACGTCGTTTTGTAGCCCGACGGGGAGGTCATAAGCGTGAGCCAGCCGTTTTTGTTGTACGTGTATTGGGTGACATTATGCTCCGGATCGGTGACACTGGCCTTGTTCCCGTATTCATCATAGGTATACGTCGTTGTGTTGCCTTCGGGATCGGTTTCCGATTTGAGTAATCCCAACGCAGGATACCCGAGGGATGTCCGTTCCGCATCGCTGTAATACACATACGTTGTAATGGCAAACTTGGTCTGATCGGCATCCGCGCTATAGGTATCAGTACCGTTTAAGGGCTGAATTTTTTTTAGCAGGTTGGCTGAATTGGTATCGTATACGTAATAGGTGGAATGGCTTAATTCGTCGGTTTCGGAAATCAGGTTATTTTTGGCGTCATAGGTATAGGTGCTGTAAGATGCATCGGGGTTAATGATCTTGGTCATATTCCCCATGCTGTCCCGCTGGTATTGCGTCTTGTTGCCATACCGGTCGGTGATGGCGATTTCTTCACCGTATTTGTTTGTCCCATTCGCGTCTAAATTGTATTCGACGGTCGCAGTCTTACCTTCCGGGTCTTGGGTTTTGGTAACATAATAGCAGGAATCATACCACTTGATGATTTGCCGGCCGTTGGCATCGGTGATGGTTGTTTTTGAGTTGGCGGTATCGTAGGTATAGGTGGATACTTTGCCGTCAGGATCGGTATAGGTATTCACCTTATATGTCCCCGAGCTATTGGTATACGTCAATGTTTCCAGCAAATTGCTTGATGCATCTTTGATAGAGGCCAGACAACCGGAGGCGCTGTCATACGTATAGGTTGCAATCACGGTATTGGACGGGTCGGTAACGGTGATCAGCCGGTTCGAGGCGTCATATCCATATTTAAAGGTCCGGTTCATTGGGTCCGTGACCGTGGTGATATACCCGGCGGCATTATAGGTTATGCTAAAGAACCGCCCCGCTGCATCGGTTACTTTCTGGACTTTGCCTGTGGCATTGACCTCGATTGTGATTGTGTTGCCGTTCCGGTCTTTCATCCAGCAGAGATAACCGCTCGCATTGAAACCGTATGTATACTGGTCTTTGGTGGTAAGGATATACGCGTTGTCAGCTTGTTTGACCATGGTGCTATGGGAGTCGTTGGCTGTAAATACACCGCTGTTGTTAATAAAAACCTGGGCCGATCCGTTGGGAAGCTTTGCGACCCATTGGGTAGGATAGGTCGTATCCTGGGTAAAGCTTCCTTCAAATCCGAAAAACCACCCTTTGCCCAAGGTGCTGGAAGTCCGGGTGTCTTTCGAGTTATAGGTCCGCGATATATCAACGGTAAAACCTGGTGAGGATAAGCTGAAATCGGTCACCGTCTTGGCGTAGTTTCCGGTAGCAGCATTGACGCCGTTTTCACCGTAATGGATCTGTTCCATGTTTTGTTGGGAAATCGTGGCGGCAAGTGTAGTCACTGTACTATCTACGGTAGTTTTTGCGGTGTTGGTATCATCTTTTGTTGTTTGCTCAGCTGAATTTTCAGGAACTGCGGCGGCAGCCTTCAGCGCATTGTCCGCATTGACAATACCGCCTGCGGCTACTTTGCCGGTCAGGCTGTCTAAGGTAACAACGCTGTTTTTAATGCAGGCGTTTACTTGTGCCGGAGTCAGCCCCGGATAAGCGCTTTCGATCAGTGCGGCTATCCCGCTGACATAGGGCGCGGCTGCGGAGGTCCCGCTGATGTAACCATAATTGCCATTCGGCAAGGTGCTGAGGATGCCGACGCCCGGGGCTGCAACGTCAACGTTTGTCCCGTAGCTGGAGAATGCAGCAAGGTTTCCGGTGTTTGTGACCGCGGCTACGGAGATGACATTCGGCAGGTTGAATGCTGCCGGGTATACCGGTGAAACGGAGGCATCGTTGCCGGCGGCGCAGACGAACAAAATTGCGCTTTGGGCCATGGCATCTTTTAAGGCCAGGTTTTCCTCTGAACAGCCGAAGCTGCAGTTGATGATCTTGATACCATGGCTGCTTGCATATTCAATTGCTTCAATGGCGTCGGAGGTATAGCCGGTACCGTCTTGGATAAATTTAAGCGGTACGATTTTGACACCCGGGGCTACGCCTTTGATGCCGGTGCTGTTTGCTTCTGCAGCAATGATCCCTGCAACATGGGTTCCATGGGAATCCGAGCTTACTGAGCTGAATACATTGCTGCTGTCGGTTATAAAGTTATACCCGGATTCGATATTGCCGTTAAGATCAGGGTGGCTGGTATCGATACCGGTATCCAGCACGCCAACCAACACAGAGGATGATCCTTCGGTCGTTGTCCAGGCAGACTCGGCACCAATGTCGATCCCGGGAGTACCGGCAACGCCACCAATGGCCTGTCCGGCATTGAACAGTCCCCACTCTTCATTAAACCGCTCGTCTGCCGTCGCGCTATACAGGTTGAGTTTGTAATTTGGCTGGGCATAGACGACGTTAGCGTCTTTTTTTAACTCTTTAACGACTTTGGTAATATCATCGTCTTGAGAGATTTCCAGAAGTTCTGTTTTTGTTTGTTTCTTTTTATATTTGGAATCGAGCTTTGCAAGGCTTAGGTTCTTCTTAACCTTTGTTTTGACGCTGTCGGCTTTGGTGTCATCCTTATACTTGACAAGAATCTGTACTTTTTCTCTGTAGGATACACCGGCTTCTGCTGCATTAATGGTACCCGTCGGCTCGGTGATCACTACGCCTGTGATTAAGAATAAAGCGATAAAGAGCTTTAGCATAAGCCCTGTGATTTTATTCATTTTGTTCCTCCTAACCCACCCCTTCCTCTCTTTTGGGCAAGAGAGGGAGCGGATCTTCTTTTATCAATCTGTTTGGTGTGACACGATTCTTTTTTATGACGAAAGAATTTATGGGGTGGGCTCGTCCGGTTTGCTAAATACGGTATAGGTGATGGTTGTGCCGCCGGTTGCTTTGGCTTTGAATTTGATGCTGTTTAAGACCCCGGTCCAGGCTTCGCCAGGGTTGATGACTTTATCGGCGACAAAGACAATTTTTCCGGGTTTGAATTCGGTAATGGTGATATCTGTGCCTTCGATCCTGCCAGGTACTGTTTCATAGATGCCGGTCAGTGTTGATAGGTCAATCACGTCAATTGCCGCGGCATTATACGTCACAACCATGGTATACGGGCTAAAGTCCGTGATATCTTTGGCTGTGAGTCCCAGGTCGACGGTCTTGGCCTTCTTGCACCAGGCTTTTAAGGCATTGTTGATGATCTTGCCGCTCCATTCGCTTACACCCTGCATATTGTGCGTCCGGATACGGTAAGTGTATTCACGGCCAAGACCGGTCCGGCGATGGGTGAAGGTGTTCTTGGCGATATCCGAGACGATTGTGGTGGTCGTGCCATCACTGATTTCAATGTCAAAGCTCTGGTCGCTGTCTTTTTTATCCCAGGTAAGTGTGGCGCCGGTAGAAGAGGATTTTACCTCGATGTTGGCAGGCGCAGCCGGTTTACCGGGCAGTGTCTTTATATACTGCATGGCGCTCCAGTCGCCTTCAATGGCCGCATTGCGCGCCCGGACCCGGTAAGCGTGGAGTGTATCGGATTCCAGTCCGTCATGGATGTAGATTGGATCGTCGTCGTCTTCCATGAGTATGCCGTCAAGTTCCACATCATAGCCTTCGGCATTCCCGACCGCATCCCAGGTGATGGTGATCAGGGTATCCGAGACGGTGGCGTTAACGTTTTGGGGTATAGCCGGTTTAACCGGTGTGGCGTAAGTGGTGATGACATCACTTAGTCCGCTCTCGCCGGCTGCAGAGACTGCTTTGATCTGGAAGCTGTATTTTGTTTCCGGCGTAAGGCCGGTAAATGTATAGGTGGTGGTATTTGAAGTTACCGGGGTTCCGTTATTTAGTGTTATTTGATAGGACGCTGCATCCTGAACGGCATTCCAGGTAAGTTCTATGGAGGTGTCGGATTCGTTCGTGCTTATCCCGGAAGGCGTATCCAAGAGGTAGGTCGTTATGGTAATCGGATCGCTCCAGGCACCGGCCCCGATGCTGTTGACACCGCGGATCTTATAGATGTGCGTTGTGTTGGGTGTCAAACCACGTTTTTCACAAGTGGTCGGTGTGTTATTGTCGACGATGCGGGTTTCCTGACCGTTGACGATTTCGACGATTTCATAAGTCTCGGCATCGGCTGCCGCGGTCCAGTTGATGGTGGCCGTGGTATTTGTTGCCGTATGGGTGATGCCGGTCGGTGCTCCGGGCAGTCCGCCTGTTGTCATGACTGATTTAAGTGTGCTCCACTCGCCTGCTCCCTGGACGTTCCGGGTTCTTACGCGGTAGGTATGCTGTGTGGATGGTTTAAGACCGGTAGATTTATAGGTGGTGTTGAGTTTGACATTTTTGATTACGCCGTCGAATTCCAGGTCGTAGCTGAGTGCTCCACTGACGGCATCCCAAGTAATCGTGACCGAGGTGCCTGCCGGGGCGGCTGTGAGGTTAGCCGGAGCAGCCGCTAAGGCATATTTGGCGCGTCCGGTTATCACATTACTCCAGTCGCCGGCTCCTGTCTCATTTTTGGGTCTGATCCGGAAGAGGTGGTCTTGACCGGGGGTGAAGGCGCTTTCGTAGGTTGTTTTGGCGCCGTTGTCTGTGATGACGCCGTCGATTTCAATGTCATAACCTGTTGCGGTATCCATAGGGTCCCAGGTGATGGTGATTTTGCCGGTCCCGGAAGTGAGTTTGATGTTGGAAACCGTTCCTTCGGGGGCTGATCCGTAGGTGTCGCCGGCTGATATTTCACTATAGTCTGTTTCGATGTTCTCCGCATTTCTGGCTTTGACTTGGAATAAGTACTGCGTTTTGAGGTTGAGACCGCTAACGACGATTTTTTTGGTGGCGAGTGGGTACCAGTCGGGATCTACTGTTAACTCGCCGGCAGCGTTGACGTATTTGTTACCGCAGTAGATTTGGTACTCTGTATTGGCAGGGTTAGTGTCCGTGATTGTGAGTTCCAACGATGTCGTAGACAGCGGTTTGGCGGAGATTGTTGGTTTTTCAGCTTTTGTTACTATTTCTTTGGTAGCACTGGCTATATTTCCGGCTTTGTCTTTCGCTTCGAGTTTGATGGTATAGGTCTTATTTGGAAGTAACGGGTCCTGCTGGGTCGTATAAGATGCCTTGGCTATCTGGCTGTCTGTATAACTGAATGTCCCGGAAGAGTTGGCATAGATCAACAGCGGATTTGGTAGATTCGGGAGGTTTGAATATGCGGTAACGCTTATTGCGTTGATGGGAACGCCATTATTTAAAACGTTAGCTGCGGGACCCCATGTACCTGTATAACTCATCTGTTTAAGTACAGGGGTTTGCGTGTTCGATGCGTCTTTAGCTGTCCATAGCAGGGTTACCTTGTTACTCTCATCAAACGTAAGTACCGGCGAGTTCTGGTCATATAGATTGCCGCTGGTAAGCTTCGTTGCTGTGCTCCAAGTCGAGCCTCCATCGGCCGATTTACTGTACCACAAATTGAGGTAAGAATAATCTGTGGTGTCCTTGCTCTGCCAGACCAGATGAATGACATTATTTTTATCCATTATGACAGTTGGTTTCATATTAAAATTACCACCGAATCTTCCTGAGCTAAATAGCGAACTGGTAGAATTCCATGATGATCCATTAAATGAGTATACATAAATATAGTGATAATACCCGCCGTTATTAGAATCATACTGTGTATACTCGAAGGCTACCGCCGGGTACCCATTACTTTTAATTAGAATCGAAGGATTCGTGTAGTCATAACCTGCACCATTTGTAGTAATTATAGTTGTGGGAGCTTGCCATGTAACGCCTCCGTCTGTGCTTTTGCTGTATCGAATTCCATAGCTGTATGGAGACGAACTACCTTTACTGCACCATGCTGCATATAGGTTTCCTAAAGAATCTGATGTTATCGAGCATCCCGCGCCAAAGGTAGTTTGAGCTGCATCGACGACGACGGCAGATGAAGAAATATCGCTACCTTGTGTTATTGTAGAAGCATCGAATTTCCATACGGTGGCTGTTGTACTTGTTGGAATTGTGGCAAAAAAGTAGACCTTGTTATTCAATGAGCATACGGATGAGCTGACGGAACCCGATATATTTAGGTAACATAATAAGTCCCATGATATTCCGGAGTTTTTGCTGCAATAAAAATTGACTCGATTATTTGTATTGCTGTAAAGCGAGTATATGAGCCAGTCATTGCTGAGTTTTACTACCTTTTGTGAGTTATTGGTTAGATAATCCGATAACGAAGTTATGTTCGTCGTGCTAATTCCCTGCAGCCAGGGGCTGATATTCTCACCAATGGTATACCTGAAGGCGGCGCTATCAAATCCTGAAACATTATCTTTGGCTCCACCGATTACACTGACACTATTAGTTGTCGAGGATGTATCTGCAATGCTTAAGATATCCGGTGCGGTTTTATCCAATGTGAAGCTGACTGAAGCCGTTGCTGAAAGAGTCCCGTCATCAGCAATACAATATAGGGTATGTTTGCCGTCAGCAAGGTTCGTCAAATTTACGGTTGAAAAATTCACTGTCTGAGCACTATTCGTATTGGATGCAGCTTGGGTCTCTCTTGGTGTTGTTTCAGAATCGAGATAATACGAGCTGGAAAGTGAACTGTCGTCCGGGTCGGAGACAGATACCGATAGATTAAGTGATGTACTTGCATTATAGACCGAATTTTGGGTTGGCGTTATGATTGTAACAAGAGGAGATCTATCGCAAATCAGACTGGGCACTGTACCCGGGGTAGGAGAGTTCGATGTGCTGCCGTTGCCCAGTTGTCCAGATCCATTGTATCCCCATGATTTGACCGAACCGTCATTCATCAAAGCTATTGAATGCCGGGAACGAGATCCAGATATTAACATACGTATACCCGATAGATTCGAAATAGTAATCGGGGTGTAATTATATGTACCGTAAATACTTGTACCCAGTTCTCCGTTATCGCTGTTACCCCAAGCTTTTGCCGTGCCATCATTCAGTAATGCAAATAAGGAATAATAGCCAGCGCTGACTTGTTTCACATCTGTTAGCCCTGTTACCTGTGTAGGCGAATAATAAGATGCATTACTTCCTGTCCCAAGCTGTCCGAAGTTACCATATCCCCAAGTTTTTACGGTACCGTCATTGATTAATGCTACAGCATGGTAGATACCAATCGCCAATTGCTTGACACTAGCTAGGCCTGGGATAGTTGTTGGTGTCAATACTGTCGATGTACTTCCGTTCCCAAGCTGTCCATAGGCATTATTTCCCCATGATTTAACGCTACCGTCGCTCATTATGGCATATGAACTGAGATATCCTGCAACTACTGCCTTGACGCCTGTAAGTCCGGGAATGGTTGTCGGGGTGTAATATGGCGTTGTATTACCCATCCCTAACTCTCCATAACTGTTGTATCCCCAGGCTTTGACGGTGCCATCGCTCATTAACGCCAGGGAATGGATCTCGCCTGCTGCGATTTGTTTGACACCTGTTAGGCCGGATATTAAGGTTGGTGTATTACAGTTTGCCGTATTTCCGGTCCCCAATTGGCCGTTGGCATTATATCCCCAGGCTTTAACGGTACCATCATTCATTAAAGCGAGTGAGTAATAAAGACCTGCCGATAACTGCTTGACGCCTGTGAGGCCCGGTATGGTTGTAGGCGTAGAATATTGGGTAGTATTTCCGGTCCCTAACTGACCGTAGGAGTTTCCTCCCCATGCGTTTACGGTTCCGTCCTTTTGTATACATAAAGAATGATCATATCCGGTTGCAGCAATGGCCGCATTCGAGTCTATGCCTGATTCAGCATAAGCTGCTTTCATAAGAGCGGAGGTGTCAAATCCCATTCTATTCCCTAACCCGGTTAAAAGATCAAAGGAACAAAAAATGACCCATGTACATAGAATAAGTCTAAGCGTTTTGTGTTTCATTTGCCTCTCTCCTCAATTTTGGTTTTGTAGCAGTTCAATTTGTGTATAATCATACATAGAAATTGATTAATCCCTATATTTGTATATATTTAGACAAGCTCAATCATAGCATAAGCGTCTTCTTTTTTATGTAAAATTATGTAGATTCAACCATTGAATTAATACGTTGTATTTTGCTGTATCGTGTTATGTTCTGTTTTATTTTGTTATGTTTTGTATTTCTATGTCTAAACAGAACTTTTGCAAGCGGCAAAATACGTATCACTTGGAAATTCGCTTTGGATATAAAAAAGCTCCCCGTTGTCATAAGCAGTTTTTATTTAAACTGTTTACCACAAGGGGAGTATATCAAATTTATAGGGTTAATGCCTTCATAGAGTTTGGCAGTCTATCATTCTTCTACTGTGAGAACTGGACGACCAAGGTCGTCTAAGGCCGTGAACTTTGACAGATTTTGCTTCATTTGCTCTATTTTTAAGGGCAGATTGTTCAAAAACTTGAACAATAAAGTATCATATACATTTATACTTTATTGTTTTCTTTTTTTTCTAGTTGAAGGCCGCAATTTTTGCAGTAGTTGTCCCCTTCGTCCTGAATAACTAGGCGGCAGTTCGGACAAGTTCGTGTAGATGCTTTTATGTTTCTGTTTTTCGCTAGCTCTGCTGAGACAATGCCGGTAGGTACGGCAATTACGCCATAACCAAGAAGCATCAGCATGGAGGCAACAATCCTTCCCAAAGGCGTGACCGGTGTAATATCGCCAAATCCGACGGTCGTAAGGGTCACTATCGCCCAGTAGATTGAGGCCGGAATACTGTCAAATCCGCTGGTTTCCCCTTCGATTAAATACATCATTGTCCCAACGATTACAACCACAACAAGGACCGCCTGCAGAAAGACAATAATTTTATAGCGGCTGGCCTTTAGCGCATTGATCAGCGAATATGATTCACCGACATACCGGCCAAGCTTTAAGATCCGAAAGATCCTCAGCAGACGAAAGACCCTAAAAATCAAAGCAAACTGGCTACCGGCAATAAAGATACTCAGATACGTTGGCAAGATTGCCAGTAAGTCGGTTACGCCAAAGAAACTTTTCAGATATCTTAGTTTATTTCTTACGACCCAGATTCTGATGATATATTCGATTGTAAAGAGAAGCGTGATCACCCATTCCGTACCTGAGAGAATTGTACGGTAATCCTGATTCAGATTGGGCAGCGACTCCAAACAGACAACGAGAATACTCAGCAGGATCAGCCAGAGCAGCGCAATATCAAAAGACCTCCCTGCGTGGGTATCGTTCTCGAATACGATCGTAAATAATCTGTCTTTGAGCAAAAGATTTTTATTATTTTCCCCAGTCTTCCCTTTTTCTGTCTTGTCTCTATGCGATTCTTTTACCATTTTTTATTCTCCAGTTATGATTAAATTAACCTGTAATTTAAAAGAATAATTTTTTTTGTATTATAGCATATTATTTTCCAAAATACGTCTTCCGTAGCTCCGCATGCAATTATTTATAGAATGGAATCGCCGTTCCATGCCATTCGTGGCCGTAAAAAAAAGCTTACCCCTATTCTTTGAGGTAAGCTTTCTGGTAAGTCTAAGATGACACAACCCTGCTTCGCAGTTCTCCGACCATGCTTGGCACGTCAATCTGCATCGGGCAGCGCTCTACACAGCGCCCGCAGCGCAAACAGGTATACAGCATCGGAGCAGCAGCATCTGCTCCGCCTTCAACGAAGGCCGTCCAGACGGATCCTATTCCGCTTAAGTAGGTCTTGCCGTAATGCCCTGCTGTGACCTGGAATACCGGGCACTCATACATACAGCCGCCGCAGCGCAGACAGTGTGCAGCCTGGCTGAAATGTTCCTCCGCCATCATCTTACTCCGGCCATTATCGACAAAAATCACATAAAATTCTTTCGGTCCATGAGCGCCATAGGTCGTAACCTTCTCGATATCCCCGGTTTTGCTCGGGCCGCTGATAATATTAACATAACTCGGTGCTCCGTACTGGGCGTATCTCCAGGTTACCTCAGCTGTCATCATAGCCTCGAGGAAAGACGGTACAAGTTTTTCGATGCCCACAAGGACAATATGTACCGGCGGCGCACCCGTACAAAGCCGGACATTTCCTTCATTTTCAATAATAACAACTTGACCGGTATCGGCAGCAACAACATTGGCACCGCTGATTCCAATATCAGCAGTGAAATATTTCTCTCTTAAAAATTCCCGTACTACCCCAACTTCCTGAGCAATATCGGGAGCCACTTCTTTTTTGAAGAAATCGGAAAAGATCTCGGCAACCTGTTCTCTGGGTACGTGGATTGCCGGAGACAGAATATGCATCGGGCGGTCATCTTTCAGCTGAAGAATGAATTCCCCAAGATCGGTTTCCCAAACCTCGTTTCCGGCTTTCTCCAGGCCATGTCTAAGTTTAAGCTCTTCGCCTAGCATGCTCTTGCCTTTCACGATCACTTTGCCCGTACCGACAATCTCATCGAGAATACGGAAAACTTCATCCTTGTCTTTGGCAAAGAAAGCCTTGCCATGATTTCTTTCAATTGCTTCCATGGCCTGCTCCATAAGCGCTTTGTTATGCTGCATCGAATATGTTTTAATTTCTCGGACTTCCTCGGCAAGCTTTTCCGTGTGCGGATAGCGATCCATCGTTGAAGATACCGTCTCCCGGTAAGATTTTACGGCTCTGGTTATCGCCCGGTTAATATTAGGGTCTTTACTCGCTTTATTCAAATTCTTGGTGTACGCACCTATTTCTTTATTTAAGTCTGACATTATCCCTTAAACCCCCTAAATAAGAATTCAACCATATCATCCATCATCATCGGATGATTCTTATCGACACCGCTTTCCAGTGAAGATAAGCAATACGGGCAGGAAATCAAAGCTCGCTTTGCTCCGGTATCCGCTAGTTCAACTACTCTGCGTTTGGAAATTGTTTTGGATATCTCGGGAAACAGCATTTTACTTGGGCCTCCGCAGCAGGTTGTCCACTCTCTGCAGCGCAACGGTTCAATATATTTTACACCGACTGCATCCAGAACATCTCTGATTTCCTGGGATATGCCAAGCTCCCTGGCCATTCGGCAGGAATCATGGATAACCACCGGATCCTTTTCATCAACAGCAGGAAGCAAATGCCTTTTTTCCCAGACTAATTCGATAAAAGTCTTCACCTGAATATCCGGAAAGTCAACCAGTTTTGGATAAATGAGCTTGAACATTTCCGCCGCATGCGGCGAAGTGCAGACGATAACTTTTGCCTCGGTCTTTCTAATACGTTCAGCCAAGATTACAGCATAGGACTTTAATTCTTGCCAAAAACCAAGTTCATCCAGCAAGGCACCGGTATACATATCTGCCTGAGGGTCATAGCAAAGATCATAACCAAGTTTTTGCAAAATGATTGCGGCTTTATAATTTACAGAATAGAATCTATCTTTGTCTTTGGCTAAGACAGAAGCATAGATCTTCTCCGCATTAATACCGGTCTTATTTACAATTTTTCTTGCTCCCATCAGCAAAGAAAAGAGGTTGCTGGAGGAATCAACATAGATCAGTGTCTTGACAAGTGAATCAATATACGGCAAAAGCTGATATTCACTGCCTGTATAAAACAGGATCTCACCTTTTTTAGGCAGCTTTAGATCTTTAACCCAGGATGCTATTTCCTTCGGCTTCAAGGCCAGTGGGTTATGATATTCAACAATATTATCTCTGATTAACGCCAAAACAGGCGGCAGCTTTTTCTTCTCAGGCAAAATCTCACAGCCCTTCTGATGAAATGAATATATCAATTATTTAATACAAAAAAAACATAATAGTAAATGCCCAACTAAAATGTATTATGTATTCATAATTCGGGTAATACAATGATCTGTTGTTTTAAATCATTGGAAGAAATAATAATCCTGCATTCTGGCTTTAACTCCCTTCTTATGATAAGATAGAATTAGTTTCCAGGTAAAACCAGAAAGAGGAGAATTCTATGGAAGAAAACATCACTCCGGCCAAACCCAGAAGAAGATTCTGGATAAAAATTATTCCAATTGTGCTTATTATTGCGCTCATTGCCGCCATGATCGGCTTCAAAGGCTACGTAATCGTTGAACCTGGCCACCGAGGCGTTATCGTCCAGCTTGGTAAAGTTAAGCCATACGTTTTAGACGAAGGATTCCACATCATTGTACCATTCATACAGGATGTTATTCCAGTTGAAGTCCGGCTACAGAAAGACCAGTCTGACCAAACTACCTCTTCCAAGGACCTTCAGGTCGTGAATACAACAATCGCTGTAAATTACCGGCTTAATCCTGAGAATGTCAACAAGCTCTTCCAGGATGTTGGCCTGGAATATAAAGAAAAAGTTGTTGACCCGGCTGTCAGTGAATCGCTCAAGGCTGTAACCGCTCAGTATACCGCGGAAGAACTGATCTCTAAACGTTCGGAAGTCAGCGCTAAAGTCAAAGAGATGCTTGGTAAGAAACTTGCAGTTTATTATATGGGACTGGACGATATCAATATCACTGAATTTAATTTCAGTGATCAGTTCAACCAGGCTATTGAGGAGAAGCAAATTGCCGAACAGCAGGCCTTAAAAGCAAATCTTGATCTGCAGAGAATCCAAGTCGAAGCCCAGCAGCAGATTGAACAGGCCAAGGCTGAAGCAGAAGCCCTGAAACTGCAGAAGGATGTTATTACCCCTGAACTGGTAGAACTGCGTAAAATTGAAGCCCAGCTTGAGGCGATCAAGAAATGGGATGGCAAACTCCCAACCGTGACAGGCAGCGGCGCTGTTCCGTTTATCGATATCAGCAACCTGAGCAAATAATTATATCGAATAATTAGCTCTGTATATTTTAGATATTTAGGGAACTTAATATCATTGTGTAAGGATGAAACAGCCCGCATTCTTTCAAAGGAATACGAGCTGTTTTTCTATTGGAATCCCGATTGATCCCATAAAATCAACTTTTTCTTTTATCTGTCTCCATCCAGAAGGTTCCCAAGCCCTCCGAGGATACTCCCCTCGCCCTTCTGGGCCCCGCCAAGCCTCGGCGCGGAAGCAATGATTCTGTCCGCCAGACGGCTGAACGGCAGAGACTGCAGCCAAACTTTGCCGGGACCGGAAACAGTCGCAAAGAATAGTCCTTCCCCGCCAAAGAAAGCAGTTTTGATGCCTCCGACAAATTGAATATCGTAGCAAACGCTGCCGGTCATTCCGACGAGACAGCCGGTATCGACCCTGAGCGTTTCTCCCGGCCGAAGTTCTTTCTCGACAATGGTTCCGCCGGCATGAAGAAAAGCCAGGCCGTCTCCCTCGAGTTTCTGCATAATAAATCCTTCACCGCCAAAGAATCCGGTTCCGAGTCTCTTGTTGAATTCAATTCCGATAGCAACACCTTTGGCAGCACATAAGAATGCATCCTTTTGACAGATTAGTTTTCCATTATACTCAGTCAGATCAACTGGAATGATTTTCCCGGGATAAGGGGCCGCAAAAGAAGCATGCGCTTTGCCTGCCCCGCTGTTGGTAAATAGGGTCATAAAAAGGCTTTCTCCTGTCAGCAACCTTTTTCCTGCTCCAAATAGTTTCCCGGTAAGTCCCCTGTTTTCTCCCTGTCCGGATCCGTCCCCGAAAATGGTTTCCATCTGAATGCCCGGTTCCATAAACATTAAGGCTCCTGCTTCCGCAATCACACTTTCAGCCGGGTCCAGTTCAATCTCAACAAACTGCATGTCATCCCCGTAGATCTTATATTCGATTTCGTGAGCTTTTCCCATGCTAACTCCTCTCTTTCCTGATTATCTTTTAGCTATCTTTTGTTGATCTTTGTATTTATTCAATTTTACCAATCAATTTCCATACAAAACGCTAAAATCCTGCTTTCACTTTTATTTTCCTAAGAAAATCTTGACGATTCACAGGAAAGTCTTCATGATTTACAGGGAAATCTCAATGACATGGTTTTTCCCGTCGTCGTTTAACGCAATTGGAAAATGATCCTGAACTTTATCATCGACTTTAATCTTGGTAAACTTCATACTTTCACCAGTTTCGGCACCTGCCGGCTGCCGGCAGTTTACCGTAATTTGATACGTTGAATTTTTATGCCGGTAGGTCAGAGAATAGGTTTCCCAGTTGGACGGGACACACGGGGTTAACGACAGTTTATCCCCTGTAATCTGCAACCCGAGAATGCCCTCCAGGGCCGCCTGATACATCCATCCGGCAGCGCCGGTGTACCACGTCCATCCACCTCTTCCAACATTTGGCTGAACGGCATAGACATCGGCAGCAATCACATAGGGCTCTGCCTTATATTGACTGACTTCAATACCAGTACGAGCATGGTTGACCGGATTCAGCATCTGAAACAGTTCCATTGCCTTATCCCTGCTGCCAAGTTTACTGAACGCCAAAATCGCCCAGGCAGCCGCATGCGTATATTGTCCGCCATTCTCTCTGACTCCAGGAATATAGGCTTTAATATATCCGGGGTTTTTATCTGTTTTATCAAATGGCGGTGTCAACAGCTTTAACAAGGCTGCCTCCTTATCCCAGAGATATCTTTCTACCGCCAGCATGGCATCTGCTGCTCTGCTCTTTAAGGCACTGCCGGACAGTATAGACCAGGACTGGGCAATCGCATCAATTTGACACTCGGCGCTTGTGATTGAACCTACCGGAGACCCGTCATCATAATAAGCGCGCCTGTACCAGGAACCGTCCCAGCCGTATTTCTCCATATTTTCCTGCAGCTCGGAGACGATTCCGGTATATTTTTCAACTCTTGCCTTATCATCTTTTCTGGCGCAAACCGGGATAAACTTTTTAAGAACTGCCAGGATAAACCAACCAAGCCAGACACTTTCTCCATTCCCTTCCCTGCCAATCGCGCTAAAACCGTCATTCCAGTCCCCAGTCCCGATCAAAGGCAAACCGTGCCCGCCAAAGCGCAGGCTGCGGTCTATCGCTCGTACACAGTGTTCATAGACTGAACCGCTCTGCTCCGAAGTCTCCGGAATGGCATAACGTTCATCTTCGTTTTCCCCGAGGACTTCAAGCTTTAGAAAGTTTGTTATCTCTTCCAAAATACTGAAATCTTCGGTATGTTCCAGATAGTCTGCAGTTACGTAAGGCAGCCACAATAAGTCATCCGAGAATTTTGTTCTGATCCCTTTGCCGGTTTCCGGGTGCCACCAGTGCTGTACATCTCCCTCCGGAAACTGTCTGGAACTGTGCAGGATAATCTGTTTGCGGGTTATTTCCGGTTTGATGACGGCCAGGGGCATGACATCCTGAAGCTGGTCCCTATAGCCGTAAGCTCCGCCTGTTTGATAGAATCCTGACCTGGCCCAAATCCTGCAGACAATGGTCTGATAGAGCAGCCAACGGTTTACCAGCAGATCAAAGGAAGGCTCTGGAGTCGAGATCTGGATACGTGACAAGATATCATCCCAATAGCGGATCACCTCCTGGAACGCCTCTTCGATTTTGTCCGGACTGCGAAAAGCTTGAACCAAAGAAAGTGCTGTTTCTTTATTTTGTTCATCCCCAAGCAGCAAGTAAACCGTTTTTTCTTCTCCGGGATCCAAGGTTACTTGAAGCTGAAGGACTGCGCATGGATCGATGTTCGTACCCATCTTGCCTGAAAGACAAGACGATATCCCTGCCGGTTTTGCCAGGCTGCCGCCTGCACCCAGAAATTCTATACGGTCTGACGTAGACGCTAGATAATTCGCACCAGAACCTGTAATAAAGGCCGCTCTTCCGGCAAACTCTTCCTGGTAGACATTCCGGCAGAAGATGGTTTTATCGTCCAGTTCTGTGAGCAAATAAGGCATGTTTTGTTCCTTGTTTACGCCCAGCACCCATTCTAAATAATAATAGACAGAGAGACGCTTCGGCAGCGTATTTTTATTGGTCAGCCTCAACACTGTAATTTTCAGATTCTGTCCTAACGGGATAAAGACCCTCGTTTCCTGGTCAATTCCGAAGCTGGAATGCTCAAAGACTGTGTACCCCTGGCCATGCCTGATAAGATAAGGCTGGTTGTCCCTGGCTGGCTGCGGCAGAGGCGACCAGTAATCTTGAGAATCTTCATCC
>Ga0209639_1001208_pt1 | contig 27813 bp, 31 predicted proteins | sample EPASupsiteHSE605_FD_187268 | JGI IMG/M metagenome (GOLD analysis project Ga0209639, IMG submission 187268) | Bioremediated contaminated groundwater from EPA Superfund site, New Mexico - Sample HSE6-05 (SPAdes) (version 2) | ecosystem: Environmental > Aquatic > Deep subsurface > Groundwater >... | reverse complement strand
ACGTTACCTTAGCTGATATTCCAATAAAAATATTGTAGCATCAGGGACTCCCAAAACTAAACTCTTATTAACACCAAACAATGCTCGCAAACGCATTTGAATCTGTTTGCAAAACTTATTATACGAGGAGAATAAGCAATGATAATAGTACAACTGGTAGGCGGTTTGGGTAATCAATTATTTCAGTATGCAACTGCGAGAAGACTGGCTCATGTTCATAATACCGTTCTTAAACTTGATATATCACCTTTTGAAAAATATACTTTACATGCCTACCACCTTAATAATCTTAATATTATTGAAAATATCACTGCAGTCAATGACATTGAACAGATTACAGGTAATAAGGGACAGGTAATAAGAGAAAAAACATTTAACTTTGATCCTGAAATACTCCATCTTTCAGATAATGTTTATCTCCAGGGATACTGGCAGAGTGAAAAATACTTTGCTGATATTAAGCACATAATTAATGAAGAATTTACTGTAAAACATGCATTGGATTCAAGAAACAAGGAAATTACGGATAGTATTAATAACTGCTCCTCAATATCTCTTCACATCAGACGTGGGGATTATATTAATAATCCCCACACCAATTCAGTGCATGGTACCTGTAGGCTGGAATATTATCAGCGTTGTTTTGCAAAAATGGTGGAAGCAGTTCCTGAACCACATTTTTTTGTTTTTTCTGATGATCCAGAATGGGCTGTGGAAAATCTTAAGCTGGACTATCCGATGACATTAATTGATCATAATGGTCCTGAAAGAGATTATGAAGACCTTCGCTTGATGAGTATGTGCAAGCATAATATCACTGCAAATAGCACATTTAGTTGGTGGGGAGCCTGGCTTAACCCCAACCCTGATAAATTAGTTTTTGCCCCTGAACGATGGTTTCAGAATGAAAAAATAGATACAAGTGACCTCATACCTGCTAACTGGCAAAAAGTTTAAAAAAACCTTTATGCTCTAAACTGAATCGGAGGTTAAATATTAAATGATTGATTTTAATGAAAGTCAGTGGTGGCCATATGAAAAACTTATTGAATTTCAAAATAGACGTCTTGCTGTGATTATTGATTATGCTTACAACAACATACCCGCTTACAGAAAGAAATTTGATGAAGCAAAGCTAAAACCTGCAGATATAAAAAATAAGGATTATTTACACAAGTTGCCCATAACAACTAGAGAAGAAATGCAAAACAACCCCGATTTTGTTAATGCAGAACTCATCAATGATACTCTTTATACCGGAGGCTCAACTGGTAGTTCCCTTAAATACTATGATTCCGAAGAAAGTCGTTATATTCGTGCCCAAGCCCATGCAAGAGGGTGGCTGTGGAATGGATATACTCCCGGTAAAAGGCTGGCTGTAATCTCTTCCGCTCAAGGCACTGTTGGTGGACCAAATACCTTGAATCTTGTGGGGGACCTGAATACAGAAAACTTAAACGAGATAGTGGAAAAACTTATAGTATTTCAGCCTCAGCATTTGAGAGGCTATGTAAGCTCCCTTTTTATCCTGGCCAAATATTGTCTGGATAACAACCTAGTAATAAACGGTATAGAATCAATTGATCCCATTTCGGAAAATCTTTATGACTATCAGCGCGATGCCATGGAAAAAGCCTTTCATTGCCGCGTCTTCGAGGAATATTGCTGTAATGACGGTGGAGCCTGTGCCTGGGAATGCGAGGCCCACGAAGGTCTGCATCATTTTATGGAACGGGCCATTATAGAGGATGTAGATGGAGAAATGATTGTTACCGACTTGTGGAATAAGGCTTTACCTTTTATCCGTTACCGAAATGGTGATGCCGTTACCTTTCTGGATAGGAAGTGCTCATGCGGCCGACAATTACCTCTTATTACAGTTAAAGGAAGAACAAATGATATATTAATATCAAAAGAAGGTCCCATCAGTCCTACTTATGTGTTGCATTCATGGTATGATGGTTCACAGTACGATAACACCAACGACTTCAGACTAGGATTTAGAGCCATTCAATATACCCAACAGAAAAATTATCTCCTAATAGTTAACGTTGTGAAGAATCCTGGCTGCACGGCAGAAATGATTGATAATTTTGAAAAACAATTAAGAAAGACATTTATGAGTATGACTTATCAAATTAATTTTGTTAACGATATCCCCACGACTTCACGTGGTAAAAGAAGTTTTATTATTAATGAAGATAAGGAACTTTTGAAAAAATGGGGATTTTAAAGCAGGGGAGAGCTAGAGATCTAGAAGTCTTGAGATATCAAGGGGGATTGTAATATGACATCTAATCCAAAAGTTAGTGTTGTAATGTCTGTATATAATGGTGAACTGTATCTTAAGGAAGCAATAGACAGTATTCTAAATCAAACTTTCACCAATTTTGAATTCATTATAATTAATGATGCTTCTACCGATAACAGCCGGGCAATTATTGAAAATTACAATGATGAAAGAATCAGATTATTAGATAACTATAATAACCAGGGGTTGCCGCAGTGTCTAAACCAGGGGATTAGAATCGCAAATGGGAAGTATATAGCAAGAATGGATGCTGATGATATAAGCCTTCCTGAGAGACTGGAAAAACAAGTTAAGTTTATGGAAGAAAATTTGGACATTGGCGTATGCGGAACCTGGGTTAAAATAATTGGAGTCAATCCAGAGTGGATACGAAAACTTGATACTGATCACCAAACCATGAGATGTAATTTTATTTTTGAACACCAAATGGTTCACCCGACCGTTATTATGCGTAAAGACCTCCTGTTAAAAAATAATCTATTTTATAACCCTGCATATTTGAAAGCACAGGATTATGAACTCTGGTGCAGATGTGGAAGGTATTTTCAATTAGCAAATATAGATGAAGTATTATTGCTATACCGCCAGCATAATACTGCTGAAATGATCAGAATTGTGAGCGAACAACTGCGGTTTTCAGACATGATCCAGATACAAGAAATAAGAAGCCTTGGGATTGAACCAACAATTGAAGAAATTGAACTTCACAAAGAAATCAGCCTATGGAGAATTCATGTTAATCAAGATTTTGTCCATAGAAATAGAATATGGTTTGAGAAATTAATAGAAGCTAACAGCAGGGCCCATTATTATCCGGAACCTGCTTTTTCACAAAACATTAATAAACGATGGTTAAAGATTGTGGAATTTCTTGAGTCACATAGTTTTATTTGTGATAATAGCTTACTATCTGATCACATATAAATTTTATTTGTAAATCTGTTAGATTACTGGCAGACGGCAGCCACAGACCTTTCCTGGAGATTTCTTCGGTCACCGGATAATGACCGGTATAACCGTATGCAGGTTGCGAATGTAGGGGAGGATAAAATTCTCTGGTGCCTACGCCTTTTTCTTTTAGGTATAACATTAGCTCTGCTCGATCTTCTATAAGAATATCTATAAACCAGGGAGTAGTATTTTCATAATTTGTGGGAATGAATTCTATTTGATCGATGTCTTCAAGCAACATTTCATACAGCTTCCCAATTTCTTTTTTTCTTTCAACACGCCAGGTAAGCTTTTTCATCTGCTCAATACCAATAACCGCTTGTATATCTGTAAATTTATAATTCCAGCCTTTTATTAAATAGTGATCAATACCACCACGTTCTCTTCCGAAGTCTCTGATTTTTTTTATTTTATCAAACAATTCCTCATTATCTGTTACTAGTGCACCTCCCTGACCCGTTGTAATTATTTTCGGTGCACTAAAAGAGAAACTCCCTATATCACCAAAAGTTCCCAGATGTTTTCCATTATATCTCGATCCCAAAGATTGTGCTGCATCTTCAATCAGCCAAATACGCTTTTCTTTACAAAACGACACAAATTCTTTAATATTTTTAGGATACCTTCCATTAATAGTTACAAACATGACTGCCTTAGTCTTATCTGATATTGCTTGTTTCATTTTTTCAAAATCCATACATAAGCTGTTACGGTCAATATCAATAAACACAGCTTGGGCGCCAATTAATTCTACTGAGTTTGGTGTAGCAACCATGGTGTAATCAGGAACAATTACTTCATCTCCTGCCCCTACTCCACAGGCTTGTAATGCAAGAGATAAACTTATAGTCCCGTTTACTACAACTGAACAGAATTTACTTCCGGTGTATTCAGCTATCATATTTTCAAATTCTCTGGTTTTACGAAATTCTGTGACCCATCCACCAGATTGCATATATTCATTTAAATGATTTCTTTCACATTCATCAAACCAGGGTTCCATTTGATTAATAAATTCCATAACTAACCTCTCTCTTTTTTTAATTTTCCTGCTTGTTCTGCCATAATAGATCCATCACGCTTACCTAACTCTCTACAAGGATTTCCAGCATATAATGACCACTCCTTATATTGCTGTTTTTTGAGGAGAGTAAGAGCTCCGGTAGCCATACCTTTTTGGATAATAACACCTGGGAGCACTATCGTTTGACAAGCAAGCAATGCAAAATCCCTAATTTCTATTGGCTCAATAATTGATTGTCCTGAGAATTCATCTGGAATTGCAGGTCCTGTCAGACCTCCACCCCAATAGTCATTAGTACCAGTTACAATTTGACACGAAGGCGCTATATTAACAAAAGAACCAATTGCCACAGCACCTGGGCCTCCAATAAATGAGGTGTTAGCTCCTATATGCGTGTAGTCGCCTATCTCAAGTTTACAGGGAATGTAGGTGAAATCATCAATGATAACATTGTCTCCAATAGAAACCAGGTGTGGTTTTCTAATCCTAACAGTTTTTCCAATGATCACGTTTTCTCCACAGTATTTCAAATCCTTCTTGTCAAAAAATATATTATCCATCTTAATAATCACCTAAATTCTTTTTCTATCTATCTCCGGACCTAAATAAGGTCCATTTTTTATTTCTAAGACTTTGGTCCCATCTTCAATAATTGTGTATCCATGACCACTGTTAAGCAAAATTAATATATCTCCTTCTTGAACTAATAAAGTTTCGAATAGATTCCCATCTAAATCATAAATCTTAGCTTCGATTTTCCCTTTCCTTATATATAATACTTCTTGAGTTCTTAAAACATTTCGCTCCACTTCATTATGAACATGGGCTAGTAATTCTTTCCCACCAGCGTAGCCCCATGTACCAACTTGAATATAATCATTATCATCTGAATAAAACGAAAGTCCATCTTTCCACTCTTCTCCAGGGATTAGTTTTGCCAGTACTAGTCCATCTTTTTCAATTACAAGCATATTCATTTTCACCTGCTCTCTTTATGCTTAACATACCAACTTATTGTATCGCGAATGCCTTCTTCCAGATTTTTTTGAGGTTTCCAATTTAAATGTATTTCTCCACGAGTACCATCAACGGTCTTATACAATGCTCCATCTGGCTTAGATGGATCTAGCTTTATCTCTCCGTCATAGCCGACAGCAATTTTAATCATTTCAGCCATTTCAATTATAGAAATCCCTGATGCAATCCCCACATTTATTGGATCTATGTGTGTTTTGATATCTAGGGCTCTTATCATAGCTTCAGCACCATCTTCTACATACAGCCATTCTCTTACAGGCTTTCCTGTACCCCAAACAATTACATAAGGTTCATTATTTTCTTTGGCCTTCACAAATTTCATCACCAAAGCCCCTAAAGCATGGGAACGCTCCTCTTCGAAATGATCTTCTGGGCCATACATATTGGAAAATATTAAATTAATAATGTCCATGTTATATTGTTTATGATATGCCCAAGAACCTATCCAAAATGCTTTTCTCACGAATCCATAAACCAAAACAGATTCGTGAAGTGGTCCGTCCCAGAATGCTTCTTCTTTAAATAGAGTGGCATTGGCAGGATACGCGCAATTTGATATGGGATTAACCATTCTCTTTACATTGTACTTATGACATGCTTCCAATAGGTTGGTTGTCATATCTAAGTTGTTTTTGAATAGATCTACCGAATGTTTATATCCAAATTGAATTCCTCCTACATAAGCAGCACAATTCAGTACATAGGTAGGTTGAACTTTGTTGAATAATTCATTCGTTTCTTCTTGGTTTCTTAAATCAACTCCCAGACTTAGAGAAGTTTTGGTATGTTCAATATCTCTATTTTCTAATGCTTTACAAACGTTTTTACCCAGAAATCCCGTAGCTCCGGTTACCAGGATCATTATTCCTTACCTCCTTCAAGGGCTATTTTCTTCCCAGTGAATAATACTCGAAACCCATATTTCTTATTAATGAAGGTTCGTACATGTTTCTAAAGTCAAAAATTCTTGGGGTAATCATTACACTTCTAAGTCTATTTAAATCAAGATTATTAAATTGCTCCCACTCAGTCAGTATTAACAGTGCTTCAACATTTTCGGCGGTCTGGTATTCATTTTCACAATAATCAATATTGTTAATATCACTTAATCTTAACCTTGCCTCTTTCAGTGCATGAGGATCATAAACTTTAATTTTGGCACCTTTTTCATTCAGTTTTGTGATAATAGTAATTGCAGGGGCTTCTCTGATATCATTCGTTCCAGCTTTAAAAGCCAGACCTAATATTCCAATTGTTTTATTGTTGAGATTAGGAATTACCGTTTCCACTATGGTAAGCATTCTCTGTTGATGTCTTTCATTTGCTTTTATCGTAGCTTCAATCAGGGTCATTTTTACTCCATGTTTTTTTCCCAGATTTGCCAACGCACTGGTATCTTTAGGGAGACAGGACCCTCCATAACCAGGCCCAGGATTTAGAAACTCTGGCCCAATCCTATCGTCCATTCCCATCCCTCTAGCAACATCATTGATGTTTGATCCAACTTTGTCACATATAGCAGCTATCTCATTGATAAATGTTACTTTCATAGCCAGAAAAGCATTAGACGAATATTTAATCATTTCGGCCGTTTCAATATCAGTAAAAAGAAATGACTCTTTATTAATCCTGAAATACCGGTAGATATTTTTCATTGTTAGCATAGCCAGTTCACTTTCAACACCTATAACAATACGGTCCGGATACATGAAATCATAAACGGCTGTACCTTCACGTAGAAATTCGGGATTTGATACTATATCAAAAGGGTATGAATTAGTTTGGTTCTGGCTTATTATTTTTTTAAGTAATTGCCCGGTGCCAACCGGTACCGTACTCTTAACCACGATAGTCTTATGGGTATTCATATATCTAGCAATATCTTTGGCAACAATATTTATTTTCTCTAAATCAACCGAGCCATCTGGTAATGGTGGGGTATCTACAGCGATTAGTATTACTTCTGATCTTTCAATGCTATATTTAATATCTGTAGTGAAGGTCAACCTTCCAGTGTACTGGTTTTTTATTACCAATTCAGCCAGGTCAGGTTCATAAATAGGTATTATGCCATTCATTAAACCTTCAATCTTGCTGATGCTATTATCAACACATATTACCTCAAATCCCAAATCCGCAAGGCACGCACCGGTTACGAGGCCAACATATCCAGTTCCTATGACCGATATTTTATTAATCATTTTGTTCCTCCCCAAAACTTACTGAAGAGTGTCAAGAGGGGTGTCAAGGGGACGGGGTTGTTGACACTCCTATTAATACTTTGAGAGTGTCAACAGCCCCGTCCCCTTGACACCCAGCTCAGCATATCCACACATTGTCTTATATCGTTAGCTTAAATGTGGAAGCAGGATATTTACAAAATTATCAATCCCGAAGAGCTTAAACTTATCGCTGTGCGCATAAGCGGCAATGCTTGCGATATACTGCTTATAGCGCTGCTCGTCTATAGACAGTAAAAAATCCAATAACTCCTCATAACTTCCAAAATTCCTCCGGTCAATAAACGTATCTGGTGGTATATAATCGTTGACATTATCTGCGCCGAAGTAAATAGGTACACAACCACCGCGAAAACAATCGAAAATTTTTTCGGTAATACATCCGTTCACTTTGGTAATGTTTTCATAACAAATAGCAAATTTATACCTGGCATATGCTTGTTCTTTGGATTGCACCGTTCCTCTATAGCTCTTAACTGAATAATTCCATCCAAATCCGTACAAATCAAATTGTTGAGGCGTTATTTCCTCAAAAAAATTTATAGCTTTAATCCTTTCGGAATAAAGTTCTTGGGGATGATGATACATTTTATTAGAAACAATCATGGTACATAATTTCTTCTCGGTATAAGGCAGTTCAATCCCATAGTAAGGCAGCTCAGTCTGTGGGCAATAGATTTTTAGATACTTCTGATTATCAACAAAGTCATCGTCCCAGGTGAATATTTTGGCAAAATACCTGTGGTTTTCTAGATTCCAGTTATCACTTAGTACCACAGGAACTTCCCATAACAACAATATCAGTTTATTCTGCCATCCTTTGGCAATACATTCCCGTACATATGAGAGATTGGGCCCATTCAAATCCCAAACAATAATTTTTTCACATTCTTCTTCATGGCCCAGATCAGCAGTACTAAAATTAATGCTGTGTTCTTTTAATGCTTCCCGTAAACAAAAAAGAGGTTTATGAAGCTCAAATATTTTATTATTCATAACACTTTCATCTACTTTTAGTAATACTGATCGCATTAATGTTAAAACCACCTTTCGTCTAATTTTCAGCTGGCATTGGTGTTTTGGCTCATTAATCTATATAACCAAGGTAGTTAAATCATCTTACTTAGAACGGAATGTAATACAATTAATTGTTCCTGAAGGTCAATTGAATGATTACCTACATAAAATCCATTTTCATCAATCCACTCAGCATTCTCTAAAATCCCATGGACCTCATAATTGAACCATCGAATAACCTCATTCTTAACAAAATTACCCGCTACTATTGGTCGACATTCAATACCATTTTTCTGCAACACCTTAATAACAGATTCTCTCTCAAGTGGAACACCCGGTCGTATTACTATGGCAAAACCCATCCAACTGCTCTGTCCGATCTCTTCTTGAATCATAAAATGGGGATTATCTCTAAAAAGCCCTCGAAAAAACACCGCATTCTTACGGCGGATACGAATAAAATCAGGTAATTTCTTTAATTGTTCCAGACCAACTGCAGCACTAATTTCAAGTGGTCGCAAATTGTAACCTGGTAGAACAAAACGAAAAGCTTCCGTAAATTCATTGCTGTTTTTCATTCCACATACCAGATTTTCTTCGGGTAAGTTACGGGTCCAGCCATGGGAGCGAAGGGTAAGTAGTATGTGATAAAGCTCTTCATCATCAGTAACAATAAGACCACCCTCCATAGTTGTTATATGATGACTAAAAAAAGTGCTGAAGGTACCCATAACTCCAAAGGTTCCAGTATATTTTCCCTCATACGTGGCTCCCATGGCCTCACAGTTATCTTCCATTAAAATGATGTTTCGTTTATCGATAAGTTTTTTTATTTCATTAAAATGGTTGGGGTTACCTAGGAGATTCACCGCTACGATCAATCGGGTCTGGTCTGAGATGGCTTCAGCCAAGGCTTTAGAATTGTAGTTCAAGGTATCCCCGTCTATATCAACGATTTTTAATTTCAGTCCATATTGATATAGAGGAAAGTAGGTTGTTGACCATGAAACTGCTGGAACAATGACTTCATCACCAGGTTTCAAAAAATCATCTTTCCGGTAAAAAAGGGCTGCTACTGTTAGAAGATTTGCTGAGGAGCCCGAATTTACCATAAGACAGTAACGGCTGCCTATAAACCTGGCAAACGCTTGTTCAAATTCATTGACGTGTCTTCCCATAGAAAATAAACCTGAATTGATAACTTTTTGTATAGCCAACAATTCAGCTTCATCCCAGGTACTGCTGGCTAATGAATATTTTATATCTATCTAATTCACCCCCTGTTTAAGGTAAAAATCGTAAGTTGCAGTGATTCCCTCTTTGATTTCATTACGTTTTTGCCATCCCCAGTCTATTTGTTTCGTAATATCCACTAGCTTGTGTTGCATTCCAACCGGCTTAGATATATCATGTGTAAAACTACCTGAATAGCCCATTACTTCGGCTACTAATTTGTAGTATTCATTAACTGTGTAATCCTTCCCCAATCCAACATTCATTAGATAAGGCAAAGTGTCAAAATGCTTGATTGAATGAATAAGACAATCTGCAAAGTCACCTGCATACATGAACTCCCGTCGTACGTTTCCATCTCCCCATATTTCGATTCGATTGGTTCCAGTTTTCAGCGCTTCGTGAATTTTCATTATAATTGCAGGTATTAAATGCGATTCAATAGGGTGAAATTTATCCCAACGTCCATAAATATTACAGGGTATTAAAGTTTTATATTGGTAATCAGAATTTTCACGATGAATATACTGACATAACCTGGTAGTAACAACCTTAGCTAATGCATATCCTTCATTACTTGGCTCTAATTCACCTGAAAGAATAAATTCTTCCCGTAAGGGATTGGGAGCATTGCGGGGATACATACATGAACTGCCCAGGTTGATCAACTGTCTTACACCTCTCTGGCGGGATGCCATGATAACATTCCGTCCCATATCCAGGTTTTGTATTAGAAACTTTAAGGGTTTCCGAATATTAGCTTGAATCCCTCCGACTATTCCTGCAGCATGAACTACCATGTCTGGTTTACAAAAGTATAAAAACTTTTCTACACTTCGGTAATCCAGCAAATCAAGTTCAGAATGGGATGGAGTGATCAACTCAAATGAAGTTATATCTGGGTGCTCCAGAAGATTTCGTCCTACCATTCCTGATGATCCAGTTAGCAGGATACGCATAAATAATCATACATCCCCTCGTGAATTTGCCCGGAAATGTTAAATACAGTACCAATACTATCAATGCTAATTCCAGCAGACACCTTTGCTAACCATTGATAATCTGTTTAAATCAGTTATTTTTTTTCAGCTTATTTAATATATGCGGTTATTGGACTATTGGTTAAATCCAATCAACTGGATTAATAGAATCAAATATTAAACATATTGAAAAGCGGAAGGGGAAACTTGAAAGTAGATGATGCAGAAAGTTAAAGTTACATTAATGGTTTATTGATGCCAAATATCTTACAAAGTTCCAGCCATTTATTATTCAAGACACTAGAAAGTGCAGGATCGGAATAATAATTACTTATACTATTAGACGCTTTGATTTTACAAAACCACTGACGTATTTTTTCCAGAAAGTCTTCATTGATCTGAAATTGATACAAAGTAATAGCTTCATGAAATTCAAACTCTTCTTCCGTTACATTGATTCCCAGATTTTTTAATTCCTCTAACCTGACCAGACCACAGAACTTTTGCTGTATTCCGAAATCGATTTTCCCTGATTGTGTAGGATGTAAGCGGTATAATAATAATATTTCGCCCAGATTGGCAAGGTGAAAGTGACGCCCGCAACGGCTCCAAAGATCATAGTCTTCAGCAAATTTAAAAGCCGGATTATAAAATAAATTGTTATCAACAAGCAAGCTTCTACGTACTACGACAGACGGGTGAGCAATATTATTTTCGAATAGAAGCTTACATCTTATGGTGGCATCATCACTGGGAAATGCCAATACCAGATCTTTCTCTCCAAAATATTTTATCCATGTACCACATAAGCCGATCTCATTATGCTCTTCCATAAACGCTATCTGTTTTTCAAGTCTTTCGGGCAAACTAATATCATCAGCATCCATACGAGCAATATATTCTCCCCGGGCAGCATCCAATCCCCTATTGAGACAGTACGGCAACCCTTGGTTTTGATCGTTATTTAACAACCTAATTCTTTCATCATTGCAATTTTCAATAATTGCCCGGCTGTTATCGGCGGAAGCATCATTAATTATAATAAATTCAAAGTTGGTGAAGGTTTGATTTAGAATACTATCTATCGCTTCCCGCAAATATTTTTCTCCATTATATACTGGCATCAGAACACTTACTTGTGGATTATTTACGGACATTATTATCCCTCCAATTAGATTATCTTCTCCGAAATACTTTATTCATCTACCACGAAAGATGACTCCATTATGCATTTTCATAAATATTGTCTATTTTTTGAATAGCTCTGTGAAGATGTAGTCTTTTCTTGTTTGTCAAGCTTTCATACATGGTTTCATACTGTAAAGCAATTTTCTCCCAGGTAAAATTACTGATCCAGGCATTAAAGGCGTTCGAAACCATATGAGCCCTTGTTTCATGGTCATAATATATTTTTTCTAATAAAGCAGCTGATTCCAGGATATCTGCTTGGCATAGTCCATTGGAATATTTAATCGTTGGAAGAAGCTCGCCTCCCTGAGACCATTGTATGATTTCTCTGGAGTTACCAACATCGGTGGTCAGAAATGGAGTTTTAGAGGCCATACATTCAAATAATACTAATGGAGAACATTCAACATGTGAAGGGAAGAGAAATAAGTCTGCTTGATGATAAGCTGCAACGGTTGTATCCCTATCTAAATTAATAATGATTAATTTTTTATTATCTTCTAGTCTCTCATTGGAAGATAAAAATAGCCTTTGTACTTCTTTGCAGGAGTCTGTGCAGCCTCCGTCTACTTTATTAGCTATAATTAATAAGGTTACGTTTTTTATCTTTGCTGCGGCAAAAATTTTTATAGCTTCCAGATGGCCTTTGGCTCCGGTATGTGAGCCTACATGAAGGATAAGAAAATCATTGGGGGGGATTTGCAGTATTTCTCTGACATTCAGGTTGTTTTCGCTTAGAAACTCGTATTCTGCAGCTCCATTAGGAATAATTGTGATGTTTTTTATTCCATTGGTACGTGCAAAATTAATATCTCTATAATCATGGGATAAAAAAACATTCATATCATATTTTTTCATCCATATCTTCATCTTATCGAAGTATTGGGCCCAATTGGCTAGATATAAAGCTGAAAAGCCAGTAGGCACAAATATTCTGACACTTTTGATCTCATCCAGAATATCTAACATAATATCAGTCGCCCATTGTTGGGCAGCAAAATTGGTAATGACATCATAATCTGACTTTAATAAAATATCTTTATAGGCTTGAATATTACCAGTAAATCCTCTTGCATTATTTCCCCAAATATCAAATTCGATAATTTTAACTCCGTTTAATGTATTATAATTTCTACTGCTCATTTTTGATGTTGCCACAGTAACATCATGTCCCATTACCACCAGGTGTTCTGATATTTGCTTTACAACTTCCTGCATTCCTCCGGTGGATGGATAGTAAGACTCAACTGTATGTAAGATTTTCATTCCCATAACCCCTCCTATAGTTGAAATCTGGATTTCTAGAAAATCAATTATTGGGATGAATTTAATCTATTATTCGATTTTATTATTGCTGAAACTGAAGTGCGATAAATAAAACTAATGATTACTAAAACTACTCTTATTGTATTCCGGGAATTTGCAAAAGGTTAATTGATTCAATTGATAGGGGTTCTATAGGCTTATTAAGCTTATTTGAAATTTTAGATTGTGGTCCAAAAGTATTCATAAATAGCCGTTTATCTTGATCTTATCAAAGTAATCTGCAATGAAGAACGGGCCTCCAGTTATTAGGGGGCCCGCCTTTAATATTATAATTTGTAATAGTTATTCTATGGGCATGCCACTGTGGAAACACAGAATACTGTAGGTGTACACAGGTTCGATACGGTGAAAGCAAGATTGACAGGACCCTGAACCATAGTGGACGTGGTGGTAATTGACCCGGGATTACAGGTATAAGCAACCTGATAAGTAGGAGTCAGACCACAATTACAGATCTCCAGACCGGAATCTGGTAAGGTCACGGAACCTGATTGGTTAGGTACCACACAATAATCGCCAAAACTTACTCCTTGATTCAAAAACAGGTATTCAAATTCTACATCAAAAGAAAATGACAAAGTCATAGGGCTGCTTGCTGTGTTAAGAGCTACGTTATAAACCACCATCTTGCATTCATCACCAGCACCGACCGGTGTATAGGTGGGATTGCCACAGGTAACGGTTGCTGCATAGGTCTGGGCGACACTGGTTACTTGTTCCGCGCATATTTGAACAATAGCCATTAATTTTCACCTCCTTTACTATCTCATAGATAATATATGGGAAAAATGATATAACGTTACAGGATGCATAGGTTAATTATGAGGCTGAATAATCAAGAACTTGTTTTATTATTCTACGGAGCAGGCAGTACAACCACACTGGGAAAATACCATGCTACCGTCCAACGGAATAACCCCCCGTTTGGATTTTTGATTTATTTCTTCAAGCCTATTAATCTCATTTTCGAGTCTAAAAATCCGTTCTTCCAGAGCTTGAATGCGATTCTGAATATCAATATCCACGTCCATTCTTACCTCCAATACAGGTTCATTTCCGCAAGGTTCGAATATTACAGTAGCTTCGTAACCTGAGTCCATTTCTGATTCCACCTCCAATCCTACCTCCAATTTAAGCTGTTTGTCGTGAGTTGGGGGTTGGCCTAATTCTCCGGTTATACTGCTCTCTAACTCATTTTCAGCAGATACATAAGCTGCACCAACTTCGGAGGACGATTCCAACACCCGTTCAATCTGATCAACCTGATTATTAAATACTGAAGGTTGTTCTATTTCCTCAGCCGTACTGTTTACACTTTCGCAAGTTTCATCAAACGATATAATTTGTCTGTGAAAACGGCTGAATTTGCCTAAAAACGGGCTTCTGATATACCTTGGCTGGTTATTAGAAACAGAAGCCGTCTTCCATACTGGCAGCCTATAATCAGATTCTTCCCTATTACTATCCTGCAATAGTTCTCTCTCCCTTCCTGAAGAATGAAAGAATTCTTTATTAATGTATGCTGTTAATCTAACTATTGTTCATACACCCCAAACAATTAAGCGCAATTTGCTAATCATATAAAAAATCTCTTATCTAACAGCAGCTTTAAATAAAAGCACCGAACCTTTCCATATAACATCCATATACTAATAAGAAAATATAAAGAATAAATATGTCTGCAACTGAAAGAGAGCTAAGGGCTAGCTCCATACGTTGATACATATATTTCAAATAAAACCTTTAAATAAGGGGGGAGCGGATTGACCATACGCATCCTTATAGGCAGCACAGTGCGTCAGAAACCGGAAATTTTAAAAGAATTTCTACAAAGCCTGGCTGAACTTGACCGCAGCGAAATGAATTGTGACTTTCTTTTTTTTGATAACAACGAAATAGAAGAATCTTCTAACTTACTTAAAAGTTTTAATATACCAGGCTCAAATACTTTTCTAACTGGTGAACCACCGCACAGTCCATACCAGTGTACTGATCAAACCCATATGTGGACAACGGCATTGGTATGGAAGGTAGCAGCCTACAAGGACTTTATTCTGCAGTATTCATTTGAAAATAATTATTCGCATGTTTTTCTGGTGGATTCAGATCTGGTTTTGCACCCATTGACTCTCCAGAAGCTACTCTGTGCTAGTGTGGACATCGTTTCAGAAATATTTTGGACCGAATGGACACCGGGAGCGGGCATGCTGCCTCAGGTATGGATGTACGGACAGTATAGATTGGTTACTGAGATAGATCCCGTAGTCGACCCGGAGATGTACAGAAAAGAATCTCTGAAGGTTTTAAATATGCTGCAGATCCCGGGATTATACCAGGTAGGGGGATTGGGGGCATGTACCCTAATTTCTCGGAGGGCAATTGCAGCGGGAGTCCGGTTTAGCCGGATTGGTAATGTAGATTATTGGGGTGAGGATCGGCACTTCTGCATTAGAGCTTCTGTACTTGGATTAAAACTCTATGTTGATACCCACCTTCCTGCTTATCATATCTATCGCCAAAGCGATCTCACAGGTGTAAGGAAATATAAAGATAGTCACCTAAAGATAGGAACTCAGGAAAAAAGTCGATATTCCTGGCGGCGAAAGGGGAGCGGTAACACCTTGACCCTATCGATGGTTGTGCGCAACGAGGCGGACCGCTATTTAAGACGAGTTCTGGAGCATGCACGTCAGTACGTCGATAATGTGGTCATCATAGACGATGCCTCTTCAGATGATACTGTAACAGTGTGTCGTAACATCTTAAAGGATATACCTTTTACTTTGATTGAGCTTCAGGATAGCCAGTTCCAGGATGAATATGTGCTTCGTAAACGACAATGGGATGAAACCATCAAAACCGATCCCGATTGGATACTGGTTTTAGATGCGGATGAAATCTTTGAAGATAGAATCATATCTGAAATTTCGAATCTGATCAATCAGACTGAAACCGACTTATATTGTTTTCGCTTATACGATTTCTGGGATGAAGAACACTACCGGGAAGATCAGTTTTGGCAGGCGCACATATATTACCGTCCATTCCTGATCCGCTGCCTTCCCAGCTTTCCATATCGTTGGCGGGAGACCCCCCAGCACTGCGGCAGGCTGCCTGAAAATATTTTGGATCTTCCATATACCAATTCCTCACTCCGGGTTAAACATTTTGGATGGGCCCGGGAAAAAGACAGAAGAGCGAAGTATGAACGTTATTTGCAGCTTGATCCCGGTGCAGTTTACGGAAATCTGAACCAATATAAGTCCATACTTGATTCCAACCCTACTCTAATAAAATGGTATGAATAAGTGAATCATTATCAGCAAATTATTTACTCTGTTAAGTATCTAGAATAGTTTCTTACCGAGTACTACTGTTGTTATATTTTAAATTTTTAAAATATAACAAGTAACATATGGCACCTTAATTGAATATCTTAGAGTAGAAGTTGGGCTAAATACCATCAAACCACACAACAGGGAATAGGTACCAAAGTGGCTCATTTCTAGTAACTCATTAGAAAGGAGGTGGAATGAATGGCTATTCATACTTCTATGGGAGGATCAGGTTTAGCTGATGTAATTGATCGAATTTTAGAGAAAGGTTTGGTTCTTGATGTTTGGGCAAGGGTATGTCTCCTGGGATTAGAATTGCTTACCATTGAAGCTAGAGTTGTATTGGCTAGCGTAGAAACCTGGCTATGTTACGCGGAAGCGGTAGGTCTTCTTGAAGATCACCATCACCCGCATCCCCCGTACCCTCCACAAGAGGCATAACAAGGAGAATATTTAGAAAAATTTTTTTAATAAAAAATTTGCCAGAATGTCCTTTATAGCACATTTTGCCAAATTTTCTATTAGTTTAGGAGACTAATTGAGATGAAGAATGTAATTTTAGAATGTATATCTTTTTACGAGAATGCTGTTTTTAAAATTGAAAAGATTATTATTGAAAAGACAAATCAATTTGAATATGAGAAAAATCATGAGGAACGTGAAAGCATCACAATATATTTGCAAAAAATTTTAGCAAAGAATTGTAATTTACGTAAAAAGGACTTTGACGTATTAATAAATAGCATCTTATTTGATATAGAAGAAAAAGAAAGACAAATTAAAAGAAAGAATTTAGAAATAACGAAAAAAGTAAAAGATTATTTGGAAGAGCAAAAGTTACTGGTTAAATCATTAAGACTAAGTTTTGCAGAATTTAACTTTGAGAAATCAAATACTAATGAAATAAGAAAGTTATCGGAAACCTTTCAAGAAGAATATGAAAAAAAAGCAACTGAAATCCTGAAGGAACTAAAGAGCTTTGAAAAGCACTATCAATTTTATACAGACAAACAACGTAATATTATGAAAAAACTTAAGGAGCTTGTTGATAAAGATAAGGAGTTGCAGGTTAAAGATCTGATGAAGATAAAAGAAGATCAGGAAATGAAAAGGGTATAAAAATGCAAATTAAAGTTGAATCCTGGCAGATAGTTTGGGGCGATATAAAAGACATAGGAGGCAAGGAAAATTATGCAACCTAAAAAAATGGCGCATCTCAGGAATTGTTCGACCATACGGGGTATTAAAGATATTAAGAATATTAGCTTTTTATCACTAACGCCAGAAGAACGCGATCACCTCAATAGTATTGAAGACAAGAAGGCAATGGCTAAATACGAACACCATGAAAAGGCTAGATTTGCCCGCCAGGATACTGCCAAAATAAAATACCAAAAAAGTTATTATAAGGCTAGAGATAGACTGGCTGCAATAATCAATAAGAATCGCAGTCTTATGGAACTAAGGCGTGAATTGCAGTATAACCGGAAAGAAAAAAATAATTATAATAACATGCAATCATCAGACAATCTCAGAAACGACGGAAATTATAAGGTTTAGAAAAGATCTGCACATTATGCTGCTGGTGCAAATTCCTTAATAGGAAGGATGTAAGAAGTAAATGGACTTAAGTATTAATCAAATAAGTGTTCTCTTTCCCCAAGCAAAGAATGATTTTGTAGAAACAGATTATATCAAAGAAATAATCGAACGTGCCCTTGACTATATCCAGGCTGGTTTTCCGGTGCATTTTAAAGGTCATAGCGGAATGGGTAAGACAACTTTAGCCTTCCATACGGCATGGCAAATAGGCAGGCCGGTAGTATTTATCTCGGGAAATGAAGCTCTAGATACGGCCGGGTTGATAGGAGGGCTGAATGGTTACAACAAAAAGTATCTGCGTGATAACTATACATCTCGGGTATTAAAGATAGAGGAGTCGGTAACTCCGAAGTGGTTGGATGACTACCTGACTATTGCCTGTGAACGTGGCTATACAGTTATCTATGATGAATTTAACAGATCCCGGCCAGAAACCAACAATGTTTTACTTTCTATACTACAAGAGAAAATTCTTCCTGTGTCACAAGCAAGAGAAAAAGCAGGGTATATCCCGGTACATCCTGACTTTACGGCTATATTTACTTCTAATCCCGAAGAGTATGCTGGAGTATATCGAACTCAGGATGCCCTTAGCGACCGTATGGTTGATATTGAACTAGAAACATTTGATTACGATACGGAGGTAGCAATTACTCGCCTTAAGTCAGATGTAGATTTGGCAGATTGCCAGGAGATTGTCAGATTGGTGAGGGCGGTCAGACGGGCTAAATCAGAAAAGACTACCCCAACTATTCGGGCCTGTATTATTGCTGCTAAAGTCTTAAAGATAAAAACTAATACTAATATGATTCAAAACCGTGATTTAACTATCAAAAAGATATGCAGGGATATTATATTGTCGGATGTTCCCCGGGAAGAACGAGAAAGAGTACGAAATGTAATAGAAAAAATATAAACAGGCATGTCCGGGAAAACACTGAAGAAAACCAAAAACAACCCAAATAGTGATTGTGAAAGAGGGGGGGGTGACTATGTCTAAGGATGATCAATTTGAAATAGATTTTGGAATAGGAAAAATAAGTTTAAACGGTTTACAAAAATGGGTTGAGTTGGCTTCCGAATTAGAAAACAAAAAGGAAATTAGGAAAGAAGGAGAAATAAAAGGTTTACCTAAGAATCTAAAAGGCATGTACGGGATTAATGTTAAAACTCTTGCTGATAAATCGATTGTTGAGACAGTCGGAAATACTAAAAGAACTGAAAAAGCCCCCGTTGTAAAAGAAGCAAGAGAACCGCTGGTGGATGTATTTGATGAAGATGACTTAATTGTAGTTATTGCAGAAATGCCTGGTGTTTCGGAGCAGGAGATAAGTATCGAAATTAAAGAACAGATATTATATTTAACCGCATTGGGAAAAGAAAGAAAATATATCAGCAAAATCATTCTTCCTTCCAAAGTAATTCCCTCCTCGATGAAAACATTCCATAACAATGAAGTATTAAAGATAATTTTACAAAAAGATCAGGAGCTAGAAGGATTATGATTTTACGTGTTGCTGAAACAAAACCACGTGATGTGGGGCGGGGTATCGCTCGTTTGGACCCCAGGGATTTAGAGGAAATAGGTGCTGTAGTTGGGGATATAATTGAAATCACCGGAAAAAGCAAAACAGTGGCTAAAGCCATGCCTGCCTACTCTGAAGATAGAGGGAAGTCTATCATTCAAATTGACGGTTTGATGCGTAGAAATGCCCAAGTTTCCTTAGGTGAAAAAGTGGCGGTAAAAAAAATAAGTAATGCAATAGCCAATAAAATAATATTAAGCCCTCTAACCCCTCTTAAAGTAATAAACAAAGAGCAAGATAGCAGATATATAAGGTCACTCATAGAGGGATTACCTTTAATCGAAGGAGACACCATAAAGGCTAACCTGTTTGGTACACGCAGTCAGGATTTCACCGTAATTTCCACCAGCCCTAAAGGAGCAGTAATAATTCATTCCACAACCCGAATTGAGATAATGGAGGAAGGTGAAATCGGGAAGCGGCAGCAAGTATCCTATGAAGATATTGGTGGCTTGAATAAAGAACTTGTCCGCTTGAGGGAGATGGTAGAGTTACCCCTAAAATGCCCGGTGGTTTTTCAACGGTTGGGAATCGATCCCCCTAAAGGAGTCCTTTTGTATGGACCTCCTGGATGTGGAAAAACATTAATTGCCAGGGCCATAGCCAATGAAACTGCTGCCTATTTTATTAGCATTAGTGGTCCGGAGATTATGGGCAAATATTATGGAGAAAGTGAAGAGCGCCTGAGAGCAGTTTTTGAAGAAGCCAAAACTAATGCTCCGGCGATTCTTTTTATTGACGAAATCGATGCTATTGCTCCCAAAAGAGAAGAAATCGGAAGTGAAAAACAAGTAGAACGCAGGGTAGTAGCTCAACTTCTGGCGCTAATGGATGGTTTGGAATCACGGGGAGAAGTAGTTGTTATAGGGGCTACTAACATTCCCAATAGCCTGGACAGTGCTTTGCGCCGGCCGGGACGTTTTGATCGGGAAATTAATATTATTGCCCCCAACCAAAAAGGCCGTCTCGATACCCTGCATATTCATACCCGTGGTATGCCTCTGGCTGAGGATGTAAATTTACAAAAAATATCTGAAATCACTCATGGTTATGTAGGAGCTGACCTAGAAGCCTTGTGCCGGGAGGCAGCCATGAATGCCCTGAGAAAGATCATGTTTGGGATTGATTTTTATTCAAATGTAATTCCTTATGAAATTCTTAGCAGGCTGGAAGTAACTATGGATGATTTTCTGGAAGCAGTTAAGGGAATAGAACCATCCTGTATAAGAGAAATTTTCGTGGAGATTCCTGAAGTCAGGTGGGAAGACGTAGGGGGACTAAGTGACGTAAAGGAGAAACTGATAGAAGTAGTCAATTGGCCCCTAAATTATGCTGACCTGTTTACCAGAATGAATACTAAATCACCTAAAGGTATTCTCTTAGTAGGTCCCCCCGGAGTTGGCAAAACCTTGATAGTTAAAGCATTGGCGCATGAGTGCGAAATTAATTTTGTTTCTATTAAAGGACCAGAATTGATTTCCAAATACGTGGGGGAATCAGAACGGGCAGTGCGCGAGCTTTTTTCAAAAGCTAAACAAGCAAGTCCCTGTATCCTGTTTTTTGATGAATTCGATTCCTTGGTACCACGAAGAGGAATGACTCAAGATAGTAGAGTAACGGAAGGTGTTATTAGCCAATTTTTAACTGAATTGGATGGCTTGGAAGAGCTAAAAGGTGTGGTAGTTTTGGCAGCAACAAATCGGCAAGATTTAATAGATCCAGCTATTTTAAGATCTGGACGGTTCGATTACATCTTCGAGGTCCCATTACCGGATGAGCAGACTAGAGAAAAAATATTTATGGTGCATACCAGAGGAAAGCCTCTGGCGGGTGAAATTGACTTGCAATCTCTGGCCCAGAGGACCAAAATGCTAAGCGGTTCCGATATCCAGTTTATTTGTCAGGAAGCTGCTTTGAGTGCAATTAGAGATTTTGTGTCGAATCAAGAAAATGGACTGCGGATTTCCTTACAGCATTTTCATAGTGCAATCGAACTTTTACACAGCCAAAGACTAGACAATGAGGAGTAATGTTGGATGAAAGAACACAACATATATGTTTACGGCATCCTGGAAGAATCCAATTTGAAAAACTTTGATGTCATAGGAGTTGGTAAAAATAAGGTTTTTACAATTAATCATCAGGACCTGGCTGCTGTTGTAAGCAATATAAAGGGAATGGAAATAGATCCCACCAGGAAAAACCTCCTAGCTCATACCCAGGTGCAAGAATTACTATTAAAAGAATATACAATAATTCCCATGTCTTTTGGAGTAATTACACAAAGCACGGAAACAATTAACAAGATACTGGAAGAAAACTACTTGAATTTTAAACAAGAACTGAAAAGGCTGTCAGAAAAAATAGAAATAGAATTAAAAGTTTACTGGAATAAAGAAGCAATAAAAGACGAAATAGAAAACGACCATAAGTATAAACAAATAACAAATAAAATCGCCAAGGAATCTTGCCAGGCAGTAAAACAGGATCTTCTTATAGAAGTTGGTCAAATGGTAGAGGCGGTAGTATTAAAATGGAAAAATGTGATCGGCAGAGATATATATGATAATCTAGCATCGATCGCAGCAGATGCATGCACTAACAAGTCAAATGAAATGACAAATATATTAAATGCTTCTTTTTTGGTAGGGAAAAGTGAAGAAAAGGAATTTCGCGAAAAAGCCTATTCATTGGATGCCAAATACAATAACAAAGTTGACATTAAATATATTGGCCCTCTTCCACCGTATAATTTCCTTCAGGTCGAGTTGAAAGGAGAGCAATAAATCCATGGTTATGTGGGAGCTTCTTTTATTGTCTGTACATTTAGCAGAAGCAATTAAAGAAGAGGTAGACAAGGAGGCATTGCATACAGAAGAAGCGATATTGGAGAGACTCCAGAAGGTGCAGTTAAAGCTTCAAGATAATGAAATAAGCGAAGAAGAATATGAAGAAATAGAAGAAATGTTAATTGAAAGGCTAAAAAGCGTGAGGGAAGATAAGAAAGGGGTTCATACAAATGCAGCCAATTAAAGACAGAAATGGAGGCGGCACACTGGTCGATGTTATTGACCGTATTTTGGACAAAGGGCTGGTCATTAATGCCGATATCGTTGTATCGATTGTCGGGGTTGAATTACTTGGAATAAAAGTGAGAGCAGCCCTAGCCTCTTTCGAAACCGCCGCTAAATACGGCCTGGAATTCCCCAGCGGAACTAACTACAACAGTAAGGCATGGGGAGCAGTAAGTGTAGAAAAAGAGCAATGCCCCCAGTGTAATAAGATGGTAGCCACAGAAGAACTATTGAATAAATGCTGCCCCTGGTGTGGGTGGCAAAGTGCCCGGGTTCAAATGAACCCTCATAATAAATCTAATAAAATTATTTCTAAGAATTATATTCCTCTATAAATTAAATAAAACTGATGTCGTTGTGATTCCAGAAGGGGATGTTTTTATGGAACTGGATATAAATGCAGATAATCTAAAACATGGTTTGCTAGGTCTGATAATGGCTTTAGTAGAAATAATAAGAGATACCCTTCAACTTCAAGCACTCAAAAGAATAGATAGTGGAGTTCTGACCGAGGAAGAAATAGAAAATTTGGGCCAGGCATTGATGGAATTGGATATAGCTATTGAAGAAATAAAAGCTCAACAGGGTATAACTGAATCAGTCCAAGGAGTACGTGATGGACTAGATGAAATTGTGAACGATGTTGTTGATCGATTAATTAATCCGGAAAGATGGCAAGAAGATGCTGTTAACCAGGGAATTTAATAAGAGGAGATAAGGCTGTGAAAAATTATGATGAGCTCGATAAACCTGAAACAATGGGAAGATATGTATACGGCATCGCCGAGTATAACGATTATACTAACCTGGGTGAGATAGGAATTAATAAAGCCAGGGTATACACTATTTCTTATGATGATTATTGTGCCATTGTACATGATTGTCCGGAAGAGCCCTATCAATCGTCGGATGAAGAAATAGTAAAGCATTGGATAATGGAGCATCAAAGGGTTTTGGATTTAGCTCAGGAAAAGTTTACTACAGTCATTCCCCTGGGATTTGACAATATCTTAAAATGCAGGAATGAGACTGAGAGCCCTGAAATGGCTGTGCAAAATTGGCTGAAGGAAGACCTGCCGCGCATTGCCGAGATAATCGAAAAAATTAGAGGCAAGGATGAATATGTAATTCGAATTTACGGTGATCTCAGTAATATGACCAAGGCAGTTTTACAACAATCAGTGGATATCAAACAAATCCAAGAAGAAATTAATTCTAAACCATCAGGAATGGCCTATATTCACAAAAAAAAGCTGGAGAAATTAATAAAAACTGAGTTGGAAACACTTGCCAATACTTGGTTTCAAGATTTTTATGCACAAATAGAAACCCATGCTGAGGAAACTATTATTGACAAAAATAAAAAGACTCCTAAAGAAAAGATAATGATAATAAGTGTTTCCTGTCTGGTTGAAAGAGATAAAATAAACGGTTTAGGAGAGGTGCTGGAAGAGATTAATAATCGAGAGGGTTTTTCTATCCATTTTTCAGGACCTTGGCCACCTTATAGCTTTGTTGATAAAGTTGGAACAGTTGCTGATGATAGATTGCGGAAATAGAAATTTATTACGTAGATTAAACAGAATACTCCTGATTTTATATTAGGTAATTAAGAAACTAGGTTATGGAGGGTTAAGTGTGGAACCTACCCGCGATTTTCAGGTTACTCTCGTGGATCTTCTGGATAGACTGCTGGATAAGGGATTAGTTTTAAATGCTGATTTGATTATTCACATAGCGGGAATTCCTCTTCTAGGTTTAAACTTAAAAGCTTGTCTGGCTGGAATAGAGACTATGTTGAAGTACGGTATGTGGAATGATTGGGATGAAGCGCAAAGGGCAATTGCGATGGAAGAAAGGAGAAAGAAAAAAGGCATACCTTTAGATATAGGAGAAGAAATTCATTTACAGGTGTTTGCTTCTCATTGGTATAGTAAAGGTATTTATGAGGCCTGGCGTCCAGGGAATCTCTATTTTACAAATAGGAGAATATTTTTGTTTCACACTGAGCCAGCGGAAATCTTATTTAGTTTAGGATATGAGGAAATAGTAAATATAAGCATTGATAGGGGAAAAAACGTGTCCGGAGAAGACGCCAGTTATTTATGTCTATTATCACATTCAGATGAATTGATCCGTATACACACAGTGGAACTGGAAACAGTTAAAAAGTTATTAGAACAAAATTGTAAGAGTTTGGCTTAATTTTAACATGAGATAAATTGTAATAGAAAGAGGAGGCTGGATATAAGTGAATATCACTGAATTTATTAATAGGACTAAGGAACAATTTGCATTAGTAAGTAAGTTAACAGTAGAAGGTGTAGTTGGATTTACCAGCAATAATGAAGGTGCAGTAGTTACTATAGAAACGCTGGAAAGAAGAGCTATTCCAAGTACTATGGATGTTCTGGGGTTATATGAAGTTAAGGTTGATAATCATGGGAATATTACTGGATATACTCGAAAAAGTCTGCGTATACGAATTGATACTGGTGAAACAAATTAAAATCGGTCCAATGAGAGGGGTGACGCTGTAGTTAGCTGCCACAGCGTCACCCTGCTTGATTAAGGCAAAGGCATATTGTTAATAAGATCAAGACTCTTAAAATGCTCTGGGCCAATGATGATCACATTCATCGTCAGTTAAAATATAGTGCAGCGTTTGTACGCCGGATGATATTTGAATAAGGGGAATATATAAAAGTTTTATATTAATATCACTCTCTGTACGAGTATATTCACCAATAGGTCTCTTAGGCCGATGTCTGTCATAATTCTGCACCGAAGCATATTCTTCGTAGTTTGCCTCCGGCATTTTCATGAGCTTCATATTTTGTTTGTCAGATTTATTGAAAATACTGTCCAATTCTTTACTCATTCTACTAACTAATTTACCAGCTATTTCAGCAGCAAGCTTTTCGGGAGAACCAAGTGTATTTGTGATCTCATCAATACTTGAATCCCCGGCGGTTTTAATAATATGGCTAATTAGTTCATTCTCCAGACTATCTTTAATTTCTTCAGGTGCAACTATCTTTGATATTACATCATCCACATATTCCAGGACTTTTTCGTTCAACATTTCAATCTTTCCTCCTCTCCTCTTCATAAATAACTATAAATTTATTGAGCATTTACCTAATATACAATATGCATTATAAGGAAAATAGTTCCTCTGCTTACGAATATATAAGTTGATTCAATATTATGGAGAAATACAGAAGAAATTAAAGAAGCTATGAGAAAGGGCAGATGAAAAGAAAACTGTAATACGGCCGCTGCGGGTGGGAGGACGGTGGGGGTGGAGGAGAAACCCTGCTGTTTAGCTTTCCAGAACTTATATGCCGAATATCTTCATTGGATTTGATTCCCTCCCGTTTTAAAACTGGCCGCAAAGCAGCTATTGGATGCTCGCCAACATTTAAACCTAAAAGATTATACTCCCAAGTTCGTTTTTCACCATCACTAAAATCAATCAGATCAAGTATTCCTTCCTCACCAAATAGTAATTTTGCACCACTTTTCTGGGTGCGTCTTTTTTCCAAGTAATAAGAAAGCTGGCTTAATAGGAACCGCCGATTGGCACATAGACTGTCTAAAGCCCCACAGCGTGTTAGATTCTCCAGAAAGAAAAGGGGTTTCCTTCTTGGATTTAAATGTTAAAGTTTTAAACAGAATTCCAGGGAACATTAACCTTTGTCTCGATTACCCTTGACCCTGAAAGTATATACGTAGTTTAGTAATGCCATTATCTGTCCAGTATTTAAGCCTAACATATCTTGCAAAACGATTATAAACCAAGATTTTTAATTGTCCAGAATCAATGTGGTCATCAGCAATTGGGTCTTCCGCCCAGTTAATACCATTTGGGCTCAATTGCATTTGAACCACAGCTTCATTAGTTCCTTCGTTAATAACACAAAAGGAATAAGTAGATAAGTTAAAAACATCCTGTATAGTTGAATGTCTCTTGATAGTATCAGCTTTAACATCTTCAACAAAATCCTTATTTGGTTTAACCAACTCAAACGTTCCGTTAACATCTACTGGTTCAAGTATACGAGTTACTGATTCGACATTATTAATATTTAATCTCCCACGGGCATCCATATCATACTTTTCTATTGGGAATACTCTTTTAAAATTTACATCTTCAATCCACATACACCCAGCTTCTTCAATACCTATTTCAAGCATAGCATAATCAGCTCCCTGGGGTATGGTTATTATCCCAGAATAATTATGGCATATTGGTTCTAATAAAAAATCTAAACTAATAGATAGGGGGCGGGAGAAAGAACGGGAAGTGAAATGAACCCTAATTGTTGCCCATATTTTATGATTAACCTTTAACATTGCTCCAATTTCCCATACTTGTTTTTCATAAACCGGTATATTATAAAAAGGCTCCTGGCATATACTTGCTGGGGTATTTTTTTTGTTTTTTATTCCCACTCTATAATTTTGTTTACTATCTAGTTCCCAGTAAAAACTGGCAGTGTTATGTCCCTTAAATATTTGCCATCCAGCCGGAAAGTTAACCATATCGTTGGGATATATGAAATTATGGTTAAAAACCTGATTTTCATTCATTTCGCAACCAACCTTTTATACTTTATACTCTTATTTGACTTTTGTAGAGTGGGCATTTTTGGCACAAGGAATCATCTATTTATATTATTCTAATCACTCAGAAGTTGTGATAGTCAAAACAAATTGTGAATATCATGGGGTAAATAGATTTTAGCTTTTTAATATGTTAGGAGCGGTATTGATGGATCTGAAAAATAAAAAAATCTTGGTCACAGGTGCTGATGGTTTCATCGGCTCACATTTAACTGAAGAGTTGGTAAGATTAGCACATAATGTACGTGCTTTTGTTTTATATAATTCGTTCAATTCCCA
>Ga0209639_1001203_pt1 | contig 27965 bp, 20 predicted proteins | sample EPASupsiteHSE605_FD_187268 | JGI IMG/M metagenome (GOLD analysis project Ga0209639, IMG submission 187268) | Bioremediated contaminated groundwater from EPA Superfund site, New Mexico - Sample HSE6-05 (SPAdes) (version 2) | ecosystem: Environmental > Aquatic > Deep subsurface > Groundwater >... | reverse complement strand
TAATTGGTACATTTTTTATAAGATATGGAATCACTTGAAATGAATTAATAGATGATGCAACTGGGAAAAAATCGGATGCCTTCATAAAGACATTCGAAATCCATTGGGTTTCAGAATAAATTAATCCATTTTTGAGCCTGAAATAATTGCACTCCTTCCACACATGTTGTAATCCTAAAACTCAAATCAACTAAGAATTAAAAGTATCTATTATCACCAAAGATGCCTCTTTCCAGGAGATTAACTCAGATTCAGCAAACAAGTTATACCAGCTAATTACTTCTTAAAAAAATTTAAAAATACTTTGTCAATTCTTAGAAAATAATTTGCCAAAAATATGTTGGTCTTGATTATATCATGTGTTATTAATGGTGGGAGTAGTAATCCATATCGTTTATCCTGGACTTCTGCTGGGACAATCAGCGTTAGTACATGTTTTTTCCAAAGGTTTTTCAATTCTGGAAAAGGGGGTGCAATTTATGCAGAATCGGACCCAAATTCTATTGATGTGAGTATTATGGATTCCAGTTTTTTTATATGTGAAAGTGATAGCGCAGGAGGTGCTATTTATTGTTGGATACCTAGTGGGAAAACAACCATGAGGAGAACATGCTCACATACATGTGGGTCTGGTGCCTACAGTGATTTCTTCCATTTCAGAGCAACCTATGGAAGTACAAACCTAGTGAGTTATGTTTCGATAACCAATGCGTTTCGAGGTTCTTATACATTTCTGCTTGATAATAGTGCCCAAGTTGGCGAATATATAAATTCTTCGAAAAACTCAATTGGTGGGTCGGTCTCAGGAGGCCATTTCTGTTATTTCGCATCTGTGGTTGTGAAATATTGTTCATATTCTGATAACAATGCAGCTGGGACAGGTGTTCTTTTTGTTGGGCAATCATCTCAATCTTCCAGTGTTCAATATTGCAACTTTGTGAATAACAGGCAACAAGGATCGGGATCAGGTGTTATCAGGAGCTCTAACACAGCATTAACAGTATCAAATAGTTATTTTGGCGGGAATTTGATGACAGTGTTTAATGCAGAATCTGGATCATTAACATGTAGTTACTCTGTGATATGCCAGGGTATGGGAACAATTGGAAATGTCAATTTGAATAATAATGCATACCCTAATGATGTTCAAACTATGTCATTATCTTTTTACCAATCAATTGTATGTCATCCGAATTATGTGTTTCCAGTTCCAACACGAACTTTACCGCCAACTCCAAGGATTACTCCATTAATAACACCTTTGGTTACTCCATTAATCACTCCAATCATCACACCTGTTTTCACTGAAATTGAAACTCCTCAACAAACAATGAAAGAGACATTGTCAAATACAATTGAAGAAACCCTTTCATCTAGTCTTTCTCATACAATGATGGAAACACCAAATAATACTCCTATCGACACATTTGGAGAGACACCAAACCCATCACCAGAAGTCTCTGAACAACAAACTGAAATTGAAACACTAATCCCATCATTTGCAGCTTCTGATCAACCAACTCCAATCGAAACACTAGATCCATCACCTTCGGCCTCTGAACAACCAACTAATATTGAAACAATCTTTCAAACTACATTAAATTTCAACAATAAAACAGTTTCAGCCACACAAGGTATACCATCAAATTTCCCTCCAACTAAAAAAGATCAATCAATCATTGGAGATTTGTCCATGTCAACAATAATTGGAATCACATTAGGATCAATAGTTATTCTATCCGTAACTATCATTTCAATTAACTGCAAATGCAATACTGCAGATGATGATTCAGGAGGTGTGATTTATAGGCTTTAAAGAAGTATCAATCATATTCTTTATTCTGTGTGTGGGATCAACAATTATCACTGATATTGCATATATAGTATTGATAAAATGTCAAATACTCGAGCATCCTTCAGTGCCAAAGATAACTTCCGATCTATTCAAGGTAAAAACTTGTCTGAAAAGTGTCATTAATATGGAACACCTTAATCATCTCTCCAAAAAAGAAGAAAAGGACTTTATTGAGAAATACATTAATTACCTTTGTAATTATAAAAAATTAGATGACTTTTTGAGTTACATAAAGGAAAAAATTAATAAAGAATATTATGAACAGATTATTAAGAATAAGGAATTATTTCCCAGAGCAGATTTGAAATTTCGCTTTTTCTTTATGTTCCCTATATATCTTTCATCGAGTCAGCCAAGTGATTCAGTTAGCTCACAGGCAAATTCTGCAACAAATGATTTACTTAATAAAAAATTTTTCGATGGCTCCAAATCGATTCAAGATGAAATTATAGATATAGATGAGACTTTGAAGAGAATTAACATTCAAATTAATTCTTTGAAAAAAAATGCGAATCCAAAAGCTATGTATTTATTCCAGTTAAATGAGGCTTGTGACTTTATTTTGGCTAATTTAGATACACTTAAATCAAATAGATATAGGGATTTTATTGTTGAAAAACTTAAAAAAGATGTTGGATTTTATATGACATTCTTCCTTGTGAGTATCTATTATTCTAGTGATATTGGCCGGAATTCGATTAAAAGTTTTATTGGTTTTTGTAAAAATGGAAAACAATTGTCGGAAAATGTTCAAACTGCAACTTCTGATTACAATACTGAGCTCATTGACCTGTATAAAACTCGAAGGCTCAAACTCAAAGAAATGGTAATTAATGCTTTGAATGAGTATTTTCATGATTTGATTAAGAAATCCATCAATGATAATGAGATAGTTGACATAGACAATATTAATGAAATCTATTCAATTTTCTTGGATTTCAATGCAACCCTTAATGAATCAGATATTGAGCCCTTTTCACAAGATGAGCAAGCGCTAATGACTTTTGTCTTATTATCCCATAGGCTTTATGAATAAATAATAATCTCAATAGTTAGTAGGGATTTTTCTCAGTTCCAAAATTTATTTACATTTGATTTTCTTTTCCTTTTCGGGATCCACAACATAATGTTTTTGATATATCAAAAATCACCTCCCCTTAAAAATAATTTTTTTGCCAAAATTATCCCATTGAAATGGATTAATGCTTTGATTTTCAATGAATTATGGTATTTTCGGACTTTTTGGTGGGTATTATTATTAAAGCTAAACAATACCATTATATAATAATTCTTCTTAAAGATGGGATAAGATCAATTATGAAATATTGTTAATATGATTCAGGAATCCAAAAACCTCCAATATAGGCAGAAATTCTTGTTATTTCTGCAATTCTGGCAGATACAGTTCAGAATGGAATGGATCCAAGTCGAAGATATCTGGCTGTGTCACATGATAGTGATTTATTCCACCCTACAATAAGATGATTGTTATCTGAGACACATGATTCCATTTTCAACAATTTTAAAATGTACCATATCTAATGAGAACCGAATTAAAAGTATGTTAACCAATTTTTTATTACTTGATGATTAAATGGATCATCTGATTAAAGATGCTGACGGAAATGAAGATTTTGAAGAGTATCATTGGAGAAAAGATGACTATGATTCGCCAATTTGAAATGTTAGGGTTTTTGGGTCAAAGATGAGATTTTTACACAATTCCTTTCAACTACAAAATTGAAATGTTATAAAAATCAAACACATATCATTTGAAGGGTAAAAACAAATCAATTATTTGATCGAAATATAATTCCCCAGGTTAAATCAGCCTTACTCATGTTTACTCTTGTTTGATGATTGGGCTGTATCCATATCTCTTAATTTGATCAAGTAGATGGATTGCATTTGTCTTGCTTGAGAAAGCACCACATTGGACTTTGTAATAGCCTCCTGAATGAACAACAATGGCTTGGAATCCCTTTGACTTGAGCTCCTTTGAGAGTGTAATTGCAGATGATTCGGATTTGAATGCACCAATTTGGACCCTGTAAAGACCTTTTGATGGTTCTGGTTCTGGTTGGGGCTTTGGTTGTGGCTTGGGTTCAGGATTGTATGATCCAGTAAGGCGGCCCTTGAATGCATGCCATTGGGATTCATCATTAACAAATGGTGCGGGACAAACCTTATGTGTAACATCATAGTGCCTAATTACATGAGATACAGAAATTCCATACTTATTCATTAAATTCTTAACGAGTTGAACTGCTGTGTTAACAGTAGCATCATTGAAATAGTAGTTGCCACGGGAATCCTTTTCAGAACAAATTTCAACTCCGATTGAATTACTGTTGCGAGCAGAATCATGATGATATTTGCCACTGGTTCCACAATGCCAGGCAACCTTATCATCTTGAACAGATTGAACGATATTCGATTCATCAACAAAGTAATGTGCTGATGCTTGGCGGTTCTTTCCTTGGAAATACTTCCCATTTCCACGAGCGGTATCCCCGTTGTTGGCTGTATAATGAACAACAATATACTTGATACTGGATGTACTCCTATGACCCCCATAATTGCTGCTGTCACACGGAACTTGATCAATACTCAGGCTTAACGCATATGAAGCAAGAATTGCTAACATAATTAATTATGGCATTTTTATTTCAATTTTCTGAAGATCTGACAAAAAGGGTTTTTTCAAAAATACAACACATTACAGTACAAAACCGGATTCCCGGTTGATGGAGGATCTGCTCCTCCTCAATCGCTGAATCGTCTCTTCCCATCCCTTTGGTTTTTGGACATCTGCAAATAGGGCTATTTTCCTTTGTTCGAAATCTTTGGTGATTTCAGGTTTGAAAGGAGGTGGTTTAGAAAGAATTTCCATTTTTGCCTTGTTTTTTGTTTCCAGTTTTTGTTTGAGAATCACAGCTTCGTCATCGTTTAAACATGAGTATTTCCTTATTGAGGTTTCTTGGTCATTGATTTTTTGTCTGTATTGTTCTGCTTTTGTTTCTTTTTCTCTCAAAAGAATTCTCTCTCTTTCTGATAGTGTTTTGTCAGCTAAGGAACTAGATTGGAATATACTTTTGGACATTTCAGACATTCCATTGATCTCTGGGGGATCTGGTACTCTAAATATGAATGGCTTTCTTCGAATTAATTCTTTGGGTTTGGAGGGTGTTTCGTTTTCCTTAATTTTAGTCAACCTTTTCAGAGTTTGTTGTGTCATAATTATCTCATTTTTAGGCTCTTCCTGGCATACTGGTTTCGAATTCCATTTTTTATTTGCCATTGATATTCTGATCAAATCACGGAAATATTTTTGTTGGTCTGACGGACGGGGAGTCGATAAAGATTCATTCAAGAACCCCAATACATTTTGTCGACTATATACATCCTCCCCACATTTTGCTTCTTCAACTAATATTTTAGTTTGTTCTATCCTTTCCATGTCAATCCCATTTGATAAAACGCCCATTCTAATCAATGCTTGTTGAAGATCTTCTTTGGTGAGATCATCATTCATATCATCAAAGCAGCTTGATATGTAATCCAACACAAATTGATTGATCTGTTTTTCAATCTTTGAATTTACAATCCTCTTTGGTGATGGGGGTTCTTCCTCTTCTATCTTCTTAACAGGATTCTTCCTGTTTCTAAAAGCACATGAGATTGAATTCCTAACTTCTTCATTAAAATCATCATGTTGTTTCCCATTGATTGATTCAAAAATGGATTCTTTAACTTTTTCGGATGAGTATGTATCATCATCAGATTTCCATGTATCCATCTTCGTTTTAATATAATTATCAAGCCTCATTTCATTTGTTGTCCTTGAAATTCCCATTTCTTTCAATTTTTCCAGCAATAGCTCTGTGGATAAATCTTCAGCATCAGAAAAAAATCTGTTAATGTAGTCAGTCAACGCTTCTCTATAAGATTTTTCCAATTTTTCTTGTCTAATACGGTTCTCTTTGTCATTAGTATTATCAATTTCTTTAGTTTCTACTTTATTTGGTGTTCTATCGCTCAAATAACTTTTGTTTTTTAACATCTTCTTAATTTTTTTCATACTTTCTTTTGTTGATATTTTTTCGCTTTTAATCTCTTTCGGTTGATCTTTTTCAACGGGTTTAACAGATTGAGTATACAGCCTTTCGAATCCATCTGGTCCGTTACTCTTCATTTTTCTTGGACTTTTAACCATTTCTGTACTATTGTCATTATCTATACCTAAGCAATCCAACTCTTCAAGAAAACTATAATCACTATATTCATCAGTGAACTTAAATACAACATCATCCATTTTTATTCTAAACGTATGATAATGTGAAGTGTTTTTTACATAATCGTCTTCGATTTTTGCCGATTATGTAAATCAAACAGGCCATAAAATGATTTCGAGCTTAAAATCTGGACTAAATCCTACCTATTTTAGCCGTATGAATCCAAATCTATCTCCTGTTATTGGTATTGACTTAGGAACAACCAATTCTTGTGTTTCCATTGTTGAGGGAGGGACCCCAAAAGTTTTAACAAATAGTGAAGGTGCCCGTACAACCCCATCTATTGTTGCTTTTGATAAAACTGGAAACTTTTTAATAGGAGAGCATGCTAAAAGACAAGCTATTACAAACACAAAAGGGACCTTTTCGTCCACCAAAAGATTGATTGGCCGCCAGTTTAATGATGAAACGGTTTCTGTATGCCAAAAAATGGTTCCATATGATATTGTTCAAGCTCCTAACGGAGAGGCATGGGTTAAAGATCCAAAGGGCCAGATTTATTCTCCTGCTCAAATAGGTGCTCTTGTTCTTTCGAAAATGAAAGAAACAGCAGAATCGTATCTTGGATATAGAGTTAAAGATGCAGTTATTACTGTTCCTGCCTACTTCAATAATATGCAAAGACAAGCAACAAAAGATGCAGGGAAAATTGCAGGTTTAAACGTGATGAGAACGATCAATGAGCCAACTGCAGCAGCATTAGCATATGGTATTGATCGGCAAAGAGGACAAACTGTTGCTGTATATGATTTGGGTGGTGGAACATTTGATATATCAATTTTAGAGATCAGTAATGATGGTGTATTTGAGGTTAAAGCTACTAATGGGGATACATTTCTTGGAGGAGAGGATTTTGATAGTGTATTATTGAAACATGTAATTCAACAATATCTTCAACTTGAAAAAATAGATTTATCACAAGATCCAATGGCTGTTCAGCGGATTAAAGAAGCAGTCGAAAAAGCAAAATGTGAATTATCATCATCATTATCAACAGAGATTAACTTACCATATATATATAGCAATGTCGCTGGTCCAAAACATCTTCACATGCCAATAACTAGAAATGAATTTGAAGGACTCACAAATCATCTAATTGAAAAGACTACAATTCCATGTGCATCATGTTTGAAAGATGCCGGATATAGTCCCAAAGATATTAACGAAGTAATACTTGTAGGGGGTATGACTAGAGTACCCAAAGTGATTGATACAGTTAGAGAGTTTTTCGGAAGAGATCCATTTAGAGGAGTTAACCCTGATGAAGTTGTTGCCATTGGCGCGTCAATTCAGGGCTCTGTTCTTTCCGGAGGATTAAATGAGATTCTCTTATTGGACGTTACACCATTGTCGTTAGGAATCGAAACAATGGGAGGTCTGTTTTCTAAACTGATACCAAGAAATACTGTGGTCCCAACAAAAAGATCAGAGGTTTTTTCAACAGGTGCCGATGGCCAAACAAGTGTTTCTATTAGAGTATTTCAAGGAGAGAGAGAAGTTGTTTCAGGTAATAAACTTCTTGGTGAGTTTACTCTTGAAGGCATTCCTCCTTCTCCAAAAGGAATTCCTCAAATTGAAGTATCATTTGAAATTGATGCAAATTCTATAGTTCATGTGTCTGCAATTGATAAAAACAGTGGTGCTGCCCATAAGATGTCAATACGCCAAGTTGGTGGTTTATCTCAAGAAGAAATATTGAAAATGATAGGTGATGCTGAAAAGAATTCCATGGATGACAAAAAGAAGAGGGAGATAATTGAGCAAACCTATGATATTCATGGGTTTATTGAAGAAATTGAAAAGCAGCTTCATGAGAATGATAAGCGACTCCCACAAAAATATGTAATGGAGATCAAAGCTTTAGTAGAAAGCATGAAAAATGCCATTAAAACTTTGGATGTAGAAGTGATTAATAAGGCTTTTAGTACACTCAGATCTCAAGCTTTATTAATGTCACAACAATTAATTACTAAATAGTATAGTGCTTTTATTCTTATAACACAAGAAACCGGATTTAAGATATTGGAATAATCTTAAAGAAACTAGCGATTCAAACCAACTAGGTCAAACTAATATTTGTTTCATGTCTGCAAAAAGTTGGTTTATTTGGATTCAAAAATGTCACTCCAATATTATCTGGTATCATTTTCATTAAATTCCATGATTCACTCATGTCAACTTTATGCATATGAATACAAACAGCTTTTCTAACGAATCCTGGATATAATGGGGGAAGAGATGGACTCAGTTTGTAACCATTTTTTGGACAAATGGGAACTTTCCCCCATTCTTGCCGTTTGATGATTTGTATTTCAGTATTTGGAAAAGTAACAATAAAACGATTTGTCTGCCAGTTATTGATATTTAGCCCAAAATGATGGAAGAAGTAAGGAACAGCAACATCATCATAGCACATTTCGCAAATTTCACGAAACTTTTTGTGCTCCTTTGCAAATCTCATAACGGCATAGTTGGAAAACAACCAGCCTGTTCCGCCTTGAGGATAGAAAATATTACCGTATTCATGGAAGTTAAATGCAAAACCAAATTCTTTCATTGGATCTATTTTTGTTTCAAGTTCAGATATCAACTCTGATAAACCTGAGATATTAATAAATGTATCATGTGTTCCTCTTAAATACCACCTTGCTTCAGAGTGATACTTTGCGAAATGGATCCATGATTCTGGTGTTCTAATGCAAAACTTTTTATCATCATATGTCATGTTTTGGTGGGGGAGAATTGTATAATTAATACCATTAACATATAATGGTCCATCAGATAAATACTCAAGCCAATATTTCCCTGTAAAGCTCTTTAATTGAAACTCCCAAAATTTTCCTCTTAAATCAGGTTTTAACTGCTGTTTAACTCCTGCTATTGTATAAAAAACAATGGATGTATTACTATGTATTAATTGAACCGAAACAGTATCTTTTTTGCGTATACTTCGTCCTATAAAAGGGGTAAGAAAGGAAAAAATCATGTATGAACCTACCAAAATACCAAGAACAATCGTTCTTGATTTTAGTTGTGTCAGTAACCCCATAAACTGAGTTTACTATGTAAACTTGATTTTACAACTGATTGACACTTTTATCTCTTTACAAAGCGGTTTAAAAAATGAATGTAAAAATGATTTTAGACAGAAAAGAATATGAATTATTGGATCTTCTTCAGTGCAATGATGTTGTTTTGGCATATAGATCCAATAACAAGGAAATAAGCATATATTTTGGTCAAAAATCCACAGTATTTCAAATAATCGAGTTGGTTTTATCTACAAAATCCCCACAAATTCTGAAACAAATTCTTGATATTTTTGTATCGACAGAAAATACTGTTGTTTCCAAAATATTGTCTTCTGATTCTTCTTTAATGAGAAGATTCTTTTCTTTTATGGATCATTCGAGTTCATGTTCTAACCACCTAGTATCTATTCTTATGCAAATCCTTTCTTTTGCGTTTTCAACGTGGACCGAGGCTATGTATTCCATGTTTGCAAGTAATACATTGTTTTATTTGTTGTTGATAAAAAGGATATGTCTAATGCCTGTATTTGCCTTTATTAATAATTCAATATCTAAATGTATAGAAGGAAGGGTTTTCGTATGGTTTTTGTTTTCATGTTTGATGGATGAACATGGAACCGGTTCTCCTCCTCCAGCATATTTACAATATATTGTATATGATAACTATCGATTGTCTACAATTCAAAGAACAAAAGCTCTTGAATGCTTAATATCATATTTCAAGCTTTTTTCCGCCGAAAATGAAGATATTGTAGAGGCAATCACCATTTCTTTGCCATTACTATTATCTGACTCTTCAGATGATAATGAAAGGTCATTAGTATTTCAACTTGGTAGTTTTTTAGCTGTAAGTAATGAGATGATTAAATTTTCGAGGGAATATATTATTAATAGTATTAGTAGTCCTGGATTTCTTCACAGCATTATTGTTTATCTAAATAGATTCCAAGTTTCTTTGCAGTCGTTTGAAGTTTATTTATTTATAAATAGGTTGTTTAAGAAAACCCCAAATAATACTTTAATACCACATGCAATCAAATTAATTGCTTCGTCTGATAGAAATGATATTGCTTTAAATTCGTTTTTAAGGCAGAATATTATTTCAAAAATTGATTTCTCTAATTCCAAATATATAAAAACTATATTAATTGCAATAGTTCAAGCACTTGATGGAATTTTATCAGATCCTCTTTCATTTGATTTTCCTGATTGCTTTGTGATTAATTCTAATTCTCCTGTTTTTGAGATAGATTCATCAAAAGTGTCTGCATTAAATAAAAGATTGGCGGTGACATCACCTGCTAAGATTAACCCTAGGGAAATGTGGGGGGATAAAGTCGGGGAAATGGAGAAAAAATATCAGACAATTGATCGACTGAAACATATAGAATTTGCCTCTTTGAAGAACTCCAAAACAAGCCGTTCTAAATCACCATCATCACTGACACCAGATAATACTCCCAACCGAAGTTTATCAAGTCAAGATGATAGTGTTTTAAGGAATTCAAACAAATCCACCAAAGATTTTAGGCCAAAAGCACCAGAAGAGGTTAGAAGGAAAAAAGAAAGTATTAGTACCAGCCATAAAAGAACCCACTCTGGTGATGTACCATCTTTTGATGAAGCAATATCAAAAGATACAGAATACTCATTCCATTCATTTAAGTCTGTTATTCCGGATATAATCGTGGTTGAAGATGATTTTGATGTAATTTCCGAGCCTAATGTGAAGGCACCAATTACACCTCCTCCAATATTCCCTCCACATCGTCCATTGTCCCTATCGCCTCAAGGAAAATCCAAAAAACTAGGATCTCAATACTTTGAAATTCCAGAAAAGAAGGAGGTTATTTTGTCTATGTGCTCATTGTTTTCTTCAGACTTTTTTGAGACTTACATATCATCTGAATCCCAAACTATTGAATTCGTTAAAGAACAGAAGTCCACATTGACAGAGCCACCCAAAAGACCCATTTTGGTACTGGATTTATTTGATCCTTTTTCTCCGACTTGCGAAAAGAATAGAGAATCGTTTCCACAACTATCAAGGACTACTGTTTCAAGTCCTATTTCTAAGCCAGCCCAGTTCTCATCATTGTCACTAAAAGTACAGTCAATTGCATCAACAGCAAAACCTAAGAAAAAAGAAGAACCAAAACCATTTGAAGATGAATCAATACACCAAAGATCACCTTTACAAAGAAGATCAACACAATTAACAGATGAACCAGCACCCATCTTAATCAACCTAAAGCCAAAACAGAAGCATGAAAATGACCATATTGTTGTTCCAACCAAGAAATAATTGTAAAAATGTTGCGTAACTTATTCAATTATTTATGATCTCTGAAAGCGAAGTCTCTGTTCCTGCAATAAAACTGGTAATGCTTGGTAATTCTGGTGTGGGCAAATCCTCTTTGATTAATAAGTGGTTGTTAGGTGGAAATCCATCATCGATTCGACCCACAATTGGGGCTGTTAATCACATGTGTCGGTTGCAAATTGACGAAACTGAGACAGATCTTTTTTTATGGGACACTGCTGGACAAGAACAATTTGCATCATTAGCACCATTGTATGTCAGATCTACATCTGTAGCTTTAATCACAGTTGATATAACTGATATGGATTCATTCCTAAATATGGATTCGTGGATATCAATGCTTAAATGTGCATGTGATGATATTCCTCCAATGATTTTAGCTATTAATAAAATGGATTTGTTCGAAAAAGCAGTATTGGACACAAATGAAATAGAAAACAAACACAAAAACACTTTTAAACACATAATATTTGCATCAGCCCAAACAGGAGAGAATGTGGATATTCTATTTACAAAAGCTGCAAAAGAAGGACTGCTGTTTTTTCAGAATTCCAAAAAAAGACATCAGGCAATAATAATACCTTCAAAGCCTTCAGACAATCAGGGAAATGGTTGCTTCTGTTAGATTACCTAATATAACACGGTTTCCCATAAAACATCGAAACATACACAGTGCTTATTGGATCATAGAGTTTATCCCTTATTTTGATGCCTGTGTGTTTAATCACAAATTCATGCAATTTCAACCCGTTTTCCAAGACTTCTGATGAATATTTAGCCCTACTTTTGACTTTAAGATCTCTAATACTGATGTTTTTTATGTGAACTATCGAGAAATTAATGCTATCTTCAGTGAATATCTCATATAACTGCAGATCACATTCGAAAAATAGCCTATATATGATAAAAAACCCATAGAAGCAATTATAAGGAGAAAAAATCTGTGTAAATATTGCGGCATTATAGCTCATTCCTAGATCATTATCTGATCCTAGTTTGAATACTGGCATTGGAATACTTGAACACATATAATCATTAGGACTTACCAAGATTGGTTTCTGATCAAATTCTGTTATTATCCTAAAACTATGGATTCTGATTGAATAAAGAGCAGAATGATTATTACTTCTTGTTTTTAATCCATTTCTGTTTGATGAAATAAAAGATTTAGGAGAATTATCAATGAAATATTGAACATTCAAACCCAAAATTGTGATATTTTGGGGAAATTCATATAAAATAGCTTGGTTCATATATTCTGCATCAGGATAAAACATAACTTCATAAAAATTCCTAATTGTACACCATTTCCTTCTAAAAACACTACTTTTTTCAGGATGAGAGAATAAACAGCCACAGTGAATTGCAATAGCAGCCAAATCTGATGAAGGATCATAAAATACACACCCATTAATATTACGATTAGCAATTGGCAGATTCCTTCTTAAGAGAAGATCTTCCCGAATAAAGACAGAAAATATATTACCGATTCTAGGTTTTAATTCATTAATATCAAATCCACAATAATATTCTATAGATTGAGAAAATCCAAGCCCACTATTATATGGTTCTTTGGAAATCTCCATATGAACGATAAAGTCCTATTTTGTCCTCATCCTAACTTTGGGCTCGAGTGAGGGCAACGAAAAAGGCTTTGGAGGAAGAGACTTAAGCCTTGTTTTCCTTAATGTAGTTTTTGTGCTATTGCTTGATGCCAGAGGAGGGAGTTTTGTTGATAGGTTCAAAGATGGTTTTATGATTTGCTTGACAATAGACCTGAAATTGGATCCTGGAGCAGATGAGATCCTTCGTGCATCAAGATCCTTTGATACATCAATTTTCTCTTCTTTATTGAAGAATTTATCAACAGTTTTCAATGAAACACCAAGTATAGGAGATGAGTTAATCTTATTTGGTTTGCAGTCTGAAAGCCATCTGTGATTAATCACATCTTTAGCAGAGAACCTTTTATGAATATCAACATTCATCATCCCTTTTATCATTTGCTGACACCCTTCTGATAAGTGTGAAGGGATTTTGTAATCTCCTCTTCTGATCTGGTCGAAAAGCTGATTCTGATTCCGCTTTGTCCATGGAAGTTGACCAGTTACCATAGCGTAGAAAATCACACCGCTGCTCCAAACATCACTCTTTGTGCCATCATATGGAGAACCGCTTAGACATTCGGGAGAAGCATAGCAGGGAGAGCCACAGGAGGTGGCTACCAGCCCCCCATTCCCAACATATCTCGAAAATCCAAAATCAGAAATCTTAATTTCCCCATTGCCGCTCAGTAAAAGATTCTCTGGTTTCATATCTCTGTGAACAGCTCCCATATCATGAACATAGCTCAGGGCACTACATATCTGATAGAGAATTTTTTTGGATTCATGCTCTGGTAGATACTTTCTATCAACAATAGTCTGGAAAAGCTCCCCATTAGGACATAATTCCATGATAATATAGTAATTGTTATCATCCTTAATCAAATCATACAACTGGACAATATTACGATGATTCATTTGTTGCAATACCCTTATCTCCTGTTCAAATCTATCCTCAAGATCCTCAGAAGCCAACCTTATTCTCGGAATTATCTTGCACGCTAATTTTATCCCTCTATCAACATCATAAACAACCCGAACAACGGCATAAGCACCAACTCCTATGATCTCATCAATCCTATAATGACTTATCATCGTAGGAACAACAATATCCTTCGGGTCGGTAAACATTGATTTGAATTTTTTTTACAAATTTTGTATTGTACGATAAACACTGTATGATCACCCTGTTTTTTTGGGGTTCATTTTTTTCATGATTAGACTGTTTATCTGGTCATCCTGATCATCTGTGTTAAAATTCACGGAAGAAAATATTGTGTTTTGTTGTTGTATCGAAAATGAATGTTGTGATGGGTTTATCTCGAAACTCGATGTATTTATAGTGTAGTTTTCAGTATTCAAAGGTTTCCAACCATGTTCAGCTGCTAATTTCATCCAAGAGGATGAATTGGAGATTTCTCGTTTTAACACGTTTGGAGTAGAAAATCGAACTGAGTTGTTTATGTATTTGCAACATTCAGGATTAGCCATGGCTATTGTTGCATAAACAACTCCAATCTGTTTTTGATTATTATTAATTGCTATTTTCGAATTTCTATGTAAAAATCTCATTTTTCCGTTTTTAGTTGGCGTTTCTTCTCCATTTCCATATGTAATTTGCCCTTCTCCAAGTAATTTTGATGATTGAAGTCCCCTTGAATGGAGTTTGATGGAGATAGTGCTCGAGCTTGATATGTAAGATATGATGTGAGCGATTTTAAATATAAAACCAGCATTAAATCTTACTTCTGTTCCTTGACTCCATAATGAATGAGTAGAAAACGTCGAATAAGCTTCTGTTAAAGCAATTTCGAGATATAAAGAGTGTTGATTAAGATCTTTCAGCTGGTTTGCACTCGAAATATAAATAATAATGTGTGAAAAACTTGATGGATCGAATGAAAAACCCGGTTCCATAAAATACATTTTACTCTATAACATTGTTCTCCCAAAGATCATAATCATTTTTCTCTGCGAATCAATGAATATTTTAACTTTCATAGCGAATTCTTCATTTTTACATCGGAAGAGGAGCTTTTCACTTGATAATTTACCTTCAATTGTCACATCTGAACTTTGAATTATAACACTTTGTATCTGGCTCATCAATACTTCATTCATAATATGATCTAGGTTTTGAGAAAGAATAAACACAAAATGGTCAGAAATACATATATTATTATTACTCTTAATGCATTTGAGTATAATTCTGATTTTTTCTGAATGAGACATTTCATGAGTACCCCTTCTCTGAATAAGATTCTGAGATAACGAAATGGCTTCGTCATATATTGCAATTTCGTTATTTGGAAAAGCACGGGGCATCCTCCTTCGAAAATTCTCGTCAAGAATATATGGTAAAGGAGAAGTATCAATTGATGCTTTTGTCACAACTCCAAGGATACCATTTCCAAATCCACATCCAGGAGATGCTTTCATCTGCAGACCAACATCAGCACCAGCTAAAAGTCTAAGAATCAAATCAGAAGGAGGTATTTGAAATGACTCTAGCATTATACATAAACTCATTAATGTTTGCTGGGAGAACCATCCATTAATCTCTTTGCGGTTATCGAAAATGGCTTCTTCTAACCTGGCAAATGAAGGAACTTCAGACGACATTTCAGATACTAATTTAATATTGAGCATTGAAGCAATAGCGCCCGATACACCGAATGAATTCATTATTTTCCCTGATACACCTAAAGAGGAAATGACTTGATGGAATAATGCCGTTTTATAGTCGGATTTAAGTCTTTCAAAGATTTTTTTCGGCCTATCAGTAGTTTGAGCCATTATGATGCCAGGCAACAATAATTTTTGTGATTTAATCGACGGGATGAATTTTAGATACTTAAGTGCTGGCCCATAAGATGGGGGCCTACTTGAAGTTTTGTTATAACTAAATGAAATGAAAATTGGAGATATTTCAACCCATCCGAGAGTAGTGATATCGTCTAATCCAGAACCTTTTACTCTTTTCTTCTTTGGAGAAATAACATGTGACTTTTCAATAGAGAGCAATTGAATGATACTATATATATCAGATATCATGGAAGAATCTATTTGTACATCGAGCCTCCGAGTTGCAATTGATGCGTAAGAGATAACATCAAAAAACCTATTTGATGGAGAATATAGTTGAATCTGAAGAAAAGGATACTCATCAGAATTTTTCCCAAACAACATTATGGGTGATACTTGAGCATTATTTTGGTCATCAATTTGAACTGAATCAAAAGATATCTTGGCGACAGATCCTGATTCACTTCGAGTAATTGAAGTCTCAATTGATGATATTGATAATAATATTACTTCTTTCATTTGTAAATCGATTAGGGATATTGCTAAACCTGTTAGTTTAAATGAAACAAACCGAGTAAATAGACTTTGGCTCTTTGGACTGGAATGTGATAAAACCACAGATCGGGTACCATTAGGATTACGAGATATGGTCACTATGACCTGTTTCCCGTTTATTTGATGATCAAGAGGAATAGGTTCAGTATCCTCGATCAATGATATTTGTATCTTCATGTTATTATAAAAAACATTCATGAAAGGGTATGCAAAAGGTTCATCATATGCAAATGTTGATGTTGTATAAGGTTTGATGATAAATGGAGCCATTGAAATAACCTGATAAACACTTATTTCGGTATTATCCAAATCATTTGTCACCATTATTGGGGTTGGGAATTGTGACTTTCTGATTACAACAGAAAACTCATGATTTGTGTCAGTCACACATAGGTGTATTAATAAGTATTTGTTCATGCTTTGGACTCTAAAAACAGTATTCTGAACAGTTAATAATGAAAGAACTGGTGTAGATGAATACCCAAATACAGAAATCATAAAAGAACCACTTTTGGGTATTTCATTAATAACAGTATTCTTTCCGGGTTCTAATAAGTATGGAGAACCGACAAGTTCTGATCGTGATGATAAACCTATATATTCGGCTTCTTTCCCAAAAGAGTTGGGGATTTCAAGAATTGGTTGAAGTGCAACAGCAATCCCTAATTCATTTTTTATAGATAATGAATTAGTAAATGTTACAATTGAAACATTGCCTTTCTTAGTGACATCATATCGAATTGAAACATATGAATCATTGATATTTGTTGGTAGCCAGAGTATTCTATTGGTGGAAACTAAAAAGTCAAGTGGATCTTCTATAACATAACTCTCAGATAAAGCTGATATAAGAACATTTTTTATATCTTCCTCTTTGGAGTAATTTACGGTATTCCATAATAAAAACCCATCAGGTTCAACAATTTTCTCCATAAATCCCTTAGGTATGTTTTCCTTGATTTTAATGGAAAACGTAGATAAATTGAATATCACAACAGGCGAATAAAAAACTAATGTTTTTTGAATTCCCTCACTATCAGTTTCAATACTAATCGTAACATTAATATTAGATTCGGACAATGGATCAAAAACAATAAAAGTTTGTGGTGTTGTTGATATAATACTCAGAATTTGTGGTGGTCCGAACTCTATGCCATCCAGAGAAAACAATACTTTAGTCTTCTTTTGAGAGGGATTGATAAAAAGCAAATCTTGATAAGTGTCACATTTGAGAGTGTATGATATTGGACTGTCCACAAACCGAAAATATATTGGAATAGGTAGATATGAGGTTGCCTTGAATGGGGCCGTGACTATTAATTGCTTAGTTCCTGAATTTTGGTCAATTTGGAATTTTTTAAGACAATACATTCGGCTATCATCAACAAGCATTTGAAAAATCGCTGATTCAATATTAGATATGGAAACGGAAATAATTTGGTGCTTTTCTTTTATTTGTTTTCCTCCTCCTGACAAAATATACTGTTTTGGCTTTGTGTTCGTATAAAATAATGGGTAGTGTTCCATGGTGTTAAGCTTTTTTAGATGGACATACTGACTAGATTCGTCATTATAAACAAATAAGTCGAAAGGAATCATTAATTGATTAACTAACTGAAAAGGAGCCTCTAATTGCAATAAAATACCTCCATTATATGGTTTTCGTATTACACAGATTAAGGGAGAAATATATGTTGGATAATTTATAAATAATGGCACAAAAACATAATGCTTATCTATTAAGTTCACATCAATCTTGGTATCCATTGTAATACCAAAAACTGGAATAATTTCTCCGTGCCCTAAAACTATCATTTTGGCATCTAGATTATGGACAGTGTTGTCGATATCTCCTAAAGTAAACGAAACATGGTGACCCAGATTGTTTTGTAACCAAAACATTGGCATTTCAATATATTTAAGTGATGAATTTTTCATATTATCTTGAATTGCTTTCCATACTTCATTATACTGCTTAATCGCATACATAGGCAAATTGATATTGAGAATATTAGTTGTATTACAAATTACTTCAAATGAATCGCTTGTTAGCATTGCTCCAACATTTAAGATAAAGGGTTCAACGATCATATCCCAATGTCCAGTCATATCATTAAACCCTTCAAGGTAAGGTGACAATACTAACTTGGCAGAGCCAACAGTCTGACTTGAGCTCAGCAAAAAATCAATGGGTGGAATTACAAACCGAAAAATAGGAACATGATATGAAGATGCTCTATTATCTTTACAAATTATTAATTGTGTTTCATCAGAAGTGAACTTTATTTCAATGATATGGTTTTGAAGTTCTTTATATATTTTATTCTCTCCATCATTCATTTCAATCCGAATTTGAGAAATATGATCAATAATCTGGGAAAACAGGACAATATCTACAGGGCTTAAAGATATTAGAGCCTGAGAAATACCAATAAAATAAGATTGTGTCGAATCATCTAATTTTTTCATAATAAAACTTGATGATATTTCACTTAAAATAGGGTTATAGTTATATCTCATTTGCAAATCATGAAAATTCAAAGAAAAAGAAGATATGGTAAGTTCAAGTAATGATGATGAAACTTTGCCAATTAAGCTTGCTTTAATTAATAGATAAGGATCATTTTTCGCCTTAATTGAAGATGGCATTATAATGGATATACTAGGAAAAGAAAAAGATAGGAATACCCTTTTAAAACTTTGATTCGAAGAATCTTGGTTTGTTTGAAGAAACGGAGATCTTAATAAATATGAGAAAAGATTATTAAAAAATTGATAATCAATAAAAAAACTTAATGTTGAGGATACTATTTGATAATTATCTGAAACGTAGTTAATAGATAAAACCTCATTTTCATCAAATTTATCGATGATTGGTATAGGAAAGCTATTCTTTTCATCAATGATCTCAATTCTAGACAGTGATACATGAAAACAAGTCAATGATTCTAAACAAAACTTGATCATATGAATACATAAATGGGCAATTTCATCAAAATTGTATATTGATAAGTGAAAAGAATCAATAGATACAAATATACTCATTAAAAGTGGTTCGATATTCCCATTTTCTTCAATTCTATGGTTAAATTCAATGCTTCTAATTAGATTTTGAATAATAAATGCAATTGAGTGAGAATAATAAACCCAAAAACTCGTAATATTCAGTGAATATTTTGTTTTTGAATGTAGTAAGGGATTCGAATCGTTGAATTGAGATGAATCAAGTCTTTTGGTTGAATAAAAAAGTCCCAAATTCTTAATCTGAACAAAGAGCATATTGTTTTGAGTAACAGAGCCTACGCTAACATCAATTTGATCACATTTTAAACAAATGTCTGATAATAAATCATCGGCACTCAATTCAAATTCGATAAAAAATATGCAAATATTTTCGCTAACCCCAGTATTTTTGAACCTCACAGAATTGTTTGCTATACTTGGATATAATGAATGTATCAAACTTATCAATGAATCTAAAATATATATTGACAAAAACAATTTGATTCCTGAAGATTTGCACAAATTTATACTGTTTTCTCGTGAACAGATAATTTTTGAACCCAAATCCAATACTATCTCTTTAGATGGTGTTACAATCAAAAAATTACATATCTCAAAAATAAACTCACGGTATTGATTTTTCATCATCAAAGATGCATCAAATAAAGATGTTTGAAAAAGAATATTTTGGTTCTGTGTTATCCCAAAATTTGATGATTTAATCAGAACACCAAAATTCAAAGGCTTTTGTTGGATTTCTGAGCTGCTTGTTTTGGAAGAAACCATATTTTTACGGATATACTCAATCAACTCGTTGGATAATAAGAAGAAAACATTAAACATTTGGAAATTAAAATCTATTGATGAGTCTGTTTCGATAATCTTTATAAGAAACGGATCTGGAATATCAGAATGCAAAAAAATGGTTCGATTATTTGTTGAATTTATCTCAATTTGATGAATTCGTAAATCTAAATTTGAAAAACCTGATGTTTGCTTCGCTGAGAAATCAGCATCGTAAATTGATAAGATACATAATAATTCATTCTTATCTTGGAAATATAAATTAAATCCATTTATTTTTGCACTTAAATCAATCATAGATTTTCTCTCATCTCTTGGCAAAACTGCGGTAATATGCTTATAAAAGAGACTTAAGTCATTCAAAACACTTAATGATAGGTTCAAATCAATAGGAAAAACAATAATGATCAAGTTAGGAATACATTCTTGAGTAATTAACTCGAAAATAATTTTGTGACCAATTAGAAATGAATGATCTGAGATACCAAATCGATAATCATATATTGATACTTGAGCTGAACTATTCATAATCCCAATTTCGGCTTTACCAACATGAAAAGATGAAGAAAACTCTGGAAGAAGATAATTAATTGTTAAATCATCAATTTGGAATAAAAAACTAGTTAATACTTCGTTGTTCTTTTCTTTTACTTGAGAAGAACTGGGGGTTATATTTAGGGATACGAAAAACGACATCAAATATAAAATTAATTCGTTTGAAACACTAATTTGTGGATTCTGAATGCCTAACTTGTTTATATGTTTCTCAATGATATACTCTAAAAAAAGTCCCTTTCTTTGGTCATTGCATTTAATTGACAGAATATCTATATCTTTCCATTTGAGAAAAATATCATCAATGGATATGGAGTAATTAACCAAATTTCTATATTGATTCAGTATAAAATGAGTAGAATTAAGAGAAAACATAAAAAGAACTATCTTGTCTTTAAAAGAGATCACGATTGATGGGACAATCAAACAAACAAAAAATTTGATCCTTGCATAAGAAACTAATGTAGTATGAGCTGTTTGGTTCTGGTAATGACTATATTTAATAGAATTTAAAAACGATTTGATATATCCAATAAAAGACAATATTTCTTCAATAATTTGAAAATCAAAAATACAAACAATTGGAGATATTTCGCTCTCAACACTAATATTCGAATCCATCACACCATGAAACAATTCAAAATTCCAAATTGTGGAAAACTCAATGTTATCGATGATATTAAATTTGTTAATACTAATATGATTAAGATGATAAGAAAAATGTATTGGGAAAACGAAAGACTCTGCAGAAATTGGTATAATTGAACCGCATTTCTTATTTAAAACCAAATTAGATAATGATAATACCATACTCTTTTCATTTCCATCATTTTCGTATGGGAGGGAATAATCAATTCTGGATATATCGAGATATAGTCCAACATTTTTTAGATATAATAATGATTGCATTTGTTCTGCTGCATCAACACGAGTAATTGTTTTTTCTTGATTCGATCTTTCTTTAGGAGAAAAAAAGTCGATACCTTGGATCAGAGTGGATTCTTCAAACGACAAACCCATTGGAGCAATTTGCATATTAATCTGTAGTGGGCTCTGATTTGTTACACATACTCCATCAATTAGTATAAAATAATCCGATGCTTTGTTCATTGAATGAAAAATCAGTTTTGAAGAAGAACCCTCGAAGCTATTCATTCTCATTGTTGAAAGTTTTGATATAAATGAAATACTCCCATTTATATTTGAGAATGTAGAAACAATTTTCTCTAATTCAATTTTAAATAAAGGTGTATCTTTCGTATATACCAATTCCATATTGAATTGTGAAATACTCACTGTCAATAAAAAAGATTTTGTGGAAAAAAAAGCATCATTAGATGATATAACTCCTTTAAGTTCCTTGATATCCAATGATGAGATACCCTGACTTTCTGATAGCTTTTCTTTCTGAATAATAATATCTGCATAGCCTTTCAAAAAAAAAGATGCTTCACTTCCTAAATGTTTCTCTAATGAATCTAATGTTTTAAATTTTTGGGATTTGAATAACAAAGAAATTACATTGTTTTTTTCTCCAAATAGTTTCAAATATAATTTCCGGTTCTTCAAAATTGATATTCCTAGACATGGTTTAAAACAGTGAGGTTTAGCTTTTGTATAAGCGCATTTATTAATATAACCCCATAAATCATAAAATGCTTCGAAATTATCAGGGCGTATGCAGTGAGAATACTTCCTTCGCTTATTAAACATATTCCATTCATCTCGTAAATCAATAATTGCTCTTGATTGCATAAAATCCAATGTTATGGTCACAGGGCTTAACACTGCTTCTAATGTATTCTTTATTGTTGAACTTGCAGACCTATCATGGTTAATTATGCAGTCAATGTTAAAAGGGTTTATTACAAACTGATGCTCAAGAGAATTAGAATGGATATACATTTCTTGTATTAAATTGTAGAGATTAACAGGTTCTGTTATAGTGTCAAAATAAATAGAAATTCCTTTGATTTGCAAATTTTTCCGAACACTATCTCCACGTTTAATGAGTGTTAATATTGGCTTTTTCTCTTCATCAATAGTGAAAAGAGTAACATTTGATATATTGATTCCGATCGCAATAACACTATCATGATGTGGGATTTCAATCCTTGCATGAATATTGTTAATATTAATCTGCAAATTATCAAAAATGGTATCAAGAATATTTTGAATTGTTGAACTTTCTTCTTCTTTAGATTGATTCTTAATATTCTCTCCAATATGAAAGGCATCTTGGTTGCCTCTGATATCTGACTTTATCAATACAGATCCATCGATTCCCAGTAATAAGAAAACATCGGTAACCTCTAATATGCATGCATCTTTAGATAAGTTTTTCCACGGGAATATAAATTTAGCAGATTTTATAGTTCCTCCTTTCACAGTAAATGGAAGCTGATGTATTGATAATGCATTTGGCAAAATACGCAAATTTTCAAATTTTGCAATTCCTTTCCATAATTCCATTTCCATTTGAGATGAATCAAGAGTTTCTATATACTTCTTTAGATATCTCATGAGAAATTTTGATATTACAGCTTCTAACATTATCAACAATAGATACAAATTGAAAAGATGTAAAATTGTTAACAAAGACGATTATTTTGTAAATAATCAATCACAGTACTTTTCAACAATGATAAAGAGAACAATATATGTTGGTAATAATTTACAAATGAGACCGAATTCTATTAGAGTATGGTCGTGATGGGGGAAAAAGTCGTTGTGGGGGACAGAACGAAAAAAAAATCGTTAATTTAAAGAAAATAAGCTATTGTCATCAGTATCTTTTTGCCAGATATTCTAATAGATTTTTTGTGAATATTTCGATATGCACACTAATAAGATATATGCTTTGTTAATCAAAGATACACTCGAAATATTCAAATTTGAGAAGATATTTGTGATTAAATTCCTTTTTGATGTATTGATTTCTCCTTCAATATTGATCAATTGAATTCAATTCATATTTTTAAAATTTATTAATGAGAATTCTACCATTTAATTAAAAAGAATTTGTGAGATACAAGCTACAAGCAAATCAATGATCAATTAATCTTTTTATCAGAAAGTGTTAAATCATTATCATTACAAAGAAATTCTTGGTTTCTATCAAAAAACACTTATCTCACTTATTGTCACCATTAGATCAAAATAAACGATAGCAATCAATGATCATATCATTGTAGTAAATAATCCGAACTATTTACCATTATCATCAAATCAGAAATTCTGTAATTATAAATAAAAAGATGAATCATTGTTAGTTATTCAATAGGAATTTGATTGATTGTTTATGTTAATTTGGTATAATAATGTATATATACTGAAATATTATTATAGTTAGATTATTAAACTGATTTTGTTTTTTAATATGAAAATTTTAAAATTATGATTAATTTTTTTACTTGCTTTATCTAATCCAATTTTTGTTTTTTCCCTAATTAGAGTGGCTTTTTGCAAAGAGGACATCTTGAATCCTTTTGTAGAGCAATTTGTTCCATGTTACAAAGCCCCCATTCATAATTAATCTACTTTTTTCGAAAAGAAACATTGTTGTTTCTAGAAGTGTCTGCATCAGTAACAACCATATTTTCGGTGTCCTTTGGAGGGAAATGCTTTTTCAAAACATTTTCAGGTTTCAAAGATATTCTTTTGATCTCTCCTTCAAACAAAATTGGATGAATTCCGGCCAGCTCCCAACTCTTCAGTATATAATGTGTTACATGTGATGATTCGATTGATACAAAGATTTCTTCGAGTTTTTTTGTGAACATTGAAAGGTTTTCGGATATCATTTTGTATCTGTAACAGTGTTTAACTTTGGAGAAAAAACATTGATCCAGTGGTTGAATCATATGTGATGTATGTGAAGGAAGGACATAGAACTCAATCAAAAGTTGAGCGAGTATTGCTTTTATTCCTTCTTGTGCATGACTCAGATGCCCATCAACAATTAATATTGATCTAGCATCATTATTTCCAATTTCGTTTCTTCGATTTGGTACATATTCAACATAATCTTGAAAAATCTTAGGGTTAATGAAAGCTGTTTTTGAGTGATAATAGTGAATTTTTCCATAAAATGTTGTATTCGAAGCATCGGCTCCCAAATTCTTGTTCATACCAATAAAACCATGGACCAACATTGCAACATCAGCCGAAAAACAAGATATCACTTAAACACGAGAATCCCCATCTTTTTTCGGAAAATTTGGTGTTTTTTTCATGTTTATTTGTTACTATTACTAATTTTGATGAGTTTTTGGTTGAACTCATTTCTCCAAATCCTGTTTCATCCAAATTTAATATTAATGAAGGATCAACTTCATTAATGTGCAAATCCTCTAAGGCTTTAAAATGATCAAGGATAACTTGCTCAGTAATGTTTTTCCTGGGCTCTTCCATACTTTGAGCTCTTTTCTGAAGTATTCTATCTTGATTTGACCTCAAAAAACTATCAATCCAAGATTTTGATAATTCCTTTTTTCTTCCATCCAACATCTTCAAATGAAAAATCTTTGATTTGTTCATTATCTAAGAAACTCGAATAATTCTTGATTTCTTGTTTTTTCGATGAAGGAAAATTTTTGGCATGATTTCACTTAAATATTCTGAAAGCTCTCCCGATTTCCGAATTAGATATCGAACGAAAATCCAAAGAATCCCAGTATTCATTGAGATTCGACATGTTAAAATATTTAAAAATTCTCCGTTTATCACATTAAAAAGACAAAATCTGTTTAATAATCTAATTATACACCAAATTTTTGTTTGATTATGGATGATGAACAAGAATCTTCCCCAAACATGTGGAGCTTTTTGATCTTTTATTCTTTTAGCCTCAGCAAATAGTTGATCATTGAAAAAACCATATTAGCTCAGCGTATCAAAGACATTAAAGGTACCAAAATAATAATTTTCATCATTGGAGATTTGTCCAAAGAAAATCTTTGAGAAAAAGACTCATTTTAATAAATATGCCCTAACTCCAAGGAAAAATTAAGAAACTTGACTCCCATTTTTTAAAAAAACTATCCCAAAATATGATTTTAAAACCCCAATTGATATCCCTAGAATCTTTAATAATTTGAGTCTGTATTAGGGATGTCAACAGTCCCCCATACTCAAATTTTAGATGTTTTTTGGGGGACTAAATGTGGGGGGATTGGGGGACTAATTTTTTGAAAGAAAACCACGAAATGACAATATCAAACCATTTTTTAAAAAGTCGATTATTTTTTTGGGACTATTCTATGAGAAATTATCGTTTTTTATGACTAGTTCTCAATTGGGGGGCAAATAATCGTTTTGGGGACCAATAATCGTCTATGTGGGACAAAGATCTCAATTGTGGGACAATTAATCGTTATGAAAGGACAAGATTTCATTCAAGGGGGAAGATTTCTGAAGAAAACGATAATCAAATTAATTGTAGAATTTAGCCTGATTCTTTGATAACAAAATAGTTTGTTTTATCTTATTCTCTTAGATTCTTCTGGTGAACCTGGAGAGTGAAAAAAATGGAAGATGACTTTTTTTATATTAATAGGTCTTTTTTCTTATCAGATTTGTGATCCTAACAAAACCATTGACAAAAAACTAATATTCTTTCAAAGGAAAAGTTAGAAAACTCTTTGAATTTGCTTTTTACTATAAATGAATGTCAGAAAGTAGTCCCCCAAATTGAATCAAAACAGTCCCCCAACATGTGATTTAATCCCCCACTTGACATCCCTAGTTTGTATTGAGTTGTTTACTGATAGTAAGAAGAAAAGTTGGTCCATAATGACTTGAGTCATTTTTCTTAATTTGGCATATCGAAACAGGTCCTGAGCATCATGGAAGCTGTTTCTTTAAATAACTTCTGAGTGACATTTTTCGATGAAAGTTAGGATTGGAATACAATATATTCAATATATATGTATTAATACATCCTATATATAATCTAAATAAGAAATATCAATTGTATTCCTATCTAGAGAATTAAGCATATAGTAGTTTTTTGAACAAGAGTTAATGGAAAAATTAAATTTCGTGTTTCATCCTTGATATTGGGATTATCAGATTTTTATTTCTAAATATAATTTCTAACATTCAAATTTCTCAATAAACCAAACCATTCATTTTAAACAATACCTCAAAATGATTTTTTACCTTATTTCTGATTTAAATTCGTTATTGGCTCATTAGGAAATTGGCAATATCAGATTTTGCATTAAAAAATTCAAACATAATTGGAGTCTCATGTTTCTGATTTTGAGTATTATTGGCAGCAAGTAATTCAATTATACTAAGATGATCTTTCTGAGAAGCAAAATGAAGAGGTGTCATTTTATATATTTATATTAGACATATTGTGATGCTATATTAATATCTGCTTTCTGATTAACAAAGTATTCAACAACATCAAGACGACCTTTTTCTACAGCAAAATGAAGAGGAGTTCTTTTAAACATGAAAAATCATCATCATTGGTTGTTACATTTATGTCAGCATTTCGATTGACTAAGTATTCAACAACATCAAGATGACCTTTATCTGCAGCAAAATGAAGAGGGGTCATATTAAATACAAAAATTCGACATCTTTTGTTTTTGCATTTACATCAGCATTTCGATTGACTAAGTATTCAACAATATTAAGATGACCATTTTGAGAAGCTAAATGAAGAGGAGTTCTATTAAACATGAAAAATCATCATCATTGGTTTTTGCATTTGCATCAGCATTTCGATTGACTAAGTATTCAACAACATCAAGATGACCATTTTGAGAAGCTAAATGAAGAGGAGTTCCTGGTGAATATCCATTTGCTTGAGCATTTATATCTGTTTTCTGATTGACTAAGTATTTAACAACATCAAGATGACCTTTATCTGCAGCAAAATGAAGAGGGGTCATATTAAAAACAAAAATTCGAAATCTTTTGTTTTTGCATTTACATCAGCATTTCGATTGACTAAGTATTCAACAATATTAAGATGACCATTTTGAGAAGCTAAATGAAGAGGAGTTCTATTAAACATTTAGAATCATCATCATTGGTTGTTACATTTATGTCAGCATTTTGATTGACTAAGTATTCAACAATATTAAGATGACCATTTTGAGAAGCTAAATGAAGAGG
>Ga0209639_1001199_pt1 | contig 28210 bp, 27 predicted proteins | sample EPASupsiteHSE605_FD_187268 | JGI IMG/M metagenome (GOLD analysis project Ga0209639, IMG submission 187268) | Bioremediated contaminated groundwater from EPA Superfund site, New Mexico - Sample HSE6-05 (SPAdes) (version 2) | ecosystem: Environmental > Aquatic > Deep subsurface > Groundwater >... | reverse complement strand
GTAGCTAAGATGGTTAAGGGAAAGAACGGTAAGGTAGATTTGAAAGACTAAAATCCACCCTCTAATTTGTAAGACTAACTTCCACATGTGAGGGTAGTAGGGGTGGAAATAAGTTTTTCAATTGAGGTATTCAATTGATGGAAGATTTATTAGCATATGTCTTATATGGTATTACTAGTTATTATGATATAATATACATGAATTTGACATTATCTTCCGATTCACGCACATATATAGTTGATAATAATAAATTTATTAATGCAAAGACGAACATTTTGATAGTCGTTAGAGGCTTAAGGGGTTATCAGAAAAAGGAATATATGAAAAATAGATGGAGGAAAAGTGATGCTTAATTTCCCATTATCAGTTTTTTTGGATACCAATATTTTTAAAAGCGCTAAGTATGACTTTAGTGATCATGGTATTCTTGCATTGCTCAAAAAGCATATTGAGGCTAATGAAACGGTACTTTTCCTTAGCAACATCGTTATCCATGAAGTAGAAAAACACATCCGTTTAGATGCTTCAGCACTAGCAACCTTTTTTCGCTACGCACAAAAAGAAGCTAAAAATATACTATCAGCCAATGTAATCAGTGAAGTACCCTTTACAACTCTGTTTGCTTCAGCGACAGAAGAGGTAATAAGAGAAGCTTTACTTAATGAATTCCACAAATTTATTACAGAATCTAAAGCAATATGTTTGGACAATACAGGAATAAACATTGAGGAGATTTTAAACAACTATTTTGCCGGTAATCCACCTTTCGAAACGAAAGAAGATAAAAAGCATGAATTTCCAGATGCATTGATAATCTCTAAGCTAAAATCCCAATTTCACAAAGAAAATCCAGTATACATTATCAGCAAAGATAAAGGGTTTATAAGTGCGTTTGACAAAGCTGATGGATTTTATGTTTATTCCTCAATCAAAGAACTCCTCAACATTATTAATAAGCAGTCCGAACTGTATAATATGATTACTGCTTACATACAACGCGACGATGTACACCTCGATCTCTGTCAACGGCTAAAGGATAAAATTGAATCTGAAGAAATATCTGTAGACGGCATGGATTGTGACCGAAAGGGATATTGTGAAGGATATGAATACTATGAAACATACCTTAAAGATGTTACTGATGTCGATTTTCAATTAAGTTCAGTTGATGATATTAACGAGCAAATGGTTTCAGCAACCATAAATTGCAAAGCAAATATATCTGCTATTTGTACATATTTTGATGTAGATAATTCTATTTGGGATCCAGAAGAAAAAGAGTACTGGCATTCACATCACGGGACTATCGAGGAACAGCATAGGCCAGAATTTGACTGTACTATAGTATTTTCTATTGCTAGGAATGAAGAAAATGTTAACTTTACTGTATCCGATCTATCTTTTGAATTAGTGCTTGACCAAGATACGCGAATAAGTCAAAAAGAAGTAGAGCCCGAAGACCCACGAGCAATTGCCGAGGCAGAAGCAATGGATGCACTTGAAGAATATTATCGGCATTAATACTATTGTACAAAGTGGCATAATGGCAAACGAGGTGATGGAATGAGCAACAGAAAACGCAATGATGCTACACTTTCAAAATTAGGTGACATTTATCAGTATTATATTGCCTTGCTCGACTGCTTTAAAATGGAAGCTGGTGACAAGATACAAATAGAAATAAACGGTGATGTTACTTTAATCTCAAGCCAAACCAAAAAAAGCTTTCAAAAGGAAGTCAAACATCACACCGGGAGTTATGAGCTTACTGACCGAGATCCGGACTTATGGAATACCTTAAGGAATTGGCTGCTTGATCACAAAGACAATTTACAATTTAATCAATTAGTATTATTTTCTACAGCTGATATACCAAAGACTAGCGTCTTTTATGATTGGAACTCAAAAGAGACTGATGAAAAGTACAATATTCTTTTTAATATAGGCACTGAAGTTAGAAAAAGAGAAAAAGCTTTCCGTCCATGTTACAATGACATATTTTCTAACGCTTTATTAGCTAAAAACCAGATATGCAAGGTATTAAATAAATTTACAATTGAACATCTTCAACCTCAAATACAGGGGATTGCTACACGCTTTACTCCATATCTTATTACTATCCCCGCTGAAAATAGGGACAATTACATCGCTGCTCTTCTGGGAATCGCACTTAAACAAGTAGTAACCCCTCCCCATATCTGGGAAGTATCGTTTGAAATTTTCCAGCAACAGGCACAGGCCATTGCCCCATCCTATATACAACCAGGCAAAGTTTCACTTCCGCTAGATTATTCTGAGTATGAACTTTCAGAAGATGAATGTGTCGTGGCAAATGAGAAAAAATTCGTTAAGGCTCTGGAAAGTATTGAATATAAAAAAATAGTTCCATTTGCGATTGCTGATTATTGGAAAGCTACGAAAACTATTGTGCGCTATTTCAGGGACAACATTTCCTATACTACAAGCTTCAAACCTTATCGAACATCTTTGAACAAAAGAATGTTCTATGCCAAAGAATCTGTGCTAAATGGTGAGCCCCTAGTTAATCGCAGTCAAGAGCTGTCTGCGTCAAGAAGACTCTGCTCCGAAATACTTGGCTGGGAAGCAAAAGATTTTGGGAGTGTTGTTGCCAATCAACAATTTTTTCAGAATGGAATTATTCATGATATTGTTAATGAACGAGAATTTTTCTGGGATGTGAGAGACGATCATGAGTCTTAAAAAAATTGAAGTTTTGTCGTTAAACCCTCACTTTTTCAAGCATTTAATGCAGTGCTTTTTAACGGGTTACAACAAGCCATGTGATTTGAGATTGATTTTTATGGTATTACCCATTCTTCTCTATGAACCCTCAAGAACAAAACTTGCCTCAGCTGTATCGACAAGCCGATTAGAGTCTATATTCAATACCCCGATTAAAATTGATGATAGTTCAAAGCTTTCTGGAAAAACACGTTTGACTGGGTTTGGAGCACGCTACGAAACCTTGCAGCCAATAACCAAACAAACACTAATTATTTTGCACAGTGATCAAGCGATCTCAATAACAGGTCGATACATAATCGCCAATAAGTCCACATCATATAAGGATTTTAGTAAAGCGACCTCTCCTTGGATGAGGGCAGCCCATTATCTCGGTGTTGTTTTTGCTAAAACAGCTGAAGATCATATCGTTTACTTTTTGGGGGTAGATTAATGAGAAGCTATATAAGTTCCATAGTCTTAATAAATGATGCTGATGATAAGAGAATAGTTCCGCTAAAAGCTGGTGTAAACATTATTACCGGTGACTCCAAAACGGGTAAAAGTGCTTTAGTTGAAATCATCGATTATTGCCTCTGCAGCTCAAGATCAACTGTTCCCAAAGGTGAAATTACCAACTTTACATCTATCTTCTGTATTACTTTGGTAATAAATAATAATTGTTATGTAATTGCAAGGCAAGCTGCTGGATTAGGCGGCAAAATGTATATTTCCAAGCAAGCGGAAGATTTTGATCCAAATAATCTCAATCTGTTATTTTTTAATATGTTGTCATTGCAAGCACCCAAAGAAGTTCAAGGAAAAATTGAAACTGCCCTCGGTTTATCAGTCACAAATATGCAAGCAGAGAATTTAGATGGCAAACCGGAGAAGGCCTCTCTGCGCAATATGGTTTCGTTTTTATTTCAACACCAAAATTTAATGGCAAGTAAATTCGCTTTATTCTACAGATTTAATGATTTCTATAAAAGAAAAGCTGTAATTCAACAGTTCCCGGTGTTTACCGGATTGGTAGGCCAGGAATACTATAGCAAGCTTATTCGATTGACCGATCTGAAAAATCAATTAAAAAAGTTGAAAAAGAATTCTGAAACCAATAAAGCTGCGCGGGAAAGAGTCCGTGCAGTCCTCAGTCCCCTGTTAACCGATTATTTTGCCCTTCTCAACTCACATTTTGATCTAGAGACACCGCTTTCCACCATGTTAAAAATTACTCAAAACTTGCCCCAACCAGATGATTCCCCTTTGTTTAATGACAGCGGTATAATGGAACGATACCATGCGCTATGTGGACAACTGGCAAGTCTTAGAGATGCTGAGCATGAATTATCCATTCAGATAAATGACATTTCTAACGCAAATAATACCGGGACTGGTCTTGTTGAGGTATTAGACGAGTTAAAAGAACGAACAACATTAGGAACTCCAAACGAGGATTCGACTTATACATGTCCTTTATGCGGGAATTCATGTGAAAATATCCATCAAAATGACACAGAGATATTAGATGCCTCCAAATGGCTGGAGTCAGAAATTGCGATAACCCAAAAATATACTGCTGATTTTTCCGAAGAAATTAGGGTATTATCCAGCAAAAAGGATGAAGTTGTCAAGGAAATAAAAGCGGTTTGGCGACAGATGAAAGATATAGAAAAGAACTACATCAATTCAAAGGATTTATTGACCAAAAAAGAGCAAATTGAATATGCGAAAGTAAAAATTCAATTGCATGCTGAGCTGGCATCCAGTGGGGTTTTTAAAAATGCTGAGCTTGATCTTGAGGAATTGCAGAATGAAATTGCCTTACTTCAGTCCCAATTGGATGGCATTGACTTAGAAACTGAATTGTCTAAAGCGGAAACATTTATTTCAGATAATATGAACCGTTTAGCATTAAAGCTGGATTTTGAAGATGAATTCAGACCTGTGAAATTAAATTTCGAACTAACCAAGGAAACATACGATCTCTATCAACACCAAAATCAACATGATAAAATATTTTTATATGAAATGGGAAGTGGTGCAAATTGGGTCTCATGTCATATCGCCCTATTTCTTAGCCTCCTGCGCTATTTCTCCAAATACCCTAAATCTCCTATGCTACTAACAATGTTCTTCGATCAACCCAGTCAGGTTTACTTTCCTCAACCAGAAGATAAGGTATCATCAGATATTATTGCTGTCGAAAATATGTATCAGACAATATTTGATGAAATCAACGCCATCGATAAAGATCTTGGGATCTTACCTCAAATCATTATAGTTGACCACGTATCAGGAGCAGAACTTAAAAATGAAAAGGAATTTTTAAGTTATGTACGAAGAGATTGGCGCAATAATAATGGTTTGATTTAAATTCTACTACATGGAAAAAATAAATAGCGTTTTATCTATTTAAATTTTCCCTCAGATATATTTCGATAAAAAAATAATTTATAACGAAATATCCTTAATATCTACATTCGCATTTTGCAAAAGCTGATACAGCGATGAAATTGTAGTATTAGACTGCTTCCTCACCTGAATCTCACCAAAACGCAATGTCTCTCTTGAAGCACTAAAGGTAAAGAAGCATTGTTGCTTTGCTCTCGATAAAGCAACAAAAAATGCACACATATCCGAAAGCGTCTGGCTATTAAAACTCCAGAATGCATCATCCTCCAACCCTAAGAAGATTACAGTGTCATATTCCAATCCTTTACTCTTATGAATTGTCATTATAGGAATACTAAATACGCCTAAAAAATCCGAAATACTACGATTCCAATCTAAGTGTTTCAAATATGCAATAGTTAATTTTTCAACTGCTTCTTTTATTGTTTGGCTAAAATAAGTGCCACTTGCATACTTAGGATGCAGGCGAAATAATCTTTCTAGTCCAATAAAATCAAAAATTCCTTTTATAATCTCGTTAATACCCTGTTTGCAAAGTTCTTCATCATATGGTAATTGTTTCAATTCAACTCTTAATTGTAAAATACGATCATTCAGGTCAGTCTCCATTTTCAGTATTTTAATATGATCATGTTCCAAATCATAACCATTCACAAACACCAGTATTTCTGATATTTTAATCCAGGAATCATGAGTCTTCTCTCCTGTAGCTAGTATTATAAAATCAATGATAAGCTGAACAGACTCTTCTGCTATTAAATCCTGGTATTCCTTTTCTATTCGTGCGTGTATTCCTAAGCGCTCTAACTCATTAATTACAGCATTTCCATAAATGTGTTCTTGTTGTTTTACAATGATACAAATATCGCGTGGAGAAACATTCTCTTGCCGAATTCTGCTTGCGATACTCATAGCAACAAAAGTCGCTTCATCTAAATGGGTCTGAAAATTCCAAACCTGACAAAGTCCTTCTTGGTCACTATTTTGGCTTGAGACTCTGGCATCTGTTGCATTTTGATTTATTATTTTGGCTAAGACATTCTGAATTTCGATGAGTCTCGGGGCAGACCTATGGTTCTGTGTTAGATCAATTTGTCCTGCATTAAAATCACGGTTAAATCGTTCAAAAGAATCTGATAGAGCTCCAGCCCACCCCATAATTCGTTGTTTATCGTCTCCTACGCTTGTCAGTAGTGTGGAAGTTCCTAGAAAAATCGTCTTTACCAACTCATATTGCAGGTTGGTCGTATCTTGGAACTCATCTAGAAAAACATGACTATATGTTAATTGAAGCGCCCTCTTGATCATAGGATTTACTTGTAATAAATAATCTGCAAGTTTGGAAATCATGGGAAATGTTAATGTGCTTTGAAGTTTACCTCTCCCATGGACTAAAATGTCCCAAAGCCTCACCAAAATCCAAGTGTAGATGTCTTGTCCATCCTCAAAGATAGGCAGATTCTCTTCAGCCAAACGTTTATACAAAATATTAAAATTAATCTCATGTTGCCAATTAGGTCGGTTGGGATGCCGCTCTGTAATATAGCCGGTTGCAATATCACGTATTTCTCGTTGATTAAAAATAATGCTGTAATCCTTTTCCGGACGATATTGTATTGGTATACCTAACCTGAAACGATCCAATAACTGTTTACCAAATGAATCAAATGTTCTCGACTCAAATCTCGCTGCAAGTTCCTTCCCACACCTTAATTCAACTCTCTTCTTGAGGTTTTCTGCCGCATCCGTTTTGAAGCTGATAGCTAAAATTTTTTGGGGAGTGGGACATAAATTGGTTTGCAAAAGAAAACAAGCACGTTGTGCAAGTAATTCCGTTTTACCAGCACCTGGCCCTGCTAAAATAAGATTATTCATCTCATTTTTAACTGCGATTTCTGCAGCGGGCTCTAACGTAAATCCATCTGCAGGAACCCAGTCCTCCGGTTTAAGATATGACATATTTCTATGCATTCCTTTCAAGTATTTCTTTCGCCCTCTGTACAATATTTTTAAAAATATCCGGCATATCGGTTCGCAAGTTTTCATCGGTTATTTTAAGTAAAGCTTCAATATGGGTACTTGGTTTACTTCTTCCGAGAAATAGAGTATTGTACCAAACCATTAGTTCATGCTGTTCTGGTGTATAAGTATAGCCTGATGCATCTTCATTTTTTAAGGCAGATACAATTCCCCCGTTAATCTTCTTAAAGTGCGCATCTGGGCTCTTACTCTGGTCTGGGATACTCGGACCTCTTGGCACTGTTTCTTTGTATGCTCTCGGAAATCTTTCCAACATAAGGAAGTCCAAATCCATAGGCGCTGAAAAGAAAACGTTGTAATTTTCTTCCATTAACCTTATTATCCATAAATCGTTCATTGATTTTAAACAATCCGGGGTCATAGGATACTCATCAAATTGTTCAAGACCAGCGTCAGTTAAAATTGCTTCTCTCTGTCCATTGTCATACCATACCTTTAATAACTCATTACGGTTTCGCCCATTAAGTACTAGCTGCTTGATTGCATATTTAATACGGCTCCATCCTCCACCGCCGCGTTCACGATCCAAGTCCAACAGCGTAATATGCGGAATATTCAACTCATTAAGAAGCTTCCACATATGATTAACATGTCTACCACCTAAGGGAACAATCGATATGCCATAATCATCAGCATATATGTTGTTAACTTCCAAAACTCTTGGAATAACAATTTCTTCAGAATCACCTTCGCCCAGAATGACTAACCTTGAAAAATAGATTTCAGGGTAGGCTCTGACAGCTTCTTTAATATACGTGTATGCTTCAGATGTCTTATCGGGCAAAACAACCTTTTTTACAATTGTTGTATAGCTGCTTTGATCAATTCTCAAATGAGCTAAATCCTCAGGATTTACCCGTTTGATGATTGAAGCACTATGTGATGTCAAAACAACTTGTGCGTTACCTTTTTTGGAAATATTCATTAAGTTATCCATTACTCTGCCAAGTAAATGTGGAGATATATGGTTTTCAGGTTCTTCAACAGCAAGAAGAGTTAGTGTGGCATTTGATTTACCAGTAATCTTCACTTCAGCTTCCAGTAAGGATGAAACTAAGGATAAGTAGAACAAAGACCTCAGACCATCACCTAACTTATCGACACTATATTCCCCTAAATCATGAGTAGGTGAGAACGACACCTCAATTTTCTTTAATATTGAAGCTAATGTTGAGCTATTAAAATGTAATTTAGCATCTTGGTATCGAGTGTCTTTGTGATACTTCTTCCACTCCTCACTAATAATACTTTTAATCTGTGAAACTCCATTAATTCCATTGAATAATTCATTTACAGGCTCCATTTTTATCTTTATAGTTTCGTCAATATCATCTGGCCATGAAATATTATTTAGAATCCTCCACAGTATTGTCCCAGAGGCATTCCGTAATTGTGTAGAAGGTTCTCTCACTGCAGGCACATATAATACCTGGATTGCAGAGCGCTGGTGCGGCGTAACCGAAACAAGATCTGCTTCTGATTCTGAGATTCCTTCTGCTACAGTTACAAAGTACAACTTTTGTTCAATTTCTCCTTCAGGGGTATTATCAGCAGTCCATTTCCCTATTAATCTTACACGTAAATAAGGAGCCTCAGCAGTTGATCGTACTACAAGTTGATTAAAAAACGGTGGGATACTAATTCTGCTTTGCTCATCAGTGGAACTATTAGCCAACTCCGGGAAATCAATTCGGGCTTCAATTGATAAATCAAGCTCCTTTATGGATTCAACCATCGATTGCTTAGGAACATGGAAATCTGATTTTTCAAGTGTTCGATCATGAGCGGATACGCCAAAAAGCTTAACTAATCCATGAATTAGTGCAGTTTTACCCGAGGAATTCTCTCCTACAATACCTGTGAGGTTGTTCAAAGTTATTGCTTTTCCATCGTCACCAAAACTTCTAAAATTCCTTAATAACAACTTTGAAATTATCATGATAAGTTCGTCCCTCCCAAAAAATACAACTCAGGTATGAAACTCAAAAATCAAACTAATTCTACTAGAGACTATTTTATTTCCTTTAATATCAACGCAACTTGATCTTTATTATGAATACTTAAAAATTGAGTATTCTTGCGGCATCCGGCCAGCAATCCTGTGACACCAGACCAATAAAACAGCACCTTAATATCTAGACACACACTAAGTTATCCGTAGGTACCTCAAGTTCTTGGCCTACAAGGATTGAGGCACTTGTCGTGCCTACGGACTGTCGAACCCGAGGTAGGTGGACAAAAATAAAGGGTTGTCTTTCAGCGAGATAATTAAATAATGCCACGACAATCTTTAAGCTAACTCAGTAATTAGTAGACCTTCGGGTTGTTTCTCATTAGGCTATGTCTCATATAATTCCAAAGTCTTTACTTGATTTTCGCACCTATAACATCGACTAATATAGCTCGGCTTTTTTCAGCCATTTCAGGGCCTTTATTAGTTATTTAGTTATGTGACGACATTCGCCTGCCTTAGCAGTGCAATATCCTTGTAGTTGTCTTTAGGTTTGATACGGCTTAACACACGTTGCTCTACTTCAGGCGTCCAATATATTTTCAGCTTGTTTCGTGTGCGTGTGATTGCGGTATAAAAGATATCGTGCGTTATCAGGTCATCAATATCATCTTTTATGACAATTTTGACCGAATTATATTCCAAACCTTGCGCCTTATGAATAGACACGGCGTAGGACACCTGAAATGGAACGACTGCCGACGAGGACGCATCATCGTCTTCTTCAGAGCCATGTAAGAAATTGATGAATTGGCTTCTTTCCTATTGCTGTCCAGAAATCAGATCTTCTACCAGCTAAAGTCTTAAACTTAATTTCTGGTGCCTTGATTTTTAACTCATCATATAACAAATTCAAATCACATAAAGGAGCATCACCCTTGAATAAAACACCGCCGAGAATAAAGTCGTTAGCAATGCCTTCCAGCATTAATTCCATTCTCAGTTAATCTAAACTTTCGAACGTTACCGGTTTCATCATAATAGAAGCAATACTTTCCATTAAGTAGTGGTATGTGATAACATGCTCAATATATTCCTATATTTGTCTACATCCATGCCACTCACCTCCCCGACTCATATTTCTCTGTTAATGTGATTTTCTGACTGGCGTTTGACAGCCGCTGCAATTTGCCATATTTTCAACTCAATAAGCTGCCAATTATCACTACTAATGGGTATATGGATTTTGTGAATTTCTCTGCCTGATAAAAATAAATACCTTTTCGTTAAACGTTCAAGCGTTTCCGATGCGTCCTAACCGCATTCATCTTTGCTAAGTTTCGGAAACGCTGTTAGAGGAAGTAACCCCCTTCAAATTATTTCGGGAAAATATAAGTAACAACTTTTAATCCTTCTCGTGATTGCCTTACTAGATCATTTTCTAGTCCTATCGGGTTGCCTATCCTACCCTCTGGGTCATAAACAAAACATATTAATGTTTTACAATCTGGATGCTCTCTATATGTAGCTATATCGATAAGAAGTTGTTCACCTACTTCTTTTCCAGACAATCCATTCCTAGTCTTCTTAACTTCTATGACAATTTTCTCTTGTTTAATAAGGAAGTCCATACGTTTTGAGCCACCTGCGTAACTAGGAGTAGTTTCCTCGGGCCTAATATCATCAAAAAACACTCTTAATAGACTATGAAGCAGGTCTTGGACATCATACTCATCTTGAATATCTAGTGTTTGTCTTCCAGCATACCTATCCCTTAATTGTCGAACAACCGAGTGAAATCTCGAAAGAATCAATTCAATCGTTTTCTCAGCTTCTTTAGAATTGCTTTCAATTCCAATAAACTTCTGTAATCGATAAAGAAGTTTACTTCCCTCCGTATAAACTTCCCTGTGTTTAGCACCCTCTGCAGAGGAAAAGCCCATCCCCATATAAGCTTTCTGCCCGTCTGGGACAACTTCAATGCATCGAAGTTCGCTTTCAAATCCTAATTCCATAAGACTTTTTAAAATGGCATTATATTCATTAAGATACCGTTCATAAGAATGATGTTCGTTGTTATCATAATCTTCTTTACTGCATGAAACAAGAATCTCTAAGTCTTTCATTAACTCAAACATCTTATCACTCATTTTATCCTCCACAATAATATTGTAATCTTATTAAGAATCCTCCGATAGGGTTATTTCCTCTATGGAATTACCGAAATCACCTTCGAATAATGGCCAAAATCGATGAATACCCGAAAGTAATTTCGGATATTTACCCTTTAGTGACACCATGGTACAGGAATACTAAATACCATTAGTTATATGTGGAATATTTACCTTTATTTCCCTAAGTGTCCGATAAGAAATATTAATTAACCTAGCAATAACTTGGCGTAAGTTTATTCCAACTTCTAGTTCTAGACATTATCAGTGCTGATACTATGATAGCTCCATTTTCACCGAAATCAAGATTCATCACCTAGTTGTTAATTGTAAACCTACACTTCGGATAATTCTTACACCCCTTAAAATCCCCATACTTACCCTTTCTGGTGATTAACTCCCCACCACATTTTGGACAAATATTAGCGCTTACTTGGTTCGCCACTTCAGCTTTCTTTTTATGTATTCCTTCAACATGCTGAGTTCTGGCTTCCTTATCTCTTACATTTAGAGCCAGCAATTTCGAATATATCTCTTCCTTTTGCTGCTCAGCAATGGTTTCCGCTGTAAACTCTCTAATCGTTTTGAGCAATTTTACTGAATATATAACCTTGGTATTTGTCTTTACCTTTAAATCAGCATCAATGGAAAAGACAATAATCGGCACGTAATTCAACTCTGGGTATTCATGCAAATTCTGCTTCAGAGCCTGAATATGCCCATAGTTTTGCCTTATCGGATTAAAGAACTTTTCCTTCCGCTTGTAAATTACTTGTGTCCAATACTCCCCGTGCTCATCTCCCAAAATCCAGCCCTTATAATTCTTTGTCTCTATTACAAAAATCCCGTAATTTGACACGACTACATGATCTATCTGGGAGGTCTTCCCATCAACTCTCAACATTAGATCGTTTATAACCTTATATTTCGTAGGATCTAACCTCGTCAGAAACGCCGATATTGTTTTCTCGCCAATAATTCCTTTGATTTTGGCCTTATACAATCGATAAATAAAAACTACCAAAACAAAAAGCCACAAATACCATAGCTCCACGAAAGCCTTTATCATTTGAGCGTCTCCCCCCTCTTTCCCTCTCTCCGCGTATTCAAAGCCTATAGCCGTCTTTTAACCCCTAAGCTTTTTCTAAGCACGGCTAAAAGAACTCTTCTTTAAGCATCTAAACCCGCCTCCTATAATACTCCTCCAACTTCTCATCACACCACCCACCAATCCAGTCCTTCTCCTCCTGCGTCAGCCTCTTCCAAACATACCGATTAAACTCCACATACTCAATATCCCGGCACCGGCTCATAAACCGCATATCCTCAAACCGCTTAAACGGATTGCTAAAGATATTTCTCTCAACATCCTTTCGGGTATATCCGTCTTTAGAGTACAGACTGGATTTCTTCTCAACCACCAGCCCGCTCTCTTTTCTGGCCCTATAGAAATCCGTGAAATAATTAACCATGTCCTCGACCCGAACTCTTCCCTTTTCGTCAACATGCTCAAACATGGCTTTGAGCAGCACCGGCTTATAGGAAAAGCTCATATCCATTGTCCTGACCATTGCATATAGGAAACTTACTTCAGGTGACTACCTGAAGTTTAGTTGAACTTATCCAGGGGCTTAGCGCCACTTATCACTCACTTAGGCAGCATGAGATTTAGTGGCGCTTAGCCATCGGATAAACTTATCTTTCATATTGCCAGGATTGATCAGCTCCCAGCCGTACTGTTTAGCATAGCTCTCCACGGTTGCTTCCTTAAAATATTTAAAGCTTCTTTTATCCCCGAAGGGTACCTCTAAATCAGGGGTTATCTTTCCTTCACGAAGGTACCGTTCAATGGTTTCTGTTTGCACATCCACCATCCTCACAAACTCCAGCTGAGATATCATCCCTTTTACTTCATCCTGCCAGTTAAAGAGATCAATCAGTTCGTAATCCGCGGCATTCACCGGGAAATCCAGAAAAACAGACGGTTTTTCTCCTCTGGCGATTAAATCTCTGTCCAGCTCAAACTGTTTCTGGGAAGCAACAACGTACTCTCCCGCCCTATATTCCTTCAGGTTAAACACCCTGTGCAGGGAGTTGGGCATGTTAAACAATCCGGCATTATCAATAAAATCAAAAACCATCAGGTAGTCCTTACCTACGCACTTGCGCATCCCACGGCCCAGCTGCTGAACATAAAGTGTCTTAGAAAGCGTCGGCCTGGCCATGATCAAAACTTCCGTCTTAGGACTGTCCCAGCCTTCGTTTAAGAGATCACAGGCACATAAGACTTGGATATCCCCATTTTCATAAAGATCTAAAATCCTCGCCCTTTCTCTTAACTTCATAGAACCGGAAACAGCCTCACAATTAATTCCCATTTCCTTAAACAAGGCCGAAATCTCCTGAGCGTGATGTACGGAGGCACAGAATACCACGGTTTTCTTATCCCCAACATAGTTGAGATAGGTTTCTGCAATAAGCTTATTTCTCTCCGGCACAAAAAGCTTGCTTTCTAAGTCCTGGGCGTAATATTTAATGCCATTGATTCTCACCGTGGAAAGATCCACATTGGTCTTGACCCTGATACACCTGATGGGAACAAGTTCCTCTAATTCCACGGCTTGCTGCAAATCCAGTTTATGGGCCACATTTTTAAAGTCCTCCAAGATACTCTCACCATCTGCTCGATCCGGTGTCGCCGTAAGTCCCAGAGTGAATTCAGGTTTGAAATAACTTAAAACCTTCCTATAAGTATCTGCGGTTCCGTGATGACATTCATCGACAATGATATAGCCGAAATCTTCCGGCTTAAACCGCTCAAGATTTCTTGCAACACTCTGAATGCTGCTGCAAACGACATAAGCGTCTTTAGCTTTTTCTTCAGCAACATAGAGGCCTGTCTCCGCCTGATCCCAAAGTTCTTCAAAGGTGCCTTTAGCCTGGGTGATTAGTTCTTTGGTATGAGCCAGAAACAGGGTTCTTTTCCCCAGACGTTTGGCGTCACTGACTGCGGTCACAGTTTTTCCGGTTCCGGTAGCATGATAAAGCAGAGCGATACTCTCCCCTTGCTCACGCATAGTCTGCAGGCTGGCTAAAGCAGCTTGTTGATGCTCGCGCAGTTCAATGAGCTTGCCCTTTTGTTTAGGCAGATAATCTTCCAGCATTCTAAAGGAGGGTATTTCCCCGACAAAAATCCGCAGCTCGTCCTTGACCTTTTCAGGTTGGTGCCTCAGTTGGTTGTATACCCAGCGGTAAACCTTCCAGTTGTGATAGATCAGACTGTTTTGTTTGGTAAGGTCATCATAATATTTATTAGAAGAAACCTTGTTGGGGTTATGATAGGTTTCACCATCGATCTCTATGGCTATTTTTAAGTCTTCACTTTCCAGAGCAAAATCAATGGAGCGTCTATTGCCATAAATATCTGTGACTGGATACTGAAGAAATAGATACTCCGCTTGATCCGGACCAAAGGTATCACAGAACAGCTCGACAAAGAGGTCTTCGGCGACACTACCCAGGCTGCCCTTCTGCTTGATCGTTTCTGTCAATTTGATTCAACCCCTCAACCGTCGATAACTTCTTTAAGCAGGAGCATATCTTGGAAAGCGCCTCTCTCCTCGACCTTTTGCTTTCTGATATCCTCGAATTCCTGCCGGGAAACCCCTTTATAATCCAAGATGGCGTAGACTACTTCAACTAAATCTGCCAGTTCTTCAATGCTTTGGCTGTCAAGATACTCCTGAAGCTCTTCCCCTAACTTGGCGTTTAATAAGTCCAGGTACTCTTTGCCCGAGACTTTTTCGATAATGGCTTTCTTTCCGTTATCCTCGATGATCTGGGGTATTTTATCGCGAATCAGTTTATTGTAGACTTTTATCCTCTCTGATCTGCCGTCACGGACTTCATTCTCGTCAATAATTGGAATAGTAATGAACCCATCCCGATCATCACCGAAAACCTTCCCCTTATGATTGGCCAACCAATAAGCGGCGTAAGCACATATAGAAAACCCGGCTTTCGCCCGAAGACACTGTCTTCGCACGTGTTAACTTAGCGGAGAAGCCTCAGCGAGAGCGAAACCGTTGGTTGCACTTATGCTTAGACGAAGACATTGTCTTCGCACGGGTTAACCTTCTTGCAGTATATAACGCAAGTTTATACTTTCTGGTAGTATAAAAAAGCATCCAACCTGTCCTCAAGGTTCTTATACCCTTTCTTAGACATAGCTTGAATGCCCGGCGAATAATTGAAGAAATCTTCTATATTATGGACGGGAGGATCAAAGTCACTCATCCTTTTAAAAAGGTTAACTATCCGCCCCATCTCCATTTTGGTTGTTCCAAATTCAACCTTACCCTTGATTTTATATTTAATTGGAAATGCGTCTGGAAAAAGGCCTAACGTTATTCCAGTGGGGAAGGTTTCGATAATTACGTGTTTTTTATTGGTTAGGTCACCCGTGAGCGAAAAAGCTGGCATCCGATTTCTAATTGCTTTTACAACTTCTTCTCCTCTGACAATACCGTAGTGTTTTAACATAAAGCTTCTGCTGCATGTGTAAACGGACAGATTTTTGCCATGAATTTTCTCTCTCATAATAGCTCCGTCACAGTATCTAGAACCTGTATCGTTATTCACGATTAAGGGAGCATCAATACCAACGATTGCCCCAACCTGTGCATGCTCTTCAACAATTGAAGCAATCATTTCGTCGCTGAGAACCTTGGATTCACAATAGACGATCTTTCCAAAATCATCGATAATACAAATCCCGGATTCTTTGGCATAGGTCCACGCTAAGTCGATTCCAATATAGTGCATTAATTAACCCCCAAAAGCCCTTGGCTTCAAAATCTATCCTCTACACGATATATGCCTTCAAATCTTCATTGAACTGAAAGAGAGCGGTCAGTCAAAAAGGTCCATCCCAACTTGCGAAAAACCTTTGACCTCTTCTCTTACGTCTTCCTCTAAATTCGGCAAATTCATTGCTATCGTAGCTAATTGGTCACATCGCTCGTTTTCTGCATTCCCCGAATGACCTCGTACCCAAACAAATTTAACATCATGTTTTTGGATTACAGCCCACAATCTTTTCCATAGATCCACATTCTTGACCTCTTCAGTCTTAGTTCTCATCCATCCTTTGCGTATCCATTTAACGACCCACCCCTGTTCGATCGCTTCTGTCAAATATTTAGAATCGCTATAAATAGTCACTTTGCATTTTTCCTTCAAAGTCTCTAACCCTTTGATTGCAGCCATTAATTCCATCCGATTATTCGTTATATTTGTAAATCCCCCGGATAATTCTTTTCTATTTTTATTGTATAAAAGTACTACACCATATCCTCCGTTACCTCCAGGATTACTGATGCACCCTCCATCAGTATATATATCAACCTGTTTCAGTTCTCTTTCTTTCATGAAAACACCTCAAAATTAAGTATATAAGTTCTACGCCTTACTCTCTCTTCAAAACTCCAACTGCCACTCCAATAACGGAAATCTGGTCTCCACGCATTTGGACTGGCTCATATTGATCATTTTCTGAAATAAGAAGTGGAGTTTTCTCTGGTCAACATTAAGATGCACCGAAAATCTCTCCCTAGACTTGTTATCTCAATGAAATGGACAACGTTTGACTCATACCTTTCTTTTTCGCCGAACTTCCCGCTTTTCCTTCCACCAATCACCAAATCTTTCAAAAACTATGTAAAATGGCGCCAGTCAGTCTTTAAATCTGATTGGCGCCTAATTCTTATTCTTCAAACCGCGGTATAAATGTTGTGCGAGTTTCCGAACCCTAATCGGTTGTAATCCCGTTTGATTTACAATTTCGCCAGTTTCGTCTAAAGGTGCAGACTTATCATTGGATATGCACAATATAGGCATGGCCAACCATCTCGGAACCCAAACCTTGCAGCTCCAACCCAATCATTCTCAGTCCACATATTAACAACTCTTTTCGGCAACTTAAGGGCCAGCTGACGACGGTGTTCCGCTGAGTCTACACCGGCAATTGCAAGTTTAATCACACAATCCGGTCTTTCTCTCTCAAAAAAAGTATTCATATCAGTACTATATGGGTGCACGCTTACACTAGGATGTTTCAGAACTATGCGTTTTGCCGCTTGAACTCTTAAGTACTGCATCATTTGTATAGATCGCTTTTTGGTAACAAAGGGGCTAACAATCAATATCTCTCTAGCTGCATTCATAATATCATTCGTATATACCGAAAGAAAATTGCTCTTGTCAAAGATTACATTGATTGACTCTGTCGCAATACTTTCGCCTTTTGCTTTATAGCCAATCGAGGCATATCCGTTAAGCCGTTTATGATACATCTTCTCCAGCAACCTTACATGGATATCCACATAATCATAGATTTGAACTTCATTTTTGTTCTCAAAGACTAACCTAACACCAATTTTTCTACCAAATTCAAATTCCCTGCATTTCGCAGATGCTAATCTATACTAGATTGATCAGGTTTGGGAAAACAGCCTGGCAAATATTACGTTCTTTGGAGCTGAAATATAGATTAATCAGTTCCTCTTCTGCCATAACCTGTTCGATATGTTCTTTCGTTTGAATAAGAACTGCAGATCTAATGAATATCTGAGTCCGGATATTTCTTGAACATTGGATTATGTTACAGACTTAGCAGTGGTATAATTCGAAAGGTAATAATTACATATCCATACTATACGTTTAAAGGGGATTTTTTTACTGATGGAGAAAACAACGCAGCGCATAATGGTCACGATTGCGATGCTTGTATCGATTTTACTGGTTGCACTCGATACGACTATCGTTACTACCGCTATGCCTCACATTGTTCAACAATTAAGCGGCTTGAATCTACTTAGCTGGGTCTTCGCTATTTATCTGCTTACAGCATCCGTAACCACGCCGATTTACGGTAAGCTTGCAGACCTATTCGGAAGGAAGTCTATTTTCATCTTCGGCATTATGCTTTTCGTCGTCGGTTCCATGGTGTCCGGTATGGCACAGACGATGTATCAGTTAATTTTGTTCCGTGGGGTGTTCCTTTACGCCTTTAACTGTCTTGGTGCAGTCAGCCGTCGGTTGGAATTTGCGCGGCGCGGCTACGGCCTCTAATACCTTTTCGCGATCACTTGGACAAGCGGTTGGCGTCGCAGTGCTCGGCACAGTGTTTAATAATACTTTGAACCAAAGCGGTATGGCCCAAGGCTTGCATATGGTCTTTATCTTGGTATTCGCCATTTCAATTGTTACTTTGCTGATTAGTTTCTTACTTCCATCGCATAGCAGTATAATTGCTGATCAAAAAACAGATTGAAATCGACACAAAAAAAAACTACCTACATATAATAACATCGTGTGTGTTTATTTTTTACAAGCACTTTACAAGTAGATAATTTGGATTTAACACTTTTTCGATATAATGAATTTACTAAATCATTGACCGGATTAAGGAGGTTATTATGTATTTGCATTTCCGCACAGAGCTATTAAAGTTATCCCATGAAATTGAGCAACTTTGGGTACCTGAACCGCGTGGTGCTAGTGATGAGGCAAAATTCATCGCCACAAAGGAAAAAGTCCTGGATATTCTAAAAAAATTATACGGTGAAACTTCTAGAGAATTTCGAGTTGTCAAACTAACCTGTTCACCAGCCACCGTTGTCAAAGTAGTAAACCATGTTATTCGCAGGTCTGACATGAACTCACCCAACACTATGGCAGTTAATATGTAATTATTCTCAACTACTAGAATCAGGAACACGTATAACAAGCTGAAAGGAAGGAATTACCTCTCATCTTGTGTCTAAGGCGGGAAGCATTTGCTTCCCGCCTTGTTTGTTAAAAAATGGCCATGCGACCATAGAGGGACGCCGTCCGTATCACCTTTGTCTGCACTCCACGTGTCCTTGAACTTTATTGAAGGATACATGGTCTGCATTTTGATTCTCGCACAAGCCATTGCTAATTATCCCCATAGTAAATGAATCCTCTGATAGAATACACTTATTGAAAATTGAAAGCATATCTAACTCCTTCGGGAGATTAGGGGATATTATTTCCAAGCTTGATTTCTTATCTTCCATACTACAAACCCCCACTCTAACTGTTTAGGAAATCGCCATTGATTCCATCATACCATATACATGGGGGTCAAATTTTTAAGAAGCATAAAAACTGGTTATTAACGAGCTAGAAACCTGACCACACTTATTTCACCTTTACCCAATTTGACTTTCACTATATTTTTAGAGAAAAAGTTATGTAAACTTCCTCCAACACCATAGAATGAATTCACGCTGTCTTCTAATTCAGCAAAAATCCCTATATCTTCAACTGCATCTGGTGATATTTTTTCAATATAATCCCCTTGAAAACCCACTCCGAATATATAGCGCATGAATTCGCGTCCTCCTGTACCTGATTTCGTGTAACGTTCGCGATTTTTTCCTTTTTTAATTATGAGAACATCCTATTTCTCTGCTGGAAACCGAAAAGGCCCTTGCTTTAGCTAATTCTGACTTTTGAATGTTACATTCTGCATAAGCAACCACTTTTGAATCGACATCGGCAATAAAAAGTGCCTTATTTCTATCATTGATGCTTTCCAATATGTATTCTTTTGCCCTTGCATACTCTTCAGGTTTAATGAAAAGTTCAGGATGATTTAATCTGTGTAGTTCATCAAGTTCGAGATAAACCTCACATAAACTTTAACTGATCCTTTCTAGATGGAATATCGTACCTTTTATTTATCCCATTCTTTATATTTTGTATGCCTTTTTATCTTTAATTCCTTAAAGTGAGACTCTACTTGCTCACGTGACCACTTTGTACTTTGTCTGTTAATAGGAATATTTTTATGTGCCATCTCAAATTTTTTAATACAAGACTCCTTTTGTTTATCAGTTAGGAAGGGAAAATCCTCAGCAACATTTATTTCAAGTCCTCTATTATAGGAGAGCTTAACAAGTGAAGCAAATAGATCATATGGGGTTTTTATAGAATTCGGTATAACTGTTGTCATCCCAACGCGTTTCCTTAACCTTTCATAATAAGTTATTTGAGCACTAGAAATAGTGTTTACGAAATCGTCCAACGAGTCATCTTCCTTCGTTTCTTCTTTAAAATATCGAGGTTTATCATCCTTCAATAGTGAATCCGGAATTACTAGGTGGGCTCTGTCATAGACTGGAAATTGGACATTCATAGGTTCTCTCATATTATAATCGATAAATTTCCGGACCTCTTCACGATCTCGAGTCAACGGAAAACCAATAGCATCTAATTGATTTAGAATTTTATCACCATACTGTTCACGCGCCGTAAATAAACGGGGATCTAGAATGGTAAAACAACCGAAATCATCTTTGGTTCTAATTAGGCGACCAGTAGCCTGTAATAATTTAATCATCATACGGGGTACATACAGGTATTCCATTTTTTCCGATATAGACAGATCTTGTCCAAGCAATTCCATAAAGGGATCTTCCCCAGCCGCGAAAGGAAGCTTGCATAAAATAACGGAAATCAGTGATTTCCCTGGAACAGACAGGCCGGCAAAAAATGACCCGGTACCGATGAGAACACTTGTCTCATCCCTCTTAAAATCCTTTGATAATAATTCAATACTCTTATCTTTTTGCTTTAGGAGATTAATTCCCATTGCATCCAGGACAGGTTTAATCAACTCGGAAATAAGGTACATCTGCTTATAAGAAGTACAGAGAATCAAAGTGCGCCCACCCGTAATTTTAATCAGTTCGATTATCTCCCTCGTTAAAACACTGGTATAATCACGATAATGTTTCGATATCGAAGGAACTGGTTCCGGCAAATTTTCAGGTACATAAAATATAGCTTGTTTTTTATAATCGAAAATGGTAGGCAAAATTAGTTCTTGAGTACAATGCTTGATTTTACCATTCCAGGTGTAATATATATTGTCAAAAGAATTGTCTGCCGCGAGGGTTCCAGACATAAAAACTAACTTATTATTGCGATATAGCTCTATAATAATACTTTTTGTATTGGCACGAAACTTTTTACCCACAATCGTTATTTCTGCCTTTTCGTCTTCAAAGGTAAGCCAACAGCTGTAGTTTGATTCATCAAGAATTTTACCTAAAAGTTCTGAGGCTATATCAGATTCGCTTTCCCTCTCATCACGGCTAAATCCCTGATAATCCAACCTTTGGGCAGCTTTTTCCGTGATCTCTCTATTTAGAATATCCCGGATCTGAGAAATTGCCTGAATGCACTCTGGTGACATCTTATGTCGTCCCTTCGTTGAATCCATTTTACGTTTTAAGCTTTTAATATACTCATAAATAATCGAGATGGACATCATGGCTGCACGACAACGTTCATTAACCATTTTCCTTATTAGGGCGGTTAACTCTTTAAGTACAATCCGTTCCGCAAGTTGGGTTAGAATCGCATCCTCAAAGTCATGGGCTTCATCAATAATAATCAATCCTTTTTTCATATTTAAATCTAAAATAGGCGGTCTACCTTCTTGGATATTCAATACAGACTGTACGAGCTGGTTATGATTCGTTACCACAACATTAATAGATGGATCATTAAACTTACTCCGATGTTTCACCGTTGGACAGACAGCTTTCCTACCGCAATACAGACAATCCCTGAGCGACTCCAGGCGAACCCTTGCCCAGTAATCATCCGGCAAGGGGTAAAAAGTTTCTTCGAAATCCACCCGATCCCCTTCAGATGATTTCATACTAAAACTAAATAAATCATTCTTAATGAAATCTTCTAAGGAAGCATGATCTATTTTATCGATGCATAGGTAGTTCGTAATTCCTTTGGCTACAATAAAGCTTTTGATATCCTTTCGCTCTTTAAGAAAATGAAGTTCCTCATTTTTAAGTTGCGCCTGTAGGTTAAGTGATGATGTAGAATAAATAAGGCGCGAACTTAAATTAAGGGTATCATATACACCTGGTACCAAAGCACCAAAAGTTTTGCCGGTTCCGACCGGGGCATGGGACATCAGGATTCTATTGTTTGAAGAGATTAATCCCGCTACGGCAACGCCTAAATTTACTTGAGTATCACGGATGTCCTCGCCGTTGTATTTCTCTTTCAGGACATTCTCAAACATATCCAACACATATTCTAATCGATGATTCAAACGTTTCCCTCCCCCATCTTCTATAGCCTACTATCCAGCTTTCCCTCTCACAATCAGCTTGTTCTTCGTATTACTCCAGCTTTTTTCACCCTTTACTAATATTTTAGCAATAGAAAAAGACAATAATTTGCTTGCTTCTCATCCCAAAGAACAAATCACCCTAAGGGTTCTATAATCGCCGGTAAGGTTGATGTGTTCCCAACCCATAGGCGACAGATGTTTGAGTAAGGTTTCATTAATTTCCGAATAAAAAAAGAGGCCCCTGGAGGGGCCTTAAACTAGGCTGAGGCTAGGTTGAATTAATATTTACTATTTACTCTTTTGACGTTTGTTTTGCTTCTAGAGCCAATTTAGCGGACTCCAGAGCATTTTCAATACTGATTAAGGGAGTAATCTCAGTCTCAAGAAAAGGAAATATAGGAGATTGGGATATTAATGTATGGAGTTCCTCGACGGACTCAACATCCCAAATAACACAACCACCTTTTCTGCCGGCAAACATCCCTTGTGCCAAAATCTTCCCCTGTTTCTGATAGTTTATAACTTTTTCCCACCCTTGTACCATAATTTCTTTGACCTGTTGAGGTGGGAACGGAGGCAATTGCGTCAATTCGCTTTTAACAAAGAATAACATACTTAACCCTTCTTTCCATTTCATTTTGGCTGTTCATTTAAGACACGACAGCCTTTACCTGCCTCACCCTAGTCAGTAAAAAATTCGAGTTGACGGACTGGAAATTTCCAGTTTCAACCCGAAATAAAGAAAAAGAGCAACCGACCTCTTATAAGGTCCATTGCTCTTTTCATCTATTTCGGATGGAATTCTACCAGATTCTCTTTTAATGTAGTAATAATAAAAGAATCGGCAGAATACCGATTCTAATTATACTGCATGCCTTTTGAACTTTTCCAATCCTATATTAACCACATAGTATCTTTAAATGTAAATTTTGTCAATAGAATTTCAGAATTTATTAAGAAAAAATTTCGTTTACAGTAAAATTATGCTCTTTCCCAAGTCCTCATCAATTCTATCTGTTTCATAGCTTCTTATCAAGCAGTCCGCCTGTAAGTGCTTTAAAAATGTACGTATCAAACATTCATAATATCAATGGATATAAGTTTATTTACCTACAATAAACATTACCCCGATGCTTCTATGATGTGAATTTAATTACCTACACAGTTTTTCAGACTATCAAAATAGTCTTTACAAACACAGACTATTCGAGTAGTATATAGGCATACTACTCGAATAGTCTGGAGGTTTTATTTTGGAAACACTAAAATTATTTGACAGCGAACTTAAAATTATGGACATTGTGTGGGAAAAGGAGCCTGTATCGGCAAAGGAAATAACCCTTATCGCCGCCGAAACAATCGGATGGAATAAGAATACTTCTTATACGATTATCAAAAAACTTATTGAAAAAAATGCCATTGAACGGACTGAACCGAACTTTATCTGCACGACCCTTGTCAAAAAAGAAGATGTACGGAAGGCTGAAACCCAAAGCCTTATCGACAAGTTGTATAACGGCTCTAAAAAGGCCTTTTTCGCCTCATTCATTGAAAATGATATTTCTGATGATGAGCTTGAGGTGTTAAGAAAGCTTATAGAAAAGAGGTAGTCTATGCTCTCTGAACTATTCTACTGGGTTCTTAATATGAGTATCATCGGCAGTGTTACCGGATTGATTGTATTGTCACTGCGCAAAATTAGAACTCTGCCGCGTTTTGCGATCTATGTCTTATGGCTTCTGCCTCTGATCAGATTCTGGCTGCCTTTTGGAATTGCCAATGAATACAGCCTGCTAAGCCTAATTTCAAGATTTACCACAAAAACAGTGGTTATCTGGGAAGAACTGCCTCAGCTCACAACCACCAACAGTATAATGGGGGCCAAAGGCTATTTCCCTATTGAATATAAAACCGACCTGCTTGAAAATGTGTTTAATGTCGCATCCCTAGTTTGGATTATCGTTTGCTGTGCAGCCATTCTGACCTCAGTGTTGTTCTACTTCTTTACAAAATCAGAGTTGAAGTCGGCAGAGCTTATTAGAGATATCTACAAATCTGACAGAATTACCGCTCCGGCTGTATATGGTATTATTCGTCCCAAAATCATTATTCCTACTGCCATAGCTGATGGAGATATAGATTATATCATCCTGCACGAACAGGTGCATATTGCACGGAGAGACAATCTGTTTCGGGTGATAGCCGTGCTAACGGCGTGCGTTCATTGGTTCAATCCACTATCGTGGGTATTCTTAAAATACTTTTTTGCCGACATGGAGCTGGCGTGTGATGCAAAGGTTTTAAAAAGCCTGAACGAAAGGCAAACCAAGGAGTATGCTCTCACCATTCTCACCTGCGCCTCCGGCAAAGCGTTCTTCGCATCGGCGTTTGGCGGAGCAAAAACAAAGGTACGCATTGAAACTATATTGTCGTATAAAAAGCTTACGCTTTTATCGTCACTCTGCTTTGCTGCCTTGGTAATGGCCATTGCGGTCATCATTATCACGAATGCGACTGTTTAGGAGGTGCTGCTTTGAAAAGAGTTTTTTTACTAATACTGGCTGTTACCTTGTTCCTAACAGGATGTGCAAAGCCGGAAAGTAACAACCTGCTAAAGGCGGACAATATTACAATTTTTTACGGCTTCTCCAGTTATGCTATGTTTGGTGCAGATCAAGTGGTCATTGATGACTTGCTTAATCAGTTCAACTCTCTTAACTTTGAAAAAACCACTAACGAAATGGATTTAGCAAGTGCCTTTAATGTGAATTTTTCCTATAGGGGGAAGGGTGTTAAAAACTTCTGGGTTGATAAGAACGGTGTGTTTTGGCTTGACGGTGAGACGAAATGCTATAAGGTTTCTTCCGGCTCATTTGAGTATCAGTACATAAAAGCAATCTATGAAGACAGTAAAAACATCCCAGTCGGACGAGTAACGCTCGGCAATGTCAGCGATAAAACCTGGCCTTTGGTAAAGAAATGGTTGAAACTATATGATCAAAGCGGTGAACATTTATGAACTATAAAAAATTCTATTTATTGTCGCTGCTTGCACTTATTTTAACATCTCTTTATCCCATATACATGGGTGTTGTAACCCTGGGCCGTTATTTTCAAAATGGTTCTATTGACGTAGCTGATTATCCGAAATACATCATCCCCTACACACCGATCTGTATTGCCTTAATTGTTTCGGCTGCACTCATGCCGCTAGTCTTTAAGGTATTCAAACGGTACACTCTACCTGTTGTTTCAGTTTTGGGAACCTTATTATTCTTTGCTTCCGAATTCGGGTTTGAACAGATCAAAGTGATTGAGGACTATGTGGAAATGCCGCTTGAATCGTGGCAATTAAGCTTGTGCATGGCTACTCCGGAGGTTCTCCGCTCCATCGGCGAACCCATCTATGCAGCGAATAATCCAGCTTTTAAAATTCACTTTTACCTTATTGCTATTGTCATCATACTTGTTGTACTGAATGTGATCTATGGTTTTTCAAAAATGATCAGAGAACAGGACTTCGGTAAAAAGCGTCCGCTGATTGCTCAAGCTGTTTCTGCTGTGTTGTTCATCGGTCTTTGCATACTCGCTTGTTTTACCGCTTTTTACAGAAACGGCACCCTCAATATTTCAACCTTATCAGCGATACTAATGTCTGGATTCTTCACAGTGTTCGGCATTACGGTCGGTATTTTTTGCGGCTCGATATTTTATGGAAAAAGCAAGTTGTTATCGAAGATCATACCTGCGTTAACAGCCTCATTGACAACACTCATCATGTATCTCGGTGAGCTGGAGCTGATGGATGGGGTGCTTTTCAAATATGGCAAGGGGTTCTTCTTTGAACCGATAGAGGCAATTCCGTTCTCCGCTGCGGACATTGTTATTATTCTGGTTTCCGGTGTGATTACATATATGGTTATGCAACTTCTTGACGACCTACGCAAAACAGAGTAATAATTCGTTGATCCTGGGATTGCTGCTCTTCCGTATTCTCGCCCCAATGCAATCCCAGGGTTATCAAAATCTCCATAAAATCCAACAGAGACCGATCACGTCATTTGTGATCGGTCATTGTTATGTCGTTTATTAGCTTAACCATTATGTAAGCTGTTTGTGGCTAACCCTTCAACCTCTTCTACAGAACTACAAGCGATGAGAAATGATACCGCTGGGGTAAATTTAAATGATGGACCCGCTGACAGCAGCATGAATTCTTGTCCTGCAAGCTCAATTGTGATCATATCCACTGATCCTGAGGGTGTGTCATTTAAGTAGTTTTGTGCTTGAGTTTTGATCCTTCAAATAGGGACATATAGAACTTTGATGCCTCATCGGCTTCCTTGTCAAACTATAAGTGTGGGATAATTTTTTGCATATAGGTCTCCCTCGCATTCATGCAGATATTTCTCATTATACTGCGTATTTAAAGAGAATCCAAATTTGGTAAAAAACTCTTGAGCCCATTAGTTGTGTTGTTTTAACACGACATAATTGTGCACGAAATGTCGGATAGATCTGTAGAATTTCTGCTATTCTATTGGTGAGAGGGGGTTCATGAACTTGCTTGAAAAAATGAATGGAGCATTACGCTATATTGAAGAAAATCTTACGGGTGATATTGATTTTAAAGAAGTAGCTAAGCGCGCATTTTGCTCAGAATATCATTTTAAACGAATGTTTTCCTTCCTTGCAGGGGTTTCTCTATCGGAGTATATTCGCCGCAGACGTCTTACGCTGGCAGCCTTTGAGCTTAATAGTAGTGACCTACGAATACTTGAGATTGCGCTTAAATATGGGTACAACTCACCCGATTCTTTTACAAGGGCTTTTCAGAGTTTACATGGTCTAACCCCAACAGAAGCCAGGAATAATGGGCAAGTACTGAAGTCCTATCCACGAATGACCTTTCAATTATCCATTAAAGGAGGAAATGAAATGAACTATCGAATAGAAGTAAAAGAGGCCTTTCGTATTATTGGTCTCTATAAAAGAGTTCCAATAATTTTCCAAGGAGTTAATCCAGAGATTGCCTCGATGTGGCAATCTTTAAATGAAAAGCTGATCAATGAACTTAAGCAACTTTCAAATGTCGAGCCGTTAGGGCTGCTTAGTGCCTCCACGAACTTTTCTGAAGGCCGAATGGAGGAAAACGGAGAGCTTGATCATTATATAGGGGTTGCAACAACCAAGGATTGTCCAGATCACCTGACGCAACTTGACGTGCCTGCTTCAACCTGGGCTGTATTCGAAGCAGTCGGACCGTTTCCTGAGACATTGCAAGATGTCTGGGGACGCATCTATTCCGAATGGTTTGCATCCACGAATTATGAACAAGCAGAAGGGCCAGAAATCTTGTGGAATGAAAGTAAAGATGTCACGTCACCAACTTTTAAAAGCGAAATATGGATACCTATTCGGAAAAAATAAACCGCTCTGACCCTGGCACTTTGGAGGATTTACATGACAAAATCTATTACTCACTAAGCAGTTTGTGCTATTTTGGATCAAAACAAAAAACTCCAAGCCCTGCAAATAAGGCTTGGACTTTAGTAAATATGGGCGTTTCCGCCCATACTCCTAGACGGAACCGTACGTGCGTAGAGTAGGCACCCAGCGAGTTGCTATCACTAAAATAGCACTTTTCCAGATGCCCCTCTCAGAACGGAGCGTGCAAGTTTCCTGTGCACTCCGCTC
>Ga0209639_1001198_pt1 | contig 28220 bp, 23 predicted proteins | sample EPASupsiteHSE605_FD_187268 | JGI IMG/M metagenome (GOLD analysis project Ga0209639, IMG submission 187268) | Bioremediated contaminated groundwater from EPA Superfund site, New Mexico - Sample HSE6-05 (SPAdes) (version 2) | ecosystem: Environmental > Aquatic > Deep subsurface > Groundwater >... | reverse complement strand
TGTTCTCTACATCTTGGTACATGGAAGGGATGTGTTTACAGAGACAACCAGAAGAAACATCCAAGGGTAGTAAATTGATAGTGACATCATCGACTTTACATCCAATGAATACTGATATCAATATCTTAAGGTCAGCACTACAGAAGATGATCCTCTTGGACTGGTCAACGATGTTGGCTAGTAACTTGTAGTCATTAACAGTCTGTAGGTTGATACAGAGACGGTTGAAGAGATCAATGAACTGAGGGTTGACGACTGAAGGCTCAACCTGATCATAAGGTGATGGTTCAATGAACTTTTCCTCAGAGGGAGTTGTATTGATGGTGATATTGTTGTACACTGTAGGTGTATTGTTGGTAGAACTTCCTAGCCCACCAAGCATACCTAAAGCAGCAGAAGAGATGGTCTTACTGAGCATGTTTAAGAATAGTAAAAAAGATGTTTACCAAGAGCTTTTGAGTCTCCAGATACGCCCCGTCTTTGGTGTGTATCCAATCAGGTCACTACCCTTGGAAGCATAGTATCCATTAACCTCCAAGTCATAGTACCATTGATAACCTTCCCGGGAAAAAAGATCATAGACGTGCTGAGGAATCTTCTTCTCTGAGATCTCAGAGGGTTTAAGAGGACGAGTCTTCTGAGTCATTTTTTGATTGTGAGGTTTACACAGTGATGAAACCGACAACACACTGATGATCTATCTCATCGGTATCAACACTAGTGACCTTAAGCCTAGGTGTAATTGACAGTATACAGTTAAGCACATCTGTTGATGAACCTTTCTTCCCGAATCCATTAGTGGATGGAACAATGATGCTTCCACAAGTATAAGTTGCCGACTCACACTTAATGAGACAGTCTCCATGAGTAGCAAACTTGCAGAACTCATGGTCAATAATCTCGGTGCACACCCCAATGATGTTACTAGAGAAAGCGGTAGCTTGTCTAACAGTTACCATACAGTTCTCATAAGAGGTTTCCCCCTCATACATGGTGTAATGAGTAATTGTTTTAGAGCCATTGTCAGTAACCGACCCATTTACTATGAGATTTATTAGTCTTTTTTTTCAATTTGTGGGACTTTTGAGGTTTGAAAACTAACGAGTTTTTTTTATTAGTCTTTTTTTAATCTAACCCTCATAAATTTTTTGATTAAAAGTGGTTTCTAATCAAATTCTTTAAATAGAAACCACTTTTATTCCAAATAATGAGTTAATGTTTCTCATACTTGTGTTATAACTTGTGATTTTATAGATATTTGTGCATAATCTTTGTTAGCTCTTTGATGAGAATATTGGTATACATTATTAACATATTTTTCAAAAGTATGACCAAATGCAATTTGTATTTTAAACATGTTATGAAATCTTAAATTCTCTCTCAAAATCTTTTTAATATCTTCCTTAACTCTTCTCCAGTGATAATTTGTTGGTTCATTGATTGTTTTTAATTCATTTTAAAATTTCATTGGTTTCCTTAATAGTTTATCATGTGCTTTTTGGTCATGTGGTGGAGTTATCATTAAAGCCTTAGCATATTCATGTTCTTCAATTATTGCTTCTGATTTTATATATGGTTGACTTTTTGGTACATAACTTTCTTCAATATATTGTTCTCTTTCTGGTTGATAATATATTTCTTCTTGTGGTTCTTTTTGATTATAAATAAAGTAATCAATAAATGATTGTTTTATTTTCTTAGGGGTGTTTTGCTTTGGTAAATATTCAGTATTTAATATTGTTTGTGCTCTATCTTCAATTACTTTAATTTTTTCTTTGTCTAATTTCTTTACTTGGTTTTGTACTTTTTCATATGGTTTATTTAATATTTGCTTAATTTCTTGTTCAATCTTATCCTTTTTAACATCAATGATATAAAAGAAATCATTATTCATTTCTATCATTATTAGCATTAAAATAAACCTTTAATGCTTCTCTCTTTATATTGTCGTCAACATCTTTTACTAATTCATGATTATACAATATTGATGCTTCTCCTAAAAATGGAGAAGCTCTCAAAAAGTGAAAACAGACTCTCAAAATTGGGATAAGTTTCTATTACTATAATGATTCATTCATGTTGTTTTGCACTGTTTCCAACTCAAAATTGTACCAACCATGTTTAATAATGTATTAGAGAAAGATTAATACCCTTAACTAACAAAAAAAAAGTTCTTTGAATTTTTAAATGGCCTTGAAAAAAAGTATTTGCTCGACGGGAATCACCATTTTTTATATTCACAATTTTTGAGAGCTCTTATGAAAAAGTCCTATAATATCCGGGAGTACTGAATATCGTTGTGATGATCGAAAATGTAAACCCTGAGTAAACAACTAACCGTTATGTCATTTTAATGTCTATTACCTGGACCAAAGAGTCTCTTGCTTCATTTAAGGCCATGAGTGATAACACGATCATTGAAGTATCTTACCCTAACGGACAAAATGTTCAGAGGAAGTCTACCATAGGGAAACCAGGACCACCTATTGATTCCAAAAGGGAGAGGATGAGACATGTGCAAGTTGAAGAGGAAAAAGAGAAGGGGATCTATGAGTACATGTGTTACAGAAGAAAAAAATTGGTCAGGAAGCAAATAGGGTTGATATACAGGAAGTGGAAGCGAGAAGATCCTACTAGAAAGATGCCTGAATTCGAACCGATACACAAACCACCGATTACTCCTGAGGTTTTAAAGATGAAGGCTGAAAGGAGAAAACACAAGCAACAAGTCTATGAGATCATAAATCAAGGATTGGGTGATGCAATGAGAAAAGCAACCGACTTCTGCAGATATACCCGCCCAGAGTATATGTCCTACACCGTCCAATTAGCTTTGGTTGATAAACTAGTTATTCATACTCAACCAAGTCGTTGTACCATGACGTTCTACAACGACCCAAGACAACTTGAGTAAACCACTTACCGTTTTATCATTTTAATGTCTGTTACCTGGACCAAGGAGTCTCAAGCTTCATTATAGGGGAGGATTGAGGAGTTAATGGACGAAGAACCTATTGGACTTTTCAAGGAGTATATATTGGGGGTGATTGATCATACTATCTCCAGAGAGTTGTTTCTTGAGGAATCCACAAGAGTTCTCGATGACCCATCGATCAATGACCCAGTTGAGTAAACGCAAACGATTTCATCTGTACTTTTTTATCCGGGTATAAATGAGTAAGATTTCTCAGAGTGTTTGCCCTTCATTAATAGATAGGCTTGAGCTTAACGCTGAAGGAAACAATGAGGTTATTGTGGTGAAGGCCCTGAAGTACAAAGACCCCGAGGAGATTCATCAGTTTAAGGACATGGAGGAGTTCAACAAGTACTACCAAGTCTACAAAGAAGAGGTTGATAAGCTGACCACCACAGCAATCAACAAGACCTTTCATGTAGAAGGGTACAAGCTAGCAAGATACAAGGGAAAGATGGTAAGTAAACCCGCACAGAAGGTATGCCCACCATCACCACCCCACTACCTCCACCAGTACCCATAGGGGAAACCAAAGATGATGAACTCGATGAGATGATCCTCAAGAGACTAGAAGTCATTGAGGCTAAACTTAACAAATAACAACTACCATAATTCTTTTCCAAGAAGTCCAAAACGTATTCAACATAGCAATTCGGATTCAGGGTAAGATTGAAATATTTTCCAAAATAAGTCTTAATAAAAATCTAAATATTGTCAGGGCTTGATGATAAAGTCTCATTACTAATTCTAATCATTCGTTCCAATTTCTCTTTGATGAAAACTGAAAGAGATTCACAATCAAGAGCAAGAGATATGCTCAAAACTTCTTTCAAATTAGAATTTTCAAAACACTGATAGTCATGGTGGACAATATCCAAAAAGCTTTGAAATGAATGTTGTGAACAAGAACAGACAAAATTATTCACTTCATTCTTGTGGGATTCATGAAAAACTCGGAATATTTTACTACAAATCGATAAACACTCAATGTTGACTGTGAATTCGATATCATTAAATTTTATATTCCCGTTTTTAACATAGTTATGCATTTTTGTCGGATATGATTCATATACAAACTCACTACACTCACACTCAATAAGAAACTTTAAAACACTCTTTTGTGCTTCATAAGCATTTAGAATTTTACCATTATTAATAAATTGGAAAAAGTCATATACAATTTGTAAATCAGAATCGCTCTGAATGGAAATTTCGTTAGATTTTAAAATTTGATCGAAATATTTCAACATACATGTTGCTTTGTGCATTTTACACACAAATTTTTCATCTTTATTTGTAAATGTTATGATTTGATCTCTTTTTGATTCCATTTGTCCAAGGTACAATAGAAAAAATTCCAAACTTTCACATCACATGTCCACTATGAATATAGATTGCATTACAGAATTGAACTTTATAATCAATTATATCCTTGTAAGTGATTGACTCCCATCATGTGGTAAACTCATGTAATAAAACAATAAATTTATTCTAATGATATTTCAACCCATTATCCACATAATTGATAGAACCATTTGGATGAATACAGCCCAAATTGCACCAATTGATTTTATTTTTTGTTATCTTAAAGTTTCATCAGAAACAAGTTATGTTTCAATTTCACAATCATTACCATCATAATAATAGTTGTGAATCATTGATATAAAGAAGTGAAACAATTAATGTAATTTTTATTAGATTCTCATTTAAATGTTCCGCTCCTTCTCCATCTATCTTAATCATGTTTAATTCTAATATCGATTTTGCAGACTTATTGTCCCTTCTTTTAACATAAAAATAGTTTACTAATCACATTTAAATGACAGACTTGAAGCCAGAAAACTTGTTAGTAAGCAATTATCCTGGTGATAATGAGTGGGAAACCACATGTAACTGTTGTGGTGTACCTGTTTCCAAAATAAAACAAGATGATAGGTATTTTTGTAAATATTGGGAGGTATCACCAGGAATGCCGGTATTTGTGGTTTTATTAATTATCATGTCAGTTACCTCATACGTTTTTGTGTTGTTTCCTCAACTAGGTACGTGGCAGAGAATAGTTTTTTCATGTATTGTTTGTTTGTTTTTAGTTCTGTTTCTTCTTTCATATTTTCTTACAATGTGTGTTGATCCGGGTTATTTACCAATTAACTGGATTTTGTCTCAAAGAACAAAATATAGTTGGGAGGAATTGCAGTCCGGTCGTGCCATTACACCCGAGCAAAGAGAGTTTGCTCAGAATCACCGACCAAGATTTGCATCATTTTCCAAATCATCTGGACTTTTTGTAATAAGAGCAGACCACATATGTGGATGGGTAGCAACATGGGTTGCAAAGCGTAATCACAAGCTTTTTCTGCTCTTCATGCTTTATGGTGGGCTCTACACATCTACTCTGTTGCTCATTCGTTACATGTTTATCAAATCAATACCAAAAAATGGATTCTTTAATGCAATATCCCAGTTTTCCATGTTCTTTGAAGTAATATTCACCTTCATTTTGTTAATGTCATTCATGAGCCACATGTTCATGGTGGCTGAGAATCAAACCCAAATTGGGGTATACAATAACAGAGAAGTTAATCAAATGAGCTGTAGTGAGTCTATGAAAGAAGTATGTGGTGAGGGTTCAGTATTTAGCTGGTTAGTCCCAACTCTACCTTTTGACGAAAATCTGGTAAATTTAGAAGGGTAAAATATGTAAACTATTCAATAAATCGCAGTTAAAAATGAGTTTTGATGATCTTATTAATGCTTTTTCTGTCTTAGATAGTTACAATATAGATATTAATAATCCTGATACAAACAATAAATCGCTTCAGATTGATATTCAGAGTTATCTAGATATTATTAATCAGTGGACAATATCTAGTACAGTGATTCTTGACTGCGTTAATTTGCTTAGTAAATTCGGTTTTGAGGCAAAGAAGGTTCGCTACATGATTTCAAATTTACTTTGTAAACAGATACCTAGTAATTGGAGATTTTTGACACCAGAAAGTCAGGTTTATGTGAGAGATATTTTGATTGACCAAATATACGGTTATGGAGACGAAAAGAATGTATTTGATGTAATTGTGATTGCAATCTCTGAGATTGCAGTGTATGAATGCCAGACCACCTGGACAAATTACTTCCAATCTCTGTTTTTAGATGATTCAGCCAATGAAAAAAATAGAAATATCTGCCTTTTATTATTGAATGCTTTTATGAATGAGGTGGACACAGCCAACTACATTACAACAGGAACAAAACTATCTATCAAAGCATCCTGTCTCACATATCAGGGTGAAATTATTGAAACCATCAAGGTTGGACTTGATGATGTTGAACTTTCACCTATTGCGCTTTCTTGTCTGAATTTTTTATTGAAATGGGCTACATTAGATGAAGTTGTTGATGATGTTTTGGTTAAGAATCTGTGTTTATCATATTTAACCGATCCAAATACCACAAAATCTGCTATTGAGTGCCTTACAACGATCTTTATCACTCGTACTGATGCTTTAAATAGCTTTAAAAGATTTGCCTCTGCTGTTGTATATGGTTTAATTGTTGGAGCAGATCCTAACAATAGTGATTTACCAATTTCATGTAATCAGACAATATACCCATTCTTGATTCGTTTCTTGATGAGGTTCCTGATACTTATAGAACCATTGCTCTTTTCTTCTTCAACAATTGAAGACGAACAATTTAGAGAAGAAGTTAGTATCACAGCAAATCAAATTCTCGAGTCTTTAGCCGAATATGGTGTTGATAAGGATTCTTTTTGTCAAAAAATTTTTGAGTTATATCGAATTGCATTATCTATTCGTGATGACACAGTCCCAGAGCTCTTCTGGAAACTTTGGAATGAGGTTGCAAGGAAGATTTACTATGAGACAATGCATTCTGAGTCAACCCGATTTTTGACTCAGTTTTTCGAACCATTATTGCCATTAATTAGGGAAACACTATACGCATTGCTACCAAAGTCTATTGATGATGAAGGAATACCTATAATAGATGCCAGAACAGCTTGGTCAATGCTGTTTCATATTGACGAATCTTCTTTCATAGAGTTCATTCTATCTGAACCGATCTCTGTTTCACAAGTTTTATCAATTGGTTGTTTGGAATTTGCAATTAGCGAAAACAGCGATTCAAGTTGCTTTTATTCACTGATTCCATCATGGATAGAAGCTGCCAATAACCCTGATGTGGATGATAGTTTTGTATCTGCTCTTGTATTCACTTGCGGTCATTCATTTTCAGGGTTAAAATCTATTCCAAATTTGCCTTCAAAGGTAATAGAATTTGTTTTGTCATGTCTTGAAAAGCCAAATTCATTGATTGTTTCAACAGTTAATCATTCTCTTCAACTCATAGTCACCAGATATCATGATTTTTTCATAAATGGTAATATGAATTTGATTGAAGATATGATTAATTATTCTGAAAACTTTATTAGGTTTATTGATAATGAAAATATGATCCGATTGTTTCGGATATGTACTAGCCTTATTGGGTTTTATGAAAACGAGAGCGATGCAAAGCAATTTTTTGAATCTTTATTTGAACCTGTTAAAGAATCTCTTCTTGAATATGGATCGGATCAAAGCTCATTGAAAGAAAAGGGTTGTTCTTCTTCATTAGATATTATTGCTGAATGCTCTTGTGAGAATAATGTAAAAGGAACATTGTTTTCCGAGTACTTTCTTGATGATCTGTTTTCATTCTTTAATTTTGCCCTAGATAATCCAATTCCTCATGCATTATATGATAAATTAGTATATGCGATAGGATGCATTTTAAGAACATTACCTTACGAAAATATTTCTGATTTTGTTAACTATTTTCTTTCAGCAGTATCGAGCCGCCCAGAATTTGATGAATCTACAATTAAGTTTATTGGCATGGTACGTTCAAAACATGAAGAAGCGAATGCAATTTATACAGATGCATTGGATACATTTATTCATAGATCTCTTAACAGCGAAAATCCTCCATACATAGCTATTTTAGAAATGGTTGGCTCTTTTGGTTTTGGTGTGGTTGATACTTCTTTTGCACTCGAGCTGTTTATCTCCGCAATTAATGTCATTAGCAATGATGTTTGCTATGCAGCTATTGTTTTTTGGAGAGAGCTCTTGAAGAAGCTCACTGTTAAAACAAACAGTCAGATATTTGACCAAACTATTTCAAAAGTACTTTTTAGTGTTTTTCATGCAATCACAGATACATATCATAATTCTATAATTGAAAGTCTTATAGATTTTCTCCGGTTCTTATTGAATAATGCAATTGAATTCAAAACAAATCCTACTCAAATAACCACTATAATACAGCATTCACTTGAACAATGTGTTCCTGAACCCAGTCCGGGTTTTTATAGAGATTTTTCATCATATCTTTATGTTGTGTGTAATTCTTTCTTTAAATTCTCTCGTACATTAAAAGATTTTTTGGTGATGCTCAAGAAAGTGTCTCCATCAGACTCTGATGCTTTTAAAAATGAAACCAACATGCTTTCATTAATAGTACCGAAAGCTCAAATCGAAGAAAAGATCATTGAAGGAGATTTCAGAATTGCACATCGAGCAATAAGATATACCACATTTCAATAATATATATAAATTTTACTTTTTAATCATAGTTTAATCGGTATCTGTATTCTAACAATACTTTTGGATTAAATTTAATCCAACCAACTGAGAATAGACTGGTTGATCTCTAAGATTTAAATTATCGAGAATGTCAAAGAGAGAACAAATGTGAAAATGGATTTCATTCCCCGTTTTTTAACCCATTGGTTTGTGCATTGAGAGTCATATGTTCTTTGAAATTCATCAAAAGAACGAAATGGTGTTGATACAGGGGTTTCGAGGGGACTTGGTTCATTTGTTGGATTTGGTGAACTCAAATGGTTGTCTGCATTACAGTAGTGAGAACTAAAAAATTGAAATATATAGGTTGGTTTTTCAGTTAATGAATTATTATTTGCTTGATTATCAATGTAAATTCCAATAGACATTGGATCATGAGAAAAGAAAGAATGATAAATATTCAACATAGATCCTGATTGGGAGAATAACATATTTTGATTCATGTGAAAAACACAATATTGAATAAGGAGAGCACCCCAACCATTTAATACCTCAACAATTCCTTTGCTGGTGCATTTGTTATGGACGATGTTGGCTAATGAAACATTCAAATCTGTTGAAGTCATCAAATAATAAAAGAATACACAGTTTTCAACAGCCTGGTTATTGGAGAATGTACAATGATGGCTCATAAAAGTTACTGGTTCTTGTATTTCAAGCCCAGAGTAATAATATGCAATATTCAGCGAACTGTTCGAGTTTGCTACAGCTTGATTGCCTTTTAAAATTGTGACTGGTCCACGACCAGTGGTTATATTAGAACATTGAGACACAGATAGCAGCTCAATCTGAACAAAACTGGATACATACAGATATGCAAAGTGACCATTACCCATTTGTCCAGTTGAGCAACTACACTTGTTTGCACAAATCATTTTCATCTTTGAGTTCTGGGATCTGAAATAAATAGCACCTCCTCCATTACCATTATAACATGAACAAGAGAAAAACATAGAAGAAGAAATATTCATTGAATATGTCTCAGATCCCATGGGAGGAGGCATTTCTTCAATGAATATTACACCTCCCGAGCCCATTAGTGTTGATAATCTTGTGAAAAAACAATCAGAAATCTCAATATTCACATTGTTATATGATCTTCCTTCAGAGATAGTTTCACTTAAGCATTCAGTTTGATGACATTTAATTGGATTTGAGAAAATGAGTAACTGGTTATTGTTATTTAAAGCACCATCATTTCTCATTAGAATAATGATCATCAACATAATAGCTATCAAATCAGCAACAACATTGAAACCATATTTTTGTACAGAATGTGTCCCATCAGAAGGTTCTTTCATGAATAAATAAAATTGTTTCAATATTTTTGTTAGAATTGTCCTTCAATGAATTGATTTAAACGTTTATTAGGAATCTGATTTGAAACAATTGTACAGTTATCCAAGATTAACCCATTGTTGAAACAATATTCCTCCATAAATATTTCCTTTTAATGTCATTTACAAGCCATTTTAATCTGTTTTTAATCGAATACAATATGCTTTCAAGAAGTCCAATGGGAGTTGAACAATGGAAACAGAAAGCAGTAGTGTAAATTTTGATGCTAATATCTTTCAGCGACAAATTTTACAAAATTTTCTTTATATTGATACTGATTTGGAAACCAAAGATGCTTATACATACAGGATAAGAAGCCCATGAATCTTGCTTTTTGGATCCAGTTTATTTTATCGTTCATTAATGTCCTCAGCCTTTTCTCTCTCTGCTGTAATCTCACAGATTGCTGAATCAAAAGGAGTTGGAAGCCTGAATAATGATTTAATTCCATATGTTTCGACAATTTGCGAGGATTATATAAAGGATTTCATTCAGGATTTGACGTGTATTAGTTTATCGTCGAAATCCGCAAGGATCACCAAAAAACATGTTCAAATGGTTCTAAATGACAGAGGAGAAGCATCCTTAATCGGATATTCCAGAACTCCGAAGTATACAAACGAGTCTGTGAATCATGAAAAGTATGATTTCATTTATCCTGATAGATCTATTGTCAAATTAAGCTCAATGCTAACCCCAACACCTCCTGCTACGATAAAAGATTTCCAATCTTCTTTTAGATATATATGCGTTGATGGTGTGATCATCCAAGGATTGTCTTTGAATAAAAAAACCAACAAGGACAAAGGAAGGGCGATTGATGAAAGTGAAACAGTAGCAAATGCAGTTCCGAAGCCTTACATTGAATACTGTGTTGAAACATTGAATTATATGAGAGATGATACTAATAACTCAATGGATATTGGTTTATCTATTTTTCGTAATGACAAAAAGATACAGATTCTTATTCCATATCTAATTCATTTCATTACTGGGCAAATGTCAATTCATATTCATGACTTTGGTGATATGTTGTTTTTAACCAAACTCACACTTTCATTAGTTCAAAATCCATATTATGAAGTCTCTATTTTTTTACATCCATTTTTGCGTATTGCTTTAACCTCATTATTGGCAAGCGATGTTGGATCAAATGACACACATGATGACAGTCCTGTTAGAATGGAGGCTTCCAAAATTATTTCTGTTTTATTTATGAATTGTTCTTCAGGTTTTCCAGGTCTTGGAGATGCTCTCTATAATCGGTTTATTAGTGTAATTTTTTCTCAAAAAGGATCTATAAGTTCTCACATTGGTGCCTTTTATGGGATCATGGCATTAGGGTACCTGTATTGTGAAAGAGTTTTTCCACAAATAGATGGTTATTCTAAAATAGTTGATTCATTTCCCAAACTCATTCCTTTTGAGAAAGCGTTATCACTAGCAAAGCTTAAATATGTTATTGGTTCATTTATTAGGTTTGTCGAGTCTCAAAGAGCAACTCTGATTTGATAACATTTATGACTTTCTGGTTTTATTATCCTAGAATAAGAATTAATTCTTTAGTATCTAAACGAATCATCAACAGTTTTCTTTATAATAGTGATCACTGTATGTTATGATTTTAAACATTTGTTTTTTCCGATTAAAGAAGAAGGAAGAAGATTTTGGTAAAGCAACAGAAATGTATTGTCATGGAAACTACCTGATTTGAGACTATTGTAATCAGAAATGTATGTGCAAAAATATATTATGAACTATATTGTATTTCTTTTATGTCATTCCCAAGACTTATAAAGTTTGATTCTATCAATTCCCAACTATTAATAAAACAAATATGTCATTAATAATGGTGATTAAACTTCAATTAATCATAACTTTCCAAAAAATGATTATTAAAACCGGAATTGGTACAGTGAACAAAAAAGACAAAATTATAGTAAAAGGATCTTGGATTTGGACAATTGCAGTTTCGCCCATTCTGGTATTCAAATATGTATGGTGATTCGAGTGTAACTCTGAGTATATTCAATCATTTGTAAAGGCATGATTTAATGCTACGCCTGTATTTGTTGAATCAAAATACATAAATTGAACTCTAGAAAGCCAATGACACTATTAATAACACATTTACCAAGAATCGCTGTGTCTGACCATAATATGTTTCTTATACCTGACCCAGAAATTATTGAGTGTTTGTCGTACAAACACTAAACAGCATATCCAAGGATCCCACTGCTTTTACCTTAGGATTTGTGATGGATCGACAACAAAGTTCACTTGTTTTAAAACCAGTATAAATAAAAGATGAAATACTATTAAAAATAGATATGAATACTTTGTTTCCAGAATATTTAACAGATTGAAAACCATAAAATGCAGAGGAGCATCTTGAAATATCAGGATTGTATTCGCAACTCATCTAGAAATCCGATTTATTAACATAAAGAGTTAACCCATTGTGTCTCCCAATTATGAACCTAGTACATCGGTAACTACGACTTTTTTTGAAATTGTTGTGCCTAAGAATAACAATATTGGCTTTTGCAAAAGAACAACCTCCACCATGGTTAAATCAACCAGTGCATATACATGAATCAAAAACGAATCAAATTAATTACATCAGAAAACTGTTGGTCATTGTTCTAGCTTATTTTCCTACTAATCAATAAATTATATCCTATAATGTTTTGGTTAAGATAGAGATTATATTTAGGGATGTTAATTGGGGTATAAAAAATCAATTTGGGGGACATTTTTTAAAAAATTGGGGTCAAGTTTCTGACATAACAAAAAATTTATTTCGGATGATTTTTTGGAATGCTCTCCCCACTCACCATTAAAATACAACAATTTTTTGTAATATTTTTTATCTTTGAAATCCAATAATCACGGAGATTTGCATACTTTTTGGATAGATCATGAATCAATTCATTATCGTTTTCTTCAGAATTAGTCCTCAAAAAAACGATTACTTGACCTTCTAATTAAGAGCTTTGACCCCCAAGACCCCAAACCGCTTTTTAAATTGAGAGACTTTGACCCCCAAGACCCCAACAATTCTGAACTTTTGAGAACGATTTTTTTATTCTGAATTTGACCCCCAAATAAACATAAGAAAATTTGTTGAAACAGGAAAAATGTTTACTGTTTATTTATTAAATCGAATTCCCTTCAATTGTTTCTTAACTTCTTTGACCCCAAAACCCCAACCAATATGACCCCAAAAATTGAATAAATTGATAAATGGGGTCATTTTGACATCCCTAATTATATTATCTATTTATTGTACTTTGTTGGAGTTGGGTTCAATGTCATAATCTTCAGCGATTTATTGTATCGAGACAGTGTCTTGAATATATAATTTTTTATTGACTCAATATATCTGGCAATTGTGTCAAAAAGATGAAACAGGAGGATCCAAGTCATAAGGACTTCCAGGATTTATTAAATTATTTAGCTCTTAATACTTGTATGATTAATAACCATGAGGGGGACTTTGCAAAATTTAAGGATAATGTATTGGAGAATGGGGAGCATTCTGATTCAGCAGAAAATATTTTTAGAGGTTTTAAAGGAGATAGCATTGATTTATTTTATCAGTTTGTTTGTGAGGGTGCAGGAATGTCATTTACTGATTTTTTCTTAAATATTTCCAAAAAATTCCATTCCACACCATGTTTTTACCAGCCAAATGGATTCTTTAAAAATGTTTTTTCACAAGATATTAGCAATTATTTTAAGATACAATTAAAGGAGATCAAATGTGATAAAGGAATAAAATCAGATGAGACTATCAGTATTATAAAGAAAAAAAAGGACAAATATCTAAAATCTTTTATCCCCGAACTATTTAAAACCATTGAGCCTGAATTAAAACTGGAAGAAGAAGATTGTAATCTTTTCTTTCAGTTTTTTTTTAGATTACAAAAAATTTTATCCATAATAGAATCTGTTTATACAGGAAGGATTAATATCGATGAAGATGAATGTGAAAAATATTGTAAACCTCTAGAAACAATTTTATTAAGATTCGGTTTCAATTATCCAATACCAGAGAAACCGAAAGAAAATTGCTCTTTCAATGGTCTAGAATTAAGTTTACCACTACCTCCTATTTTTAAAGAAGAGATTGGTAAATTGCTTGAATTAGAGGTTTTAATCGAAAAAGAATATCCAATGTTTTTCAAAAACATATCCAAAGATTATTTTTCCAGGTTTAATGAAGTGATTTTTTCATTTTTAGAAGAACAAATTATGGAATTGAGGGAGCTGTTTAAAAAAGAACGGAAATACAATTACGATCTTTATTTTTTTTTCTATATTTGGAACCTCTCAAATATTTCCCAAATCGTCACAGATCAACAAGATAGGAACAAAATAATGGAGGAGATTAGTATTCATTTGAATAGATTTTTTGATCAATATGATTTCCAAAATATTATTAAAAGGTTTTCTAATATCCCCAACAAATACATGTTTCCAGATGTTGATGTTTCTGCTTTTCAATCTCGGACATTTAGACCAGATATTTTGTTAAATTTTGGTCAGAGACAAATATTCATAGAATTTGATGAAGATTTGAATCACCATCACAACAATGGAAAGGACAATGAAAAGGACAATGAAAAGTACAATGAAAAGAACAAAGAAAAGTACAAAGAAAAGAACTCTTTTTATAATTATTTAATTGAACACAATATTGCATCTGTCATAAGAATACAATATGGAAAAGGTAAGAGATTTATTCATCCAAAACCTATCAACAATCATATTTTTAAAATTGATGGTAGTAATGTTTCTCTCATCAATAACTCTCTTCAGTCACATAAATTTCATGAGTGCATACTATGGGATTATGAATGTCCAAGTCAAAAACAAATATTTGAACAGATTGAAACTGTGAAAAATAATACGTTGAAAGGCTATTGCTATTGCTCATTGATTACAATTTTGCCCTTTAATGAAGATGATGATCCCCCATTGTTTGATATTGAAATCATCAAAAAAGATCTGTTTCCGCACTTAGATCATAAACATCCATTATCAATACATAATGAGGAATCATATAAATATATGGAAAAACCAAAAAAGTCTAATAAACAACAAAAAAAGGGAAAAACCAATAGTAGAAGAGAATGTCCAAGCTCATTAAGTGATGAGGACTAATTCCAGATCTTTCTCCAATTTCTTAAATAGAAATCAGAGCCATCCCAGTAAAACCTAATCATCATTTATTATTTACAAACTAAATTAAACATCCGCAATATCATCATCCTCGAAAGATGGTCTTGTATGCCTTCTAAACAGTACATTAGCTGCCAAGACACTCCTTCTCGGATGTGAAAGCTTTTTTGTAATTGAGCTTGAGGAACATTTTCCATTTGGTAGATTGCACAGTATCGAATTCTTGGCTAGTAGATGAGGTAAACCAGTCACAATTACACCCGAACTGGACTGGCCATGATGAGGAATTTGACCAAAAGGTGAAACAATTCCTTTCTCTGTTATTTTTCCATATTTTTCATATTCTAGTGCGATTCTTTTCAATGAAATAGGCCCTTGGCTATGCCTAGATTCTGATTTAAATCGTGGAAATCCATCAATATGCTCTAAAATCCATGGATGAGCCAATGCTTCATCTAATGAAAGTCTTTCATTTGGATTAACTTTAAGCATCCCCATTAAGAGCAGGCGCAAATTCTCTGACAAAGAAACAGGAAAAGATATGCTTCCCTTAACAATTTGGTGGATCATAATAGAAGAATTTGAAGTGTTCCAGGGCAAATCACCAACCACAAGTGCGTATAATATGACTCCAAGTGACCAAACATCACTCAATTTCCCATTATAAGGAATCCGACATAAACACTCTGGGGAACAATAGCAAGGAGACCCGCAAAATGTCTGATTCTGAATAACATCAGAATTATACGAAGATAGACCAAAATCTGAAAGCTTAACATATGGAAAAGTGGTGATAAGCACATTTTCCGGTTTTAAATCTCTGTGGGCGACTCCAGATTCATGACAAATCTTCAATGCCGAAGCTATTTGATAAAATACGAACGCAGCTGTTTTCTCATCAGATTTTCCATTTCGAACAAGAAAATCAAAGAGCTCGCCACCTGGACAATAGTCCATTATCAAATAGAAATACTTGGAATCCCAAAAAAAATCATGGAGGCACACAATATTTTCATGAATTATAAACGCCATAACGTTAATTTCGCGCTGAAAACGATCCATATCTCCCCTATCAGCCACGCTCTGCTTTAAAATAATTTTACACGCATATACCTGGCCCGTCTGCATGTTCCTCGCAACACAAACAGTACCAGAAGCTCCCCGCCCCAAAGTCTGACCGATTTTATATTTGTTTACCTCCAAATTCTCAAATTCATTTTTTTTCTCGCTCATAATAAGTTATTTGTAAAGTTGGCAAATAATTTCAATTAAACCCTTTACAAAATTCAATACCTCCGATCAGAAATATTTCGGAATTAACCATCATCGGTAAGATAATTGAGGATGGCATCTATTTGGCTTTGGGTGCTTTGGATTGTGCTGGATTGCTGGATTTCGATGAGTATGTTTTTGAACTCATTTAGTGGGAATTTATTGTTTCTGGTGATATGAGAGTGTGATGAAAGAGTGACAAGTGAGGTGATAATTGGAATTTCATGAGAGTATTGAATTATTGAAAGCAAGAACAGGATTAGATTTTCGGGGATACTAGTGAGAATTGGTTCGGTATTCAGTGAGATTAGTGATGCTATGGATAGAGCTGCGAGAATTTGAGTTTTGAAGGGCAGTTCTGATGTGTTTGAGTATATGTTGAAAATGTGATTAAGGTTATCATGGATGTATGAGATTGCTTTGGAAGAATCTGGGTGGCTGATATCTATAGATGTTTTAATTAGAGATAGTAAGGACCTAACTAATTTGAAAAAATGGTTCTCATTATCCAATATGTCAATTGTGCTACAGTAGCAAAACGTGCTTGATAACAAAACAACTTCATCAATCGGATCATGGAATGCGATGTTATTTAAGGCCTGAAACACCATGCAATATGAACTTTTGTCATTTGCTATCAGTCGATCAATGAGTTTCGATATTATGTATCCATCAAAAAAAGTCAAAGAGAGCTTTCTTTGGTAATATGATATTGTCGAAATAGCTCGAATCGCTGGTATTCTCATGTGAGCTTTATCGGAAGACAAAAACTCATATATAATATGCATCGATTCATCTAAAAGAGTGCCACTGCATTCAAAGAATGATAATCCATCAGATAGAAGAAGAATGGCAGATGCACCAATCTCTCGATTATTCTCATACATATCAATATTCTTTAATATTGAAAGTGTGCTTTCGATGATTTTAGATGCATCAAGCAGGCAACATGTATGCTCCTTTTCGAATAGCACATCATGAATGATTTCCATTGATCTATCAATACACTTACAATTTGAGGAGAATGATATAATATCTAATAAAGTTTCCAAATACTGAAACTGTATTCCGATTGAGGTATTCACATCGTCCAAAAATGAAAGATATGATATGATATCTAATCCGAGTAGTATGATTTCTTCATCATTTTTTCTAAACTCTCCGACTATTTGAACTATTTTTTCAATAACAAACTCATGAAAATCCAAGATATAAAACCCATTGTCTAGATTATCTGTTAATGTCTTTAAAAATGCTTTCAGAACATCATTATCTGCAGAAAATAAGGGAGTATAATCAATGCTAATAGTATTTTCTTCATTTGTGTCATCTAAACACGAAAAACCAGTCTTGTTTTCGTTAATACCAGATTTATATTCCATGAGTTTTTTGGGGTTCTCTAAACCATTCCCAGATTTGTTTAAATATAATAGTTCGATACGAAATGAGTGTAATTTGTATGAAGAATTTGCTTTGTTGTTGAAAGAAGCTTTTGATGAAAAGATTTTTTCGTCATCATTCCAATATTGTGTAATTAATGAAGTCAATGCCATTTCGAATCTGATGAATGATTTAATACCTACTTTAAAAGAGATAAATGGGATTGCATTAGAGGCAGTAAGAAAAACTGAAGAGATTAATGGATACTATGAGAGATTAAGCAAAAGAATAACTGATTTGAACAGGTTCATGTCTGAATTTTTGGAATTTAAAGCCCAAAGGGAGCAACTAGAGAAAGAAATAGAGAAAAAGGGGAAGAATGAAAAGCTCAATAACAAACTCGAGCTCGCCAAAGCAAACGAGCTCGGATCGCGGAAGAGAGTGGAAATGTATGAAAATGAATTTCGCCCAGATTTTGTTGCTTTTCAGATTGAACTTGCGAAGTGTATTGCTGACAGTTGTGCCCATGTTTTAGAAGAGAAGGCAAAAGCGCATGTGTACTTGTCTTCTGCCGGAAAATCGATTGCAGAATATGGTTCAAGGATGAAATACGAAGAGTCTCCTGCAAACCAGGAGCTTATTGAAGAATTGAAAATGCTAGATACTTTTATTGATCAGATGACTAAGGAATAAGCTTGCGGAGTAAAGAAAATGAATTCTCTTTCATTTCACCTTGGATTTGGCAGAGTTCAAGAGCTAGATTAAGGCACGCAGTTCTGAAAGTTGAGGTTTCCACAAGGTTCGAAGTTGAAAGAGCGTCAACAAATGTTGATATCAATATAAAGAGGATAGGATTAATGCAACTGATAGTAATTTTCTTTATGCATTCATTAGCAAAAACTGCGAGCTCTCTTTCATCAAAAATTGACTTCATATTCTTTTGAGGTTCATTTCCAAGGCTCCTCAGTAGTTTCTGCATTATTAGAGTTACTCTCTGGCGAATATCAACCCGCTCGTGATTTGATTGCTCGAGTAGAAACACTAAATTCAGCTTAATATTCATCGAGAATTCTCGAATATCTGCTTTAATTGCAATATATGATTCAAGAAGCTCCAATAAATCAATCGAAAATGGAACAGATTCAACAGCTCTTCTCAAGGATGCAAGATACAATGATGATAATTCATTAAGGGACTCTTGTGGAACTTTTGAAAGAATGCGGGTCATAGAAGCTACAATCTCTATCCTATTTGAACTATCCTTGTTATTAAGACACTCCAACAAAGCTTTGAACATTTGACAAGCTTCTTTGGGTTTAAGCTGATCAAAGTGAGAATTCACTAGTCTTGAACTTAGAACAGAAGATAATACCCTTCTTGATTGGTCGTTTGATGAATTAAATATATTTGAAATGCATATCAACAAATTGGTAATAATTGAATTCATAACAGAGTTATTTGATGAGCCAAATTCTGCAATCAAATTAATGAAGATCACACCAATAGCAAGCCTCAATGGTTCATTAGAACCACCAATAAAGTTAGCTAAAATTGTACAAACTTTTTGAATTCTCTCATGAGAAATTGAAGAAATTGAAGCTGCTAAGATCCTGAGCAAATTCATAAGATCATCTTGCGAGACAAATTTGAGATCAGCAGGTAAGCTAACAGGAGTTGGAGGACGAGAAAACAAAAATGATAAACAAAACTCGATATCCTCTTTTGATGCCTTATACAAACTTTTTGCTGATGATGATGATTGGATGGAAACGATCCACATAATTACAGAGGAGAGCAAACAGGCAAATGATGGTGTAGAAATTTCAGAAGTCTCTTCACTTTTAATCACTGCAGGAAGTAGTTGGAAAAATGAGGAATTGCTGAAAGATAGGGATAAAAGGGAGGTATACTTCTCTAAGAATATTGCCCTCCTATTCTCTTTTTGTAATAACTCAATTAGTATTGCTCTTTTATATTGAACGTTAGTGGATGATATTAGGATACTAATAAAACCAGCCATATCCTGGTTAGCAAATGATAGAAAAGCACTTTGCGCATGATAAGCAGTAATACCAGAAAGTTTAGAAGCGTTATCAAATATTTGAAGTATTGATTTTTGGGATGTTTGTAGTATATTCTCAGAGTGAACTTCAGATATTGCTCTTAATATAATTACACTAGCCAATGATATGACAGGATGAAGAATAATCATTTCTAATAATTGTTTGGAAAAGTCTAAATTGGTTACAGAACAACACTTAGTAAAAAGCCGAATAGTGGAATTAATTACCTCAATTTGAGATATATTCTTTCCGATTTCTTTGATAGGATCACCCTTTTCAAAAGCACTAGTGATTGAGAACAGGTTGATCATGGCTGTATACGTTGCAGCTCTTATTTCCTGGAGATTTGAAAGGCAAAGAGGAGCGGCTTTAACGAAGAACTCAGTTAAAATCCCAGTCTCAATATTAATATTGACCTTTTTGGCAGAAATTGATGCCTGCATTACAAAATCAATGAATGGCAATGGATCAGATTCTCCAAATTTATTAGCAGCTGCATTGATCATTATTGACAAAGTCTTAAGATGAGGGGACATACGTAGTAATAAATCGGAAATTTCAAGATTTCTAGACCTTGCAACTGAGTGTACACACAAATGAAACACCCAAGATTGGGCCAAATCATCAACATATTTGGATAGACCCTTCTGTTCTTTGATTAGTTGAGGTATACACTCGACAAACAAGGGGATACCAATTACTTTTTCTATTAATTGAATTGGAGCTTCAGCATCTTTTAATTGTGGAATAGCATTAATCAATAAGTCTGCTTGAGCAGCATATTTTTTGATATTATCGGGTTCTGGGAGGGTCAGATAAATGATTTTGTATGCTTTTGACTGCTGGTCTGGATTCAATTTGCAATTAAGAATAATATTGGTAATTGCTAAAATAATTACTCTTCGAATTGACCGAGAAAACTTTTGTTTCTTTTTTCCAAAGAACAAAAAGGAACCTTTTTCTTTCTCGTTTGATAGTTGCTCAAGCTTATCAAGAGTTGCTGGCAAATATCGGGCTGATAGCGCTGCAAAAGAATCCAAAAACAAAGGAGCATTGACTTTATGGTCATCTTTTTGGCTTAAAGGTGTTATTATAACGATCTCAACAATACTTTTAATGTCTTCATCAGAAAGGCATGGAAAAGCAGAACAAACGGCACATAGAGGTGGATATTTCTTTGAATGAGAAACTAAAAATGCACATAATGGTACAGTAACATTGTTTGGAATGAGAGAATCAACTAAAGAAACATAATCCTTTGGAGTATCGACTTGAGAAGGCTTAAATATATGTATGATTCCGGAAAAAACTCTAAGAGTTTCTGGAACTGACAAACAATTCAGAAACATAACAAGGAAAAACTTTGAGTACTCCTGTGGATCAACATCAGAGACAACAATAGTAGGATTTGAATGTACAAATGTTACTATCTCTGCTGATATACATGATAATAATTCTTTGTCATTGACAGACGGGAGAAATTCCATAATACATGAACAAAAGGCATCAGGAATGATCTTGAAGCAAGCAACCAAAGGTTTAATCATACAAAACAAACCTGGTTTAAGCGAAGGATCGTTAACACGGGATGGATTTGACATCATTAAAAATGCACACTTGGAGAATGCTGATAAAACTTCTTTTGATAAGGCATCAAAACGCTGAAGAAGAGATAAAACTTCAATAGAAACTAATGAGCGAGAGGGACTTAGCAAAACTGGAGGAAAAGCTAATCCAAGGATTGATGGTTTCGTGGCAAATAAATTAGTTACAGTGGAAACAAGAATCGCGGCTCTAGTAGTGCTTGGAAGCTTGAAAAGCTCCTCAATTATCTCATTGAAAGAATCTACTGAAGATCTCGGCTTAACAAAAGATATTATTGCATTTGCATATGGTGATTCATAACTATCTAGATGCTCTGACATGTCTTTAAGATAAGTTCGAAGTTGAACTTCTGGAGTAGTTATGTTTTCAGGGCATTGGTGAGGTAATTGCGAAATGCACTGAACAATCTCAAGTTTAATCTTCTCGGGGGCTTTATGAAGAAGTGCTATAACATTTGCAGAAATAGACATGAAAGCAGGTACAGAAACATCACTAGGATAAAAAGAAAACATTGAAGAAATTACATAAAAAGCCATTTTCTGAGAAAATCCATCTCCACTTAACAAAACTTTGACAAACTCAAGGAGTTTTGGGCTACCAAAATCATCGACCTTTTCTTTTTCTCCTTCAGAAAGCTGGCTATATTTAAACTCATTTAAAAACAAAGTGAGTGCGAATATCGTGGAAGGAACATGGTGGTCAAGTTGGGTTTGTATCTTTTCAAAAATTTCACCCTTTATCTCATTGCGAACAATAGATAGAACAGATATTGCATACATTGATAATAATCCTTTTGGTTCGGTTAATGATACAATATATGACTTAGCATTTGCTTCAGTGACTTGTTCAAAAAGAAGAATCAAACACTTCTTAATCCTATCATAAAAAGCACTCTCACTCAGCTCAAATGGAAAATCTACAATGGCCCTTAGCACTGAGCTGTGCGTTTTTGGATCAAAACATGACGAAACATGCTCCTTCATACTCAGAATATCAATCAGAATAGAAAATATCATCACTTTTGTTGAAGGATCGGTTGTAACTCGTATCAAATCAACGATCCCGTTAACCATCTCAGAGTACTGGGATGACTGAACAAGAAAATCAAGCATCTCATTTTTATTAGTACACTTTTTTTTAACAATCATATCAATAATCGATAAGAAATTCGCAGAGACGGGTCCTTTTGAACTCATGATGTGAAATGAAGTGATTTTAAACAAAACCCCCAAATTATGTAAAACTCACAATTTCGGATCCTTTACAGAAAGTTCCTGATTCTTAGAATTGATTCTATTTAGTAGCGCTTCCAGATCGGACACCTCTTTTGCCAACTTTTGGTTTTCTTCCTGGACTTGGGATATTTTTTCTTTTATCTCTGTTATATCTTTAGTTTGTAAAGTCTCTTTTTTGATTTGAAAATCTGGGCTCAAAAATTCATCTTCTTCGAGAGCATGGAGCTGATTAATAAGTAATTCGTTCTCCAATAAATTTGGAAATTTGGCAGCAATATTTTCATTGTAATGTTTCTGGACTTTGTCATCAATTCGCTGAGTAACATAAAAATAACTTCTTTCAGGTAACCTCAGTTGGAGAAAATCGGTTTTTTCGAATTGCTTAGGTTTGTGCTCTTCGTTTTGATTAAACTCGTTTCGATAAATATCAGCGGTAATGGAATCTATCTCGAATGAAAAGTCCTCCATAAAATATGTGTCCGTTTAAAATAAAATTCAGGTATTTCCATGTTTACCAGATGTTGCAAGCCCTGTTGTAGTACATCCTTCTGTCTTCAAGGCCATTGTATCCACCATTAACACGGCGTGTGATTTGATCAACTGAAGCACCTTGGTCACAAAGGTTGTTCATGCTATTCCTGTTCCACCAAAATCCAGCAGATGTCCATGGGTAGTTTGTAGCAACATAATCAACACCTGACATGACTCCTTGATCACCAATGAAATTAGCAAATGCTTGGTAGTTAGCACGGCCTGTAAGTTGGATGAAACCACCACCCTTGAATTTGCGACCATCACCAGCTTGAGTATTACCAAGATCTTTACGCCATTCATAAGCATCACCTGAGGCGAGTTCCTTGGTATAGCGACCGCAGCCGGATTCGTGGGAGCATTGAGATAAGAAATGACGAAGGCGGGCTGGTGTATTGATTGAAAACCTTTGGCAGCAGCTGTTCAAGTCATTAAGGACTGATGAAGAGACGGAACCCCATCCAAGAGTCTTCATTTGGGAAGCAGAGATTGGAAGAACACTTCCTGATGAAGGAGCTGATGGAGCAACTGGTTGAGAAGGAGTTGATGATGGGATACGGATCTTTTGGCCAACATAGATGTAGTTGGGGTTAGAAATGCCATTCAATGAACAAATAGCGGAAACAGTGGTACCATACCTGGTAGCTATAGCACCAAGTGAATCTCCGGATCTAACAGTGTAAACATCCTCATTGGACAAAACGGGGCGCCTAATGCGATGGCGGTATCCACATGAACACAACGCTAGCAATATGGACAACATAAATATGGATAATCGGTTTTAACTCAAATTTGGCAAAAAGTAAAATAACTGTCAGCCTGTCAACTGTTGTATTCGATCAATTTGAGATGATGGAACAGTATAAACCTGATCTACCTGATTGCCCGGCCTATTGTGGTGAAAATTTTGATCTGTTGGATGGGAATGGAAAGTTGATAATTGAGAGGTATGAGAGTGTTAGAAATGGTAGGTGCTGTTTGGAAGAACAAGCACGGAGTTTAAGGGAGATTTCTCAGTTTTTAGCATATAAAATTGTGAGTGTAAAGCGATTTCCTGTTAATATGGAGAGCATGTTTGATTTCCTTTGTGATTCAATTGGAAGTGGAGATGAAATGGTTATTTCTGCTGGATTACATTGCATATCCAATTTTTTCTTTTTTTTCCACGAAAAAGAAGGTATTGATGAATTAATTTGCCAAGATTTTATTCAGAAAGTGTTTAGTTTTGTTTTTTGGGATTCATCAGAGATTATTTCTTCAACATTTCATGTTTTAGCGAATATAATGGAAATTTGCTATAGAAAAAAACTGAAAGTTGAAAAATTATGGAATAATGACAGATTTAGTGCTATAGTTTCATCTTTTGAAGAGAGTTGGTCTCCAATTGTCCTTTTTTTTGGCAAGTTTGCCTCATATTTCCATTATTATGATTGTTTTGTTAATATGATTAGTTTTTGTGGGGAAATTTTTTCTCAGTTGGATTGTAAAAGGTTGAACATGGATAGTATTGTTCTAATTACCAGAATTATCGAGCTCTTTTGTATAATAACCTTGAATGAAAAGGATTTATATTTTTCTATAATTGATACTAATGTACTGTATGTCGCCATTTCCAGTATTGAACCCCATCACAATGATTTGTGCTCATCTGTTTTGGTTTTTCTAATTAATGCATTCGACAATATTCATCATACATATGTGAAAGTTCTTTATGAAGAAATAGATTTAGATCAATTGTTTTCCGTTTATAAGAATTCAGATCAGTATATTGTAGAACTTTGCATTCATGTTTTTACTCGATTGATTTTGTTATTTGGCTGTAGTTCCTGTTTCCCAGTTTTGAGATTAGTATATGATTCGTCCATATGTGCATTTTTTGGATCGCAATTCTCAAGAAAAAAGAGCCTCGCTTATTTTTTGTTTGCATATTTTGAAAATTTGCAATATGATGAGCAGGAAGAATTAATTAATGATCAATTTGTGTTAATGCTAAAAGATTCTATTGAATGCCAGTTTTCTCGTGTACTTCAGACTATTTACATAGTTTTTTTACATAACATTAGCAATGAATCTAAAAATGAGTTTTCTTTTATGATTAATGATTGTATTGACAAAGAGGATCCTATGTACAAAAAGTACTCACCAGTTTTATTATGAATTGAATGCTTTAAGTATTTTTACTATTATTTTCACTTTTGATCAATATTTATATGAAGATTATCATGCATGTACATCTTAGGATTCGAGTCTTCTATTATGTTATCACTCAATATAATCTCCCTATCGTGGGTTTTTGAAACTAATGAGGAACTCTCAATATCCGAAGGTTTTGCATAACAAATGAAAGCTTTAAATAAAACAGCAATCATAATTAATGCAATAACACCAATCACACTATACAGTGCTTTCATCATTGATCCCACATTAGATTCCATTTTGGTCAACTCTGGGGAAGGAAGTTGTGTCATAGTTTCCATTAGTGTTCTCTTTGGAATTGGATTATCTGCATAACAAACATTGGAATTGAAAAATTGAATTTGATATGTCTGTTTCTCTTCCAAAGAATTATTATTAGAAGTTAATACTTCATTTGATGTTGAAAAAGTATCAAAATGGTTCATAAAACAATGAGAAAGCTCAAGGGAACCAGAGTACAATGAGAATAATGCATTTTCATTCATATCAAAAATGCAATAATTCATTTTAATGTTTCCTGTTACAAAAACAACTCCATTTTTTGAAGGGCTATTGTTATGAACAATATTAGCAAAAGCCATTATTCCATCAGCTGAATCCAATTCGATACAGTTGCAAAGATATGCTTTGTTGTTTGAGAAAGTACAATGAGAACAGGAAAAAGATAATGATTGCATAAAGGAAATACCAGAGCATGTATTATCTGTGTTCATCGAACTATTAACATTATTTGCATTCTGATTACCAGATAAAAAGCAAATCGGATACCTCTCAATAGGTGTTACATTCGATTTGGTAATTGAGCAAGCTGAGATAGAAAGATACTCACCATTGTTGATTTTTTGTGAATTAATATATGCAAAGCAATAATATAGGGCAAAACACCTGTTTGCACATATCATTCTAAGATCTGCATTTTTAGATTTATATGAAAAGATTGCACCTCCATCAGATGAACAAGAACAATTATAAAAAACTGAATAAATGATCTTCAACGAATATGATCCTTCATAAATATAAATGACACCTCCAGCTCCTTTTTCAAATCGAGCTAATCTTATGAACATACATTCTGAAATATCCACACTTTTTTGGAAATATGACCTTCCTTGGTCAATACCCTCACCAATGCACTCGCCTACGATACCAAACATGAGATCACTAGATATGGTATTGAAGGATATTTTGCCCAATGATGAGGTTATTTTTCTTGTTTGAATAGCTATTATAATAAAAATAACCAAGGAACAAACTATTCCAATTATGCTCAATATTCTCCTAATTTTCCGCATTTTATTACCACCAAACCATATTAAAAAACTAAAAACAGAAATTCTTACGATTGATATTTGGTTTTCACAGAATTCTTCAATTGTCTTGGATATATTCACATAAGAAATAACATGCTTAGCAAAACATAGCAAACCTTCAGACAATTTCCCAATAATTGAATCAACTCCACCCAAGTCTGAATAACTCGCTGCCCATAAGAAATGCACCAAATAAGCTAAAAAACACAAGGGAACGCATCTTGCCATGGTACAGAGCAGTGATTTGTCGTATTTCATAATGATTTTTCTTTGAAATTCTTTTCAATAAAAATTAAAACGGTGATTTATTGATACCCCTCAAAGTAATCTGTTTAGCATTTGTTGTTTTTCTCGGTAGTGATTACATCATTTTCCTCTCTCTATGACAGTAAATTTTTTATGATGATGATTGTTTGTATTTTATTAAACGTTGCTCTACCAAGTGGAGGAGTGATAAATATTACGAGTGGGTATTATATTCATACATTTTTATCTGATGGAGTATTTTTGGTGCCCGAAAACACAAGAGTAAAAGTTGATTATTTAGTGATCGGTGGCGGAGGTGGTGGTGGATATGATATTGGCGGCGGAGGCGGTGCTGGAGGAGTTCTGTTTGGAAGCAATTATCCATTGATGAAAAGTACCTCGGTGATTATTGGAGAGGGTGTATCGGGATCGATTAGTAACTCTGCGCCAGCTGGAAATGGAAATCCATCGTATCTTGGCTCATTAGTGGCAGAGGGAGGAGGAGGAGGAGGCAACGGGTATCGAAATGGATCTGATGGGGCATCTGGTGGTGGTGGCGGCGGCGCTGGAAGCCAGTTAGGGGGGAATATTAGATATGGAGGATCTAATATACCTCCATATGGAAATGAAGGCGGCACAGCTGATTTCGTAAACCAACTGAGCATCAAGCACGGTGGTGCTGGAGGTGGTGGAGGATACGGATCAAAGGGGGCGGACGGCTCTGTGTATTCTGCAGGGAATGGAGGTACTGGATATACATCTTCAATTTCTGGAACATCAAAGAAATATGCTGGTGGGGGCGGTGGAGGTAGTATTACGCAAAGCATACCTTCAGGAAATGCAACATATGGAGGAGGAAATGCGGGTGGGCCTGGTTATAATGCACAAAACAATTCTGGCGGTGGTGGAGGAAGAGGAGGATCAGCAACACTAGGTGCTCTATGTAATGGAGGAAAAGGCGGCTCAGGAATTGTTATCATTCGATATAAGCTATCATCCATAGAACAGGTAACATATGCCTACAGAAATACCAAATTCGTCCCTATTATCATACTGACTATTTTCTTCTAAACTGCTTCTTTAAAGTAAAGTACACCTTAAGAAAAAGCAAAAGATTCAGAGAGCAAGTTCTCAACTATTTCAATAGAAGTTCAGAAACAATGTACTTTACTTAAAATCAAAGGAAAATTGATAAGACCTAGTCTCATTCAATTGCTTCAATTTTGTTTGAAAGC
>Ga0209639_1001197_pt1 | contig 28235 bp, 17 predicted proteins | sample EPASupsiteHSE605_FD_187268 | JGI IMG/M metagenome (GOLD analysis project Ga0209639, IMG submission 187268) | Bioremediated contaminated groundwater from EPA Superfund site, New Mexico - Sample HSE6-05 (SPAdes) (version 2) | ecosystem: Environmental > Aquatic > Deep subsurface > Groundwater >... | reverse complement strand
TCAGATACAAGGATATGGGTTATGGTTTATGCCTGCAATGGATTTTTGCAATACTATGGAATTTCCACTTGCAACATTATGGATTTTTAACTTGCAACTTTCGGTATTTTTATCTTACAACAAACACCCTGCGGAAATTATAACGATTCTTATTATATTAACCTATATTAATTCTATCTTATTTAAAAATAACTACTTCTAAGAAAAGTTAGAATTAAGGAAACGAATTGATACCGTGGTACCTTTATTTCCCGTCTTAATTTCGATGCTGGCGCCATGGCGGCCGGCAATACCATAGCAAACCGCCAGCCCTAAGCCAGTCCCCTGCTCCTTGGTGGTAAAGAAGGGTGTACCCAATTTGTCCAGTACTACGGGATCAATACCATGGCCTTCATCCAGGATTGATAACACTACACTTTCCCCTTCTTTATATGTCCTTATGGTCATGGTTCCACCCGCTGACATTGATTCCAGCCCATTATGAACCAAATTGAGTATTAACTGGCGGATTTCTTTCTCGTCCAGGAGCAAATTAGGTGAATTTTCCAAATCTAATTTAATACTTTTATCCTGAATAGTAGCACTAGCTTGAATCAATGGTAAAATGTTTTTCAATATTGAATTTATGTCTTTGGGTATTAATTCTACCATCTTGTTTTTGGCCAGGGATAGGAATTCGGTTATTATGGCATTAGCTCTATCCAGTTCTTCAATCATTAGATTAAGGAATTCTTTATCTTCATTATATTTGTGCTCGAACATTTGCAAAAAACCGCGCACAGATGTCATAGGATTTCTGATTTCATGGCCTATGCTGGCTGCCATTTCTCCTACCAAATTAAGTCTGTCCAAACGAGCCATCTCTTGCTCCATCTTCTTATGTTCGGTAATATCTATGCTTGCAGATAGCCAACAATCTTCATTGTTAATATTGACTACCGTCCCGGATATGAGAAAGGTACGAATTTGGCCATACTTAGTACGAATTGCTCTTTCAGCGTTCTTGGTCATACCCTTTTCATTCAACTCTCGGATCACTTCTCCCCAGTGACTTGCATCTACCCAAATATCCAAATAAGAACGGCCAATAACCTCCTGGCGGCTATACCCCGTTATTTCCTCCCATCTGGAATTGACATCAATATATGTTCCTTCATTTGGTTTTGTAATTGCCATCATTACCGGACTATTGCGAAAGATCTTAGAGAATCGTTCTTCTGACAAACGCAGCCGCTTCTGATTGAGCTTTTGCTCCTGTTCTACTCGCTTGCGCACGGTGACTTCCTGTTGGAGTTGAAGATTTTGCTCCTCTAGGTGCTTGTTAGCAGCTTCGGCTTTATCTTTTGCTATAGCAAGCTCTATTGTCCGTTGTCTAAGAGCAGCATTGGCTTCTTCTAATTGTTTTGTTCTTTCTTTTACCTTTTCTTCAAGTTCAGAATAAAGGTTAGAGTTTTCCAGAGAAATAGCTGCCTGTGAGGTGAATATATTCAGTACCTGAAGGCGTTCATTGGTGAAGGCTTCTGTTAATAAGTCATTTTCTAAATAAACTATTCCTTTTAATGTACTGTGAAATAAGATAGGAAAACACATTACTGATGAAGTAATATTTTCCGAAAAATACTTGTCCGCTGAAAACTGGCTGGTTTGAGTATTTCCGATAATCACCGGCTCTTTGGTCCTCATTACATAAGTAATAATAGAAAGAGGCAGGATTTGTTTTATATCCATACTTTCAAGAACAACTTCTTGATTATCAATAATGATCTTTACTGTCCTATTTGAAATCTCGTAAGCTGATAAAAGCCAACTATTTTCACCTTTTATCAAAATGTACCCTCGATTACTACCGGAGTTTTCAATAATAATTGTCATTAGTTTTTCCAGCAGTTTATTTTTTTCGATTTCACCCGAAATAGTCTGAGTTGCTTTGATGACCGCGTTAATATCTATTGAATTGGTCAGATCAGTAATATTTATCGAGTTCGTTAATACCGGAGTACCGGAGGAAAGCTCGATTAGTTTTGCACTGTCTATACCGGAAAATATAATATGTTGGTATTTTTCCTTCATTGCTTCGGTTTTGCCTATGGCTCCCCAGGCTAAAAATGCAGAATAGGCTTCCTTGAGATAGAAACCGGCTATTCTTTCTATTCCGATTTGGTGGTACCGCTGTCCGGCCAGTTCACAGGCCAATGCGTAATGATACGGCCTTTTATTATCTCTTGCTTCGAGAATGGCTTTTTCATATAACCGGAATGATTCATCATACTTTCCTTCTGATGCTTTCATCTCCGCATCTACAAGATCATATAAGTGCAGAAAGTTAAAAGGTGCATCCTGGGCCCTCTGATACATCCATTCTTGATTTACTTGCAATACTTTTTTTAATTTCTTTTGGTTATCTGCATCTGCTCCTTCAATGATTTTACAGATGGAAAGGGAATGCAGGAAACGAAGGAGGGCTGAAGTATAAAACGAAGCAATATATGGAATAAGGAGAACAGCCTTTTCAGTAAGAATGTATGCCATTCTAAAATCGCCGAACAACACTGCAGACAGTGATCTATATATATAGTAATAAGCTAATCCTATTGCATTATGTTGGACTTCTTCTACATGACTTTCTTCGTCAAAATCGTTATCATTAAAGCTGCCATATGTAAATGTTTCTCCTTTTATTGCCTTTACTATTTGTTGGAAACTTACAAACGATTCCATTCCATATACATTACCCATTCTATTGGCAAAGGATAATGCCGCCTCTACTTCTTTCTGCAGTTCTGAAATTGTATTGCAGCATTCTATAATGGCTGTCTGAGATGTAAAAAATGTGTAGCAGGCAAACTCAAATTCCCCATTTTGCAAGGTTCCTTTAAATGATTCGTGAGCAAAGTAAATGTCTTGCTCTACAGGTTCAAACCAATGGCATCTTACCAAACCATTCAAATGGTACATTCTATATAATTCACCTAAGAAACCTTCTCTTTTAACTATGAACATTGCCTTATTTGCCAGCATATTTCCAAGATGGAAATCGTTTTTATAAGCAATTATCCCCATAATCAATCCCAAAGACATTTCTAAAGCCTCTGAGGTAATACCGTTCTTAATCATAAGGTTTGTATTTACGAGTGTAGTCCAAAATGAAGACATAGGGTTATAGAACTGGGCCGCCCCAAGAATCCTGTTTAGAAGTTTGGCTATTGCCCTGCCCTTTTTATCAGAAAGAAATCCTTTTTCTTCGAGTGTTGAAATTCTGCCATTACGTTCATATTCACAAAACTTTTCATATTCAACTTCTAGCACATTTTCAAGTTCATCTTTCGGGTATTTTACGCCAAGTCTTTCTAGCAGAGATACCCCCAGCAAGAACCCTTCCTCGTATCGGCTTCGGTTGGAAAGGCTGATCAGTTGCAAGCAGCAGCAATCTACCAAATCTAATGGATCTTTACAAATCTCTTCAACCTTAATATAGGTTTTGTCCAGTTCTTCAAACCTTGCCAAACTAAAAAGCACTAGATGATATTCAGTGTATATACGCAGCAAAAAGGAATAATTTTCCTTTAAATCTTCAGGAGCAATATCCATAATAAGATCCAGATACTGTCGTGCGGTATCATAAGCAGAGGAAAGGTTAGCAGCATGTGCTGCTTGGAAAAATATTTCAAGTACTTTTTCTATTTCATGAGTTGAGGCTAGGCAATCTAATGCTTTAGAAAAGTGATCTGCGATTATAAAAAGATATTTTCCTTCCAGGACTTCATTAGCTTCATAATATCTGGCAATATTAAGGTGTATCCTTTTCATAATGTCTTCTGATAAAGCCTGATAGCCTGCCTGTTGAAACTTATCATGACAGAATTCAAACTGCAGTTCTTCATATTTATCGTCTTTTATTTCGGAAACATAAATCATTTCCTCATAAATAGCAGGCTTTAATGCTTCCTTAATTCCCTCTATATCTTTTCCGGCAACCGCCGAAAGCACCTTTATATCAAAATGATTTCCTATACATGCTGCTATTTTAATCAGTTCTCTTGTTTCTTCAGGGAGTGTTTGTATTTTACCAATCAGATAATCAGCCACATTGTCTGATATCTTACTATCGAATATTCCTGTTTCATTCCATTTCCATCTCATTTCATCTTTATCATAATAAAATAGATTTTTTTCATTACAATGTTTGAGAAATTCAATTGTATAAAAGGGATTACCCTGGGTTCTCTGATGGACTGATCCGGCGAATTGAACCACTTCATCCTCCGGTCTGCTCACGATATCAGATATTATTTGTGCCACTGCATTAACATTAATATTTTCCAGCTTGATAAATTCTATTTTTCCATTATTTTTTTTAATGTTGTCTATAGTCCTGATAAGCGGATGAGAGGTATTCACCTCGTTGTCCCGGTAAGTACCAACAACCATCAACCCTTTAATGTTCTGATCCTTAAGCAAGCTTTCCAACAGATCCAGTGACGCCATATCTGCCCAATGAACATCATCTATAAAAAAAACCACCGGATGTTCAGGGGCTGAGATAACAGCCAGCCAATTTTTGAGCGCAATCTTGAACCTGGTTTGTTCTTCTATTGGAGACAGCTCCTCTAAGGCTGGTTGCTCTCCTATAATCAACCCCAATCTTGGAACTACCTCGGTTATCAGCCTTCCATTTGAACCCAAGGCCTCTAATATACGTTTTTTCCAGCGTTTAATTTCAATCTCAGGTTCCGAAAGAATATAACTGCAAAATTGATCAATAGCATGGAAACAAGCTGAATACGGAGTGTTCCTATTAAATTGATCATATTTGCCTGAGATAAACATTCCATGCTCTTTTATAATCGGCTTATGTAGTTCGTTGACCAGACTGGTTTTACCGATTCCTGAATAGCCTCCAATAAGAATAAATTCTATATTTCCCTTGCTAATATTTTCGAATGAAGCTAGCAGATTTTCTAACTCATACTTTCTTCCATAGATTTTTTTAGGCACCTCAAATTTATTTGCTATATCTCTGCTTCCTAACTCAAATTCTCCGATTACTCCATAATCCAATTGATTTATACATTTGTATAAATCAAACATAATGCCTTTAGCGTTCTTGTATCTTTCTTCAGGCATCTTGGCCATAAGTTTAGCAATTATTTTAGAAACAATTTTAGGAATCTCGGGATTAACTTTATGAACTGGCAAGGGCGTTTTTGCAATATGAAAATGTATTATTTCTGCAGGATCCTCAGATACCAGTGGAAGTGTTTTACATGCTAGTTCATATAAAGTGACCCCTAGAGAATAGAAGTCTGTCCGGTAATCCACCGGCCGATTCATTCTACCCGTTTGCTCTGGAGAAATATATGATAATCTTCCTTCTAACTTATTCGGATTGAGAGCTTGCATAGTTTCGAAAGAAAATTCTGAAGCAATCCCAAAATCAATCAATTTTATTATTTTACTATTCGGATTATAAACGATATTGGAAGGATTTATATCTTTGTGTATTACTTGATTATTATGAATATAATCAAGGCACATAGTTATTTTCATTGCCACGTATAGAAGTTCTTTAATGCCAAACTTGTTATGCCTCATATATTGGTCAAGAGAAATACCACCAAAGTCTTCTATTATCATGGAAAAATGGTTTTCAACATTTACTAATTCATAAGCTTTTATCACATACTCGCCCTGAAGTTTCTTTAATAACTTATATTCATTTTTGAGCTTCGACAGGCTTTTCGAATCATAAAGTTCTCTATTCAGCGTTTTTATTATAACTTTTGTATTTGTTTCTACATTAAGTGCCTTATAAATAATACTGTTTGATGAACAGTAAATGGTCTCAAAGTTTACCAACTGCTTTGTTGTTTCGATCATTAATTGGTCCCCTTTTATGATTTATTGCCTGTTTTATGCAATATAATTCTCCTTTTTTACTAAATATCCTTCATAAATAGGATTTTATGTCATTACAGTTACAAAATAGATACAAATATAAAAAGCACCATAAGGTGCTTTTCATTATTTTGTAGAGTTCTGAGTATATTTTTTATAATTTATTCTATTTTCATTAATAATTCACCATTCTTAATCTGCTGGTTCTCTGATACAATTATGCCTGCAATTTTACCACTTATCGGAGCTGCTATATTGGATTCCATTTTCATGGCTTCAATTATAATCAGACTCTGACCAGCTTTTACCTTTTCTCCATCTTTGACAAGTATTTTAGTTACTGTTCCAGGGATGCTTGCACCAATTTCATTTTTATTATCTGGATCAGCGAAAACGGTCGATTCTATAACTTCACCTTTTTGATAACTTTTATCTAATATAATAACTTCTCTTTGATTACCGTTTACTTCAAAGTCTATTTTCCTGAAGCCTTCTTTATCAATCTTGCCTATACTGACAAGTTTAACAATAAATATTTTTCCTTCACTAATTTCGACTTCACATACTTCACCTTCAGTTATACCATCGAAGAATACCGGACTATTCATTCTGCTTAGATCACCATATAATTTCTTAAAAGCCAAATAATCTTCGAATACTTTGGGATAAAGGGCATAACTTAAAATATCTCTTGTAGATGGTTTAATATTATATTTCTCATTGAGAACCTTCTTAATGGCTTCAAAATCCACCGGTTCTAATAATTCTCCCGGTCTACAGGTTATTGGTTTTTTATCCTTTAACACTACACTTTGAAGGTCTTCCGGAAATCCTCCCACAGGCTGGCCCATCATACCTTCAAAATATGCTATGGATGAATCAGGAAACGCTAGGTCCTGACCTTTCTCCAATATGTTCCCAGGAGTTAAATCGTTCTTAACCATAAATATAGCTAAATCCCCTACTAGTTTTGATGATGGTGTAACTTTTACAATATCTCCAAGCATCTCGTTAACTGTTTTATACATTTCTTTTACTTCTTTAAACTTATGACCTAACCCAAAACTTTCCACCTGCGGTTTTAGATTAGAGTATTGACCACCCGGGATTTCATATTTATAAACCTCAGCCGTTCCGGATTTTAAACCCGATTCGAACTGGCTGTATATTGGTCTTATATCACCCCAATAATCGGAAATCTCCTGAATCTGATCCAGGTTGATACCAGTATCCCTACTGGTATTTTCCAATGCCGCTACAACTGAATTTAGAGCTGGCTGGCTGGTAAGGCCTGACATGCTGTTAAATGCTGTATCTACTATATCTACTCCAGCTTCTGCGGCCATAAGCAATGTAGCAACTCCATTGCCGCTGGTATCATGGGTGTGAAGATGAATTGGTATTGATATTTCGCTCTTTAAGGCTCTAATCAGTTTATCAGCTGCATACGGTTTTAAAAGACCTGACATGTCCTTGATTCCAAGAATATGAGCCCCCATTTTTTCGATATCTTTTGCGGTTTTAACATAATAATTTAATGAGTATTTATCTTTGTGTTCATCTAATATATCACCGGTATAACAAATGCAGGCCTCAGCAATTTTATTGCTTTTCAGAGTCTCATCAATAGCAATTTCCATTCCTTTTAACCAATTTAGTGAATCAAATATTCTAAATACGTCAATTCCGGAGGCCGCAGATTCTTTAATAAATTCTCTAACAACATTATCCGGATAATTTGTATATCCAACCGCATTAGCTCCCCTAATCAACATCTGGAACATTATATTGGGTATCTTTTTGCGAAGCTCAATTAATCTCTCCCATGGACATTCATTTAAGAAACGATAGGCAACATCGAATGTAGCCCCACCCCACATTTCCAGAGAAAATAAATCATTCCCGAAATGTGCAGTTGCCTCAGCAATTCTTAACATATCAACGGTTCTAACCCTTGTTGCTGTTAATGATTGATGGGCATCACGCATAGTTGTATCGGTTAACAATAGTTTGTTTTGAGATTTAATCCAATCTATAATGCCCTGCGGACCCTTTTTGTCTAAAATCTGTTTAGTGCCCGAAAGTTTACAATTACTATGAACCTTAGGTATTTTGGGTACATCATAATCTTTTTTAATACCCTTACTTTCATTAACAACTTTTTCACCAACAAATTTTAATATGTTTGCCTCATGGTCTTCTCTTGGTGTGATATCAAAGAGTTCTGGCGTTGAATCAATAAACCCGGTATCACATACACCTTTTATAAATTTGGGGTGTGAAAGAACATTCAGCAAGAATGCTTCATTTGTTTTAACTCCACCAATGACGGTTTCTCGAATTGCACGCTTCGATTTATTTATAGTATCTTCAAAATTACTAGACCATGAGGTAATTTTAACTAATAAACTGTCATAGTAAGGACTGATTATTGAACCCGTGTAGCCATTACCGCCATCAAGTCTGATTCCAAAACCTGCTCCTGTTCTATATACGTCAATCTTACCAGTATCTGGTGCAAAGCTATTGGTCGGATCCTCAGTTGTGACTCTGCATTGTATGGCATATCCCCGGACTTTAATGGCATTTTGCCGCGGGATACCGATTTCTTTAGAATTTAGTTTATAACCCTGGGCAATGAGTATCTGGCTTTGTACAATATCAATCCCTGTTACCATTTCAGTAACTGTATGTTCAACCTGTATTCTGGGGTTCATCTCAATAAAGTAGTGATCACCTTTGTTATCTAATAGAAATTCAACGGTGCCGGCACTTCTGTAATTTACTGATTTGGCTATTTTAATGGCATCTGCGCAAATTGCCTGTCTTTGGTTTTCCGAAATTGCCAATGCAGGAGTAAACTCAATTACCTTTTGATGACGTCTTTGAATAGAGCAGTCTCTTTCAAATAAGTGGACAATATTCCCGTAATTGTCGCCTAGTATTTGCACTTCTATATGTTTTGGGTTATCCAGATATTTCTCGACAAAAATATCATCAATCCCAAATGCCTTTTTGGCTTCATTTTGGGCACTGTGAAACTCTTTTAGCAGATCAGCTTCACATTTAACAATTCTCATACCCCTGCCTCCACCACCTGCAGAGGCTTTAAGCATAATTGGATAACCACACTTTTTAGCAAACTTGATGGCTTCTTTATCTGACTTGATAGGCTTTTCAATACCGGGTATGGTTGGCACCCCTACACTTTGGGCAATAATTTTAGATTTAATCTTATCGCCTAATTTATCCATCATTTCTGGTGTCGGGCCAATAAATTCAATCCCTGATTCTATGCATTTTTGGGCAAATTCAGGATTCTCCGATAAAAAACCATATCCAGGATGAATTGCATCTACACCCTTTTTAATTGCCAGGCTAATTATCTCTTCTATACTTAAATAGGCTTCAACCGGTCCTTTGTTATTACCGATTAAATAAGATTCATCAGATTTGGTTCTGAATAAGGCCAGTTTATCTTCCTTCGAGTAAACTGATACGGTTCTAATTCCCAATTCATGGCATGCTCTAATAATGCGTATTGCAATTTCCCCTCTGTTTGCAATTAACACCTTTTTAAAAGTCTTCACAAAAACCATCCTCGTTTCTAAATCTCAATATCTAATTATTATACTCTATCCCTATTTCTAAATCTCCTCAAATTCTATCAAAGATCTCCTATGAAATGCTACGGTTTAGTCTTGAACTAATGGCATATTTTATATGTTCTTAGTGGCATACTAAGACAGCAAAGATAATACAGGAGGAAAACAACGTGGAGAAAAACGGCCTATCTGCCTTTCAATTAACTATGCTTGCCCTCGGTACTGTTGTAGGAGGTTCTTTTTTCCTGGGTTCTGCTATCGCCATTAAATCTTCAGGGCCTTCGATAATTCTTGGTTTTGTAATGGGGGGTATATTAGTTTATATAATTCTTAATGCCTTATCAGAAATGACGGTAGCTAACCCTCATCCCGGTTCTTTCCGAACTTATGCCAGAGAAGCTTATGGCCCGTTCATGGGTTTCTTAGTGGGATGGGTATATTGGACCGGTATGGTCTTGGCCATGTCCAGTGAAGCTACCGCGGCTTCAATTTTCATAAAATCATGGTTTCCTTATCTATCTTTACCTTTACTATCAATTGGCATCGTTATTGCTATAACTCTATTAAACTTATTAGGGGCTAGTTTGTTATCTAAATTGGAAAGTAGTCTAGCAGCTGTTAAACTGCTGGCCATTCTGAGTTTCATTATACTTGCAGTCGTTCTGATATTTGGGCTTCTACCCGACAGAAGCCCTATTGGCCTGGGGGCAGTCCAAAATGCGGTATTTTTCCCAAATGGTATCGGAGGGCTCGCCGGCAGTATGCTAATAGTAATATTTACTTATGCGGGTTTTGAAATCATCGGATTAGCTGCTTCTGAAGCCCGGGACCCTCATAATACTATTCCCCGTGCCATAAAAGCGACAGTTATATCTCTACTGGGATTATATATTGCAGTTTTTTTATTATTGCTTCCGCTTATATCTACTGGAAGCCTATCAGCCACTGAAAGCCCCCTGGTAGCTGCATTGAATTTTCGAGGATTGGGTGTTGCGGCCGGAGTAGTAAATATGGTATTGGTAACCGCTATTCTATCAACTATGCTGGCAGCTACCTTTGGCCTGGGCAGAATGCTTCGCTCTCTCGCCGACAGCGGGGATGCTCCAAGCTTTTTAGTTGACCGCGGGGATGTGCCTTTACGAGGTATTTTGTTTTCTGGGTTTGCTATGTTGTTGAGTGTAAGCTTTTCTTATGTGCTGCCCGATCGGATTTATATTTTCTTAATAAGTTCAGGAGGTTTTTCGCTCCTTTTAGCTTACCTGGTTATTATGTTAACTCACCTCAGATTACGCAGTCGATTTGGCTGTCCTCCCCATGGACATTGTCAGTTAGTGGGGTACCCCTATACCACCTGGGCTGCTATTATAAGCTTGGTAATAGTGATTGTTACTATGCCATTGATTCCTGGCCAGGGTTCAGGTTTGTTCGCTGGCCTGTTACTGGTAGTTCTCTATTCTCTGGCTTATTTTATATTCCGCTCAGCTGCCCTCCGCACTGTGCCCGCTGCGAAACCAATGCCCAAGAAGTAAATCAGACGAATTCAGAACAGCATCTAATTCTTCTGATAAAACACCAAAATCAGCGTTTTTCTAATCCGCACAAATAACCTCACATATTTTCTGCGAATAATATATAATTTCCACTGTTTACCTAAATGGGGATTTAAATTATGTTTAAAAATTAATATAATAAGATTGCGGATTTAATGCAGGTGGTGAAAAAATGCTCCGTTTTTCTTCAGAACGATTATCTCCAGGTATGGTTGTAGGCCGCCCTATAACTGATGCAAATGGGCGCGTACTTCTGACTGCGAGACAAGTCTTAAATGAGAGATATATAAAACGTATTCAAGAACTTAAAATACCTATGGTTTATGTAGATGATCAGATGGGGGTACAGGAACCTCCTGCCGTGGTTAATCCTGTCACTATTTCAAAAGCTACTAAAACCTTGAAGCAAAGCTATCAGCAATGTGCTAAAACAGGAAAAACCAATTTGACATCTATACAATCCCAGATAGATAACATAATTGATGACCTGGCAACCAACAGCAATATATTAATTGGAATGACTGATCTAAAAAGTTACGACGACTACACATATCAACATAGCGTAAACGTTTGTGTTCTAGCCATTATGCTTGGTATAGACAATGGTTATAATCGTTCTCAGCTGCAAACTCTTGGAACCGGGGCACTTCTCCATGATATCGGTAAAATTAGTATACCGTTGGAAATACTCAATAAGACTAGTGCTTTAACTGATGAAGAATACACAATAATTAAAAAACATCCCTGGGAAGGGTTCAAAATGATCAAGAACTCCACTGAAATTAGATCACTTTCTGCTTATGTGGCCTTGCAGCACCATGAACGAATAGATGGGCAAGGTTATCCGCGGGGCCTTAATGAAGGTAATATCCATGAATATGGATTAATTGCTGCTGTTGCTGATATGTTTGATGCTCTGGTATCTGATAGACCTTACAGACACGGTTATAACAATCAAGAAGCTATACATATAGTAGAGGAAATTAAGGGAACTCATCTTGCGCCACAATTTGTAGATATATTATCTAAACATATCAACCTATATCCACCTGGTACAGTTGTAACACTAACTACCGGAGATATCGCTATTGTAACTCATGAAAACCTTAAAGACCATAAGACACCACAAGTAAAATTATTGTTTAATTCCAATCAACAGGTATACCATATCGATTATCCTATTGATCTGGCTGCTGCTAGTACTATATCTATTTCTAATGTTCATACCCCTGCAGATGCCGAGCAAATTATATGTCTATATTTATCGTTACAGAAGAATCTTCAACCTAATGACTCGAGTCACTAATCCTTGATGCTATGGTTTCATATAATGGTTGTAAACATTTTTAATATATTCCTTATTTATGATGTCCGAAGGGATATATCCACCTTGTACTGGGGATATCTTATAACGCCTTCTGAATTCATATCTGTTATCTGCTATATACCTGAGCCATGTAATCAAATGATCCACTTCTTCACGAGTGTTATAAGGGGCTAGGCTGATTCGTACCATTCCAGGGATTTTATCCATCTCATTTCTTTCGTAGAATTGCAGCTGCTCAAGATCTTCCTTAACTCCTAATAAATATCGCACATATTTCTGGGCGCAGAAACATCCTGTTCGCAAGCCAATACCCGCTTCGAAACAAAGTATAGCACCAACAAGAGCATGAGGCATATCTTTTAGGTTAAAACTAATTACTCCTACCCGGGGTTGAGAACCATATATTTTGACGCAATTTAAAGCTCTCAGTTTTTCCAGAGTATAAGCAGTAAGTTCTTCTTCATATTTAGCCAGGTTATCCATACCAAGTTTATCTAGATATGCGAGTGTTCTTGCGAGCGCATAAGCTCCAACAACATTTGGTGAGCCTGCTTCTTCTTTGTCAGGTGGATCAGACCAGAATACCTCATTCTTAAAAACTAACTTAACTGTGCCACCGCCCTGATATTCAGGTGAACCATTCATAAATGTTTCCCGGGGGCCAATCAATACACCTAACCCAAAGGGAGAATATATTTTATGTCCCGAAAAGGCTAAAAAATCAATGTGATTAGTGTCCGAATGAGGGTTCATATTAAAACGTTGATGAGGTACCAGTTGGGCCCCATCAACAAGAATTTTGCAGCCATATGCATGTGCCATTTTGGCTAATAAATGCACATCATTAATATGACCAGTAACATTAGAAGCACCGCACACTGCCAAAAGCTTTATTCGCGGATGATATCTTTTTAAAAGGCAATCAAGATTATTAAGATCAAGCTTCCCATTATTATCGAACTGAGCATATTTAACCTGAGCTTTTGATCTCCATGGCAGTTCATTGGAATGATGTTCCATAGATGAAATTAAAACTATATCATTAGGCTGCAGCTGAAGCCTATATGATAATTTATTGATAGCCTCAGTAGTATTTTTAACAAAGACAATAGTATCCCTGGAAAGGTCAGCACCTACAAAATTCCCGATTACTTCATGACAATCATCATATATCTTAGAGCTTATTAGTGATTTATAACCTGTACCTCTATGAACTCCTGAATACCAGTTAAGATAATCTTCCATTTCATTTAATACTGGAACAAGGGTGGGGGTACTGGCGGCATTATCGAAATATATATATTTTCTTCTCTTATTCCCTTTAACCAGTACCCTTTCATTAATACCCTTAATATCACGGCGCAATTTAATATTTGATGCTTTATTACTAAACATAGGTACACTCTTTTCATACATAGTTTTGTATATACTATGTACACAAGTAAGCGGAGGTTACTAATTTACCTTCAAAGGTCTCAATGCAGCTTTAAACAAATAGTTGAATATTAGCATCTGCTGCATCCTCTAGATAAGCTTTAACATCAATAACCTCTATTCCCTCCAGCAGTTCTTCAGGTTTAAATCCCATTATCTCAAGGGATAGCTTACAAGCACAAAAACGCACTCCTTTTTTACGTGCCCCCTCTAGAAAATCCTGTAGATGCGGAGTATGATTATCATCCATCATATTTAAAAGCATGCTTTTACCTATTCCAGCGAAGTTCATTTTTGAAAGGGGAAGCCTTTCAGCATTTGTCGGCGTCATTGAGGAAAACATCTTTTCGTATAAATTTTTATCTTCCATAGATATCTTATCTACATCCCTGACAACAAAAAGTCCCCAAAAAGCACAGAATATAGTAGCCGTCATTCCCATTTCCATGGCACCATTGGCAACAATTAAGGCTGCCAAACATTTATCATAATCCCCGCTAAATAAAAGAATATTAAGGTGTTTTTCACTGCTTTCCATTAGAATGCTCCTTTCTAACCTATTCTCCAATTATTATTAAAGATTCAGTTTTTATTATGTCCAATATAATAGAACTACATTACGGTTACTTATTCTGTTGTTTTCATAAGATCTGATAAATGTAATCCAACTCCATCAATTGCCCACCTTCATAATCGCATGCCATATATACTTTCAAATGACCATGAGGGTTTGTGGCTGCACGGTCAGAGACCTCTTGCGGCTGAAAATCAACTGGAGGCCTATGAAGTTTCAACATTAGTCAATAGACCCGTTAATGACCTTCCTGCCTGTATTAGACCACTAAAGTAAAAGTTACCAGCCAATCGCCCTTGACAGGAACATATGTTCTGCTGTAGCATAGGGTTACAATTTATGGTGGGTGACTGAAATGCGCAAAATCGTTTATATTTTTCTTGAAACAGATCTAATAGATACAGCACTGCTAGATGCCTGCAGCGGTCATAGTTCTCTGGTAGAACCTATAGGAGAAAGAGAACTGCTCTTGGATCTGAGTCTCTTTAATCGTATTGCGGATATTTTAAACCTTTTAGCCTCTATAGTATCTGACATGATAAAAGGTAAAGCCTATATCGGCATATCTACTTCTCCCCTGCTTTCTATGCTGGCGGTTCAACGCAGGATCTTTTCTGCTGAAGCCAAGTCCAACTGCCGCTGGTTCAAAGTAAAAGACATTAATGTTATCCAGGTTATCCCTGGTAAAGAAACACTATTTATGAGTACCCTGCCGCTTGAGGAGTTTCCCCCATTATCAACCCGTGAATGTAAGATGTTTAAACGGCTTGGTTACAGTCAGGTTGGTGATCTTTTAGATTTAGGTTCTGCCAGGCTGAAGCAGATGCTCAAAAGAGATGCAGCTGTCATATGGCAAAACAGCTGCGGAAAAGATTATAGTCCGGTAAAAGGGTTATATCCTCCTGAGCGTTTAGGATATTCCTTAGCTCTGGAGCAAGGCTGCGAAGATCATAAGCAGCTGCGCCTAGTCCTGAAAGAAGCAATCCAGGAACTAGGCAAATTACTTATACAGCGTCATGCAAGCTGTAACTATGTACAGCTGCAGCTTGCACTTAGTGACGGAAAAAGCCTTAAAATAGAACGTCAACTCTCTTGTGCCTGCCATGATATTTCTCGTCTTACATTAGTCCTGGAAGGATTAATGCCAAGTATAATTGAGAGACCAGTTACTGATCTAAGAATTTTTATAGAGGGTCTAAAGCCTTTGGAAATGAGGGCACAAGACCTTTTTACCCTTCGTTATACTTACCAGAAAGAAACCAAAAAACAAAAACGAACTGCTAGTGTAGAGCAGCTTTTACATCGTTTCCCCGGAAGTATAGGCCTGGGTATAGATATTGAGCGGAGGGAAAAAATCCTATTATTTTGGGACCCCTGGCGTTTCTCTCAAGAGAGGTGATAAAAATGAAACGTTACTCCCTTTTGAAAGTTTATTGTGGTTCTAATGATCAGCCGATCAAAGTGAGGCATGAACATCAACTCTTTGAAGTTGCAGCTTTATTAGAGAAGTGGCAGGATACGGGATGCTGGTGGGCAGGAGAAAGTGAAAAGGCTTTTTATAGACTAATCTTGGAAGATCAGAGCGTACGGGAGATTTTTTATGATCTGGCAGAACAGCAGTGGTATCTATATAAAACCTATGATTAGGTCATGAATATGAGTTTCGTTCATCTACATTGCCACACCCCTTTTTCATTTTTAGATGGTGCCAGCCGGGTAGAGGATCTAATTCGTCGAGCCGCTGAACTTAATATGCCTGCTCTGGCTGTTACAGACCATAATAATCTTTCCACAGCGGTACAATTTGCTCAAGTTGCAAGTAAAGCAGGCATTAAAGCTATTCAGGGAGTAGAGGTAAGCTTGGAGGATGGCAGTCATCTTACCCTTCTAGCCCAAAATACCCAGGGATATGCTTGTTTATGTGAGTTAATCACGAGAGCTCATCTCAATCATCCCCGGGGGCAGTCAGCTGTAATTGAAAGAGATTTAGAATGCCTCCACGATGTAATAGTACTATCCGGATGTCGACGCGGAGCTCTGTCCAGGCTTATTCTGCAGGGACAGTATAATGAAGCTCTGGCCAAGGCTAAGTATTATCGATCTTTGTTTGGCCGGCAACAATTTTATATTGAATTACAAAACCTGTTGCTGCCAGGAGACCGTTATTTAAACCATCACCTGATGGAATTAGCCCAGGCGTTAGATCTTGAAGCAGTAGCCAGTAATAATGTCCATTATGCCGCTCATGAAGATTATTTTCTGCATGATGTCCTATGCTGTGTAAGAAAACTATGTACTGTAAATGATATAGATCCTGACCGTCCGTTAAACGGTGAGACTTATCTTAAGTCCCACCATCAAATGCAGACCCTGTTTTCTGACTGCCCTCAAGCTTTAGAAAACACCCTGCGTATTGCTGAACGCTGTCAGCCTTCTCTGCAGGAATCAGTTTTCCATTTTCCGCGCTTCCCCCTCCGTCCTGAACAGGAAGTCGCTAAATTTTTACGTGAGATCTCGTGGCAAGGTGCCCAACGACGCTATAAAGTGATTAGCCCTAAGGTAAGAGTACGGCTCGAATACGAATTACACGTTATTGAGGAAATGGGGTTTGCTGATTACTTTTTAGTAGTGTGGGATTTAGCCCGATATTCACGTCAGCAGGGTATTCGCTATGCTGGGCGCGGCTCCGCAGCCGATTCCCTGGTTGCTTATTGCCTGAATATCACTGAAGTAGATTCTCTGGAACGAGGACTCTTGTTCGAGCGGTTTATGAATCCTGATAGAATAGGAATGCCTGATATTGATATAGATTTTGAATCCCGGCACCGGGACGAAGTAATTAATTATATCTATAAGAAATATGGTTCTGAAAATGTTGCTCGCGTAGCAACCTATAATACATTTCGAGCCCGTTCTGCTCTGAGAGAACTGGGTAAAGCATTAGGCTTTCCGGAAGCAGAGTTAGATCCTTTATGTAAGCGCATGCCTTTTTATGCTCGTGCCGATCAAATCCGGACCTTAATGTCCAGGCTGCCGGAATTAAAAAATAGTCCTTTACATGAATCGCGTTTTGAACTTCTTTTGGACTGTTGTGATCAACTGGCAGGATTTCCTCGCTTCCTGGGAATGCATCTGGGAGGTTTAGTAATTAGTGATATTCCTATAACCGGTCTTACTCCCTTGCAGCAGTCAGGTCTGGGTCCAGTAATCAGCCAGTTTGATAAAGATGATATAGAGGGGTTGGGATTAGTAAAGCTTGACCTCCTATCTCTGCGCACCCTGTCGGTTATACAAGATGCTGCTGCCCAATTAAAGAAATCTGATAGAAACTTTAATTATGACCAAATACCTCTGGATGACCGACCAACTTTTGAAATGATTAATCAGGGTGAAACTATTGGCGTGTTTCAATTAGAAAGCCCGGCTCAACGTGCCTTACAGTCCCGCTTTAATGCCTCGGAATTTGAAGATGTGGTAGCAAGTATGGCTCTAATTAGGCCCGGACCAATTAAAGGAAATATGGTTGAACCTTATATAGCCAGAAGATTAGGTCAGGAGAAGGTCAGTTATATGCATCCTTTATTGGAACCAATTTTAAAAAAGACCTATGGGGTAGTCTTATTTCAAGAGCAGGTTATTGAAATAGGGCGAGCCATAGCTGGTTTTACTCCAGCTGAGGCAGATCAGCTCCGCCGGGTAATGACTCATTCACGCTCGCAAAAGCTCATGGATGAATTGGGCCAGACATTTGTGGAGCGGTCTGTACAAAGGGGCATTAAGCGCAGCCTAGCTGAAGAAATATTTAACTGTATGCTGGGTTACGCAAGTTATGGTTTTTGTGAGGCTCATGCAGCGGCATTTGCTATAACCAGTTATAAATCCGCTTACCTGATCAAACATTATCCAACTGAATACTATACGGCGATTTTAAATCATCAACCTATGGGGTTTTACCCGCCGCGCATAATAGTTAATGAAGCTAGGCGCAGAGGAATTAAGATATTGCCTCCAGATGTCTGCAAGAGCGGTATTGATTTCACTGTCGAGGCAGAGAAGACCATACGAGTAGGACTAAGGCAAATCAAAGGAATAAGTTTTGATACTTTAGCATCTATTGTGAGCACGCGAAAACAAAATGATTATGTTTCACCACTTGATTTCGTTATGCGCACTACTGTTCCCCAGGACAGTCTGGAGAATCTAACGCGTTGCGGGGCTTTAGACAGTCTATGCGCCAATCGGCGTTTCCTATTAAGCCAGCTTTCTTATTATTTAGAAAAAAGACACACCCAGAAAAGTGGTGAAAAATTACTCTTTGGTGAGGAAGTAATACCTGATCTGAATGATTTTAATGATGTTGAAAAACGGGCTTGGGAGTATAACCTTCTAGGTCTGTATGTTGGAGAGCATCCTATGACGGCCTGGCGGCAAATTTTAAAACGGGAGGGAATCAAATCCAATGAAGATATTCGGCATTTAAGTACGGGAAAAATGGTTCTGGCAGCAGGATTTCTCCTTCATCCCCATCGTCCCCCTACCCGCAGCGGCCGTATCACAGTTTTCTTTTCATTGGAAGATGAATACGGAATGGTTGATGTAACCATGTTCGAAGATGTGTATATGGAATATGGAGCCTATATTTTTAGGCCCCAAAATGGTCCTCTGGTAGTTAGCGGCCAGGTACAGCGGCGAGGAAATGGGGTCAGCATTATTGCTCAGAATGTCTTCCCTTTCTCCCAGCCTTTTTAGATCATTTCGCACCTCACCATTTTCTATCAGGGAACTAGCCTGAAACTTTTAAACTTCTTGAGATGTCATATTTCTATACCTCTAGCAATTTTTCTTCAAGCTCCTTAATAAGTATTTGTATTGCCTCGTTATCCGGACAGTAATTAAGTCCTTCTCTTAAATTAGTAATTGTTAATTCCTGATACAAACGGGCAATTTCCCATCTTAATTTTGGAGTATTCAATCCATTCCCAATAGCATATCGTAAATATTTTTCTGCACCATGTAAATCTCCCCTAGCCCAAAGGGTTTTACCAAGATAATAAGAAGCCTGAGCATTAGAGTAATCTATTTTAAGTAGGTAACAAAATTCTTTTTCGGCTAATTCATATTTTTCATATTTAAAAAATGTTTCTGCTAAGAAACGAGATGGACGTACACCTAACAAGGAGGAAAGATTCTGAAATGCTTCATCTATTTGATCATTATCTCCAATTTCAACCACCAGTTCTACAATTTCCCTAGCTAATCCATAGTGCTCATGAAGCTTATTTGTTTTATCAGCATATCCGTTAATTAATAAATTTAAAACATAAGTTATATTAGCTTTACTTTCGACATTCTTAATATCTTTGAAATATTCTATTGCCTTTCGGTAATCTTGTTTTAACCAATAATATATAAGTAGATATTGCCGGGCAACAATATAAAGTTCATTATTTATGATTTGAAGTTCTTCTTCTGCATTGGAATATTGCTTATTACGCAGCAAGCACAATCCTTTAATTAATCTCGAATAATCTGATATTGGCCCACTTTTTTCAATTTGATTAATAATATTCAAAGCGAGCTGATAGGCACCTTCTTCATAAAACATAACCGCAATTTCAGCCTGCAGTGCTCTATCACTTAGATCGAAAACTCTGTTTAAGGATTCAATGGTATATTCCGGATTAAGTCTGGGATTAATTATTGCTATTATCCGCCTTAGTGAATCAAGCATATAGGGGTTATGTTTTAGAGCTTCCAGGAAAAAAATCAAAGCATTATCTTTATCCATAAAGTATTCCGCTAGACCACCTATATAAAAATAAATTTTGTCTTTATGCTGGCAGTAGATACTTGAGTAATGAAGTGGTTGCTCGAGGACTGTCAGACATTCTTTATAAGACTGATAAGCTTTCTTATATTCAGAATTATGTTTATATATCACCGCTTGTACATAATAGAGGTCACCCATATCTGGCAGCATATTTAGAGATTTATCTATAAATGATAGGGATTCCGCAACTCTGTTCAACATATACAGGCTGATAGAAATGGAACGCAACAAATCAGGAAAATAATCAGCCTGTGGTTCATCTTGTTCATAAACAAATAGGAAATGCTCCAATGCTTCTGCAAATCTATAATGGCGGTAATATTCCTGTCCTAGATAAAAATGCTTTACCGCTGCTTCCTCGTCTTTATCAAATGCTTGATTAATTAAATCAATATTGCGTTTTAATCTATGTCGGTTTTCGGTTTCGTCTTGGATATAACCATAATGAATGATACTAATATCCTGGACTATTTTGATCCTGTCTTCTGAATTGCAGCCTTGTATACTTTCTAGAATTTGTTCACGGACAATCCCTTTATATCTATATCTTTTATTATTCCTGAACAAGCGAGGCTGCAAATTCATTATTGTCATTAGCTCATGGTTATTTTTATAATAGTTCTTTATAGTTACCATATATGCTTCAATGTCCTGAGTCTGGATTATTTCTTTTATTAGACACAGACATTTACTTTCAAGTTCTTCATCTCCATCGAGAACTAAAATCCAATCCCCATCAGCCTTATCTAAGCAGAAATTCCTAGCTGAACTAAAATCATCGTTCCATTTATAGTAATAAACCTGATCAGTCAATTCACGTGCAATTAACAGTGAACTATCTGTTGAACCAGTATCAACAACAATTATTTGGCTGGCTATATTCTTAATACTGAAAAGGCAACGAAGCAGATTCTTTTCTTCATTTTTTATTATTAGACAGACACTTAGTGAAACTTGCAAAAGCCTGCAGCTCCTTCAGCAATTAGTGTTATTTTTACGATATGAAAAATATTTACCTAAGGTGCATAAGAGCTTAAAGAACAAGAAACATACTATTTCTGAAATTGTTAAAAAAGTTTGTAAAGTACATAGAAATGTTTCCTATTAGGCGCATTCATTCCATATATGGTAGTAACAGTTAATGAAGATATATCATAAGATAATGCAGGAGTTCACCATAAACTCCTTAATTTATTGGGAAAGGAGAGAGACAAATTGCCGAAATACCGTGGATTCCGGTCCGATCAGTGCTCCCTGGTCTGGTAGTTCCTCAGGAACAGCCGACGGGGTTTGGGATGTACTGGGCTATAATGGATGGACCCTGGCTGTAAAATTCAGTGGGACCAGTGGAGAAGCCGTATCAGCAAAATTGCAGATGAGTGTAATCGGCAGTGGTGAGTCAACCTGGGTAGATCAACAACCTTATGCAGATTTCAGTGGTACGAGTTGGAACTATTATACTACGAACTACCATGTTAGATATGCACGCATATTTGGTCAAAACACCTCTGCTACTGATAGCGGAGCCCTGATCGTGTGCACTTGCCTCGATAGGATGAAAAGTTGAACCTGAAGCATAATGCTTACTGTCTCGATATGCCAGGTTTTGTCCTACTAAAATTATAGGATTAAAACCTAGCTTGACTAGAAGCTGAAGAGCAATCACTGCAATGGTTGTAGCGTCATTTATAGATTCAACCCTCTCCTGATCTCTGGGTTTAAGGTAAAATGAAGCCATACTATCCTGGCTGATTAGCATGTGCATTTTCGGCCCAGGGTACTTTTCCAGAGTTTCATATCCGACAGTGCTGCCAAAAATAAGAGGAATAGATTTAATTCGTTTTTCTAGAACTTCCTGGCAAACTATTTTATTTTCTTCGGTGGGATCATAGGTACAAGCTGCATGAGGATAAACATTATGTTGTATTAGAGTATTAATTGCCGTTCCAACTGAGAATACATATGCAAGACCCTTGTTTATGATAGTATTCAAGTTTTTAATTTCTTCTTCCAGTGATGGTCCGGCTGCAACTAAGACAGCTGGTTTATTTGTAAAATAGCCTTTTTTTTCAAGCAAGAGATCAGGACTGGTTAAAACCTGGATAAAGTTTTTAATACTATTTATAGTCCAACGTTTTTCAAATGCAGAAACAGTACTTAGCGAATTCCGCCGTTCATTTATTTGGTTTTCAAATTCAGTAAAAAAAGATTTATGTTTTTCAGGAAATATACTATGGTATGCAGGCAGATCAATAACCAAGGCAGAGCTGCGTATGCTCCTTACATAGCCTATGCAGTAAATGTTGGGATCTTCTGACCGGCTTTCAATATAAATACTTTTTATCAAATTTAGTGGGAACTGCTTTAAATCAACATGACAGAGGAACTGATAAAACACCTCCGGTATAGGTTCGTATATTGAGAAAGAGGTATCTGGGTATGCTTCAACAAATGCTTTTATATGGTAGCCCATTCCAATTCCGTAAAAAAGAATATCCGAATGCTCCTTCACCTTGTGAAATTGTTGAATTAGCTTTTTTGCTTGCTGAAGAGGATTTTTGTTATCATGTATAAATTGATCTTTCATTTTAAACGTTATATAGCCTTCTTTATTTGAAATTACTTGAATTAAGTCTTTATCTAAGCTTTTTTCAATATCTAAAATTTTTTGCCATATCACAGGAAAAGATCCCTTTAACAGTCTCATATTATTTTCAAACGTAATGATACACTCCTTTTTCCAGTCATCAAATAGCCTTTTCATTTTTCTAGGTTCTACTTACAATCATATTGGGAGCACCTCCGGCAAAATGAAATTGATACACTGCCTGATCAGTTTTAATAGTTTCTGATGTATTAAACGGGTTACATTTCTTTTCTAATATAAATAGGCTGGAATGTTCTCGTGCTTCTTTATGAAACAATTCAACGAAATCCGCATCACCATGGTTTGTGGATCTAATGGCCAACCCATCTACTTTATCCGCTGTAATCATATTAAAAGCAACATGCTCAACCTGCCCGAAAATAGCTTCTTTTACATTATGATCGATTAAATTATCTGTAACTCCTTGATAAATTACTATGTTTGCATTATTCTTGAACTCCTTGTATAAATAACTCAAATTATATAATTCTTGGTCATAGTTTTGTGATGTAATTCTATAGGTAAAAACTTTTTGAAGGATCATATTGTTAATATATTGTGTCAATACACGCGAACTTTTTAAGTAAACCGGTGATATCCAGCCTGAATTATCTAAAACCAGCGAAAATACATGCGGGAAAAATCTATTACATAAATGAGCTAAATAGGCTCCATGAGAATGTCCGTAAGCTATAATTTTATCTAAATTTATTTGGAATCCATTATTTTTTATAATTTCGTATACAACTTGCAATGCTCTCATGCAGTCAATTGCTTGGATGGGCCCCATTTCTACAAAATTATTATCTGTTTCATTGAGGTCTGCGATTAATTGCAAGGACATTTCAAATGGTAAATTCTCAGTTATTAACGGACCTAAATTAAGCTGACCATCATCTAGAAAAACTTGATTTTTTATGTTAATTGGAAGTTCTTTTTGTAGTTTTTGTATTTGTAAATCATTTAATCTAATCTGGTCACAATCGCCCATAAATTCCATCCCCAAGTAAGTTGATTGTACTACTACAAGGTTATACTGATCAGCAAAAAGCTGTCTCATTTTTCCATATACATTAGCTTCAGGAGTCCCATCAAAACCTGATATAAGCAACATCATGCCTGTATTACTGTCAATTTTCTCCGGATAAGAAAAAAACACTTTTTGCTCTCGATTAACACCAGCTATTACCGGGTAAGCCGGACATATAAATTGTATTTCCTCCGACAAGACAATATCCCCCATCTATAAAACAATGAACTTTAAGTAATTCGCAAATACAGCATGACTCTATTAATCATCCCCGCCATTTTGTCCACTACTGTTGATTGCATTTGCAGTTTTTAAGAAGAGCACAAATAAAGAAATCAATTTCATTGTCAATATCCCATGATCTATCTGCAGGCATTATATAAGCCAATGTATCTTCAGTAATAAATTCCTTTGCTTTTAATAAATAATCGGTTTCAGCCACATAGATGGCCCCGTTTTCAGCATATACCGGAGGAAGATCCTGCCTTCGCTCGAACGTTTTTTCCCCCGGCATTAATGGGCATAGTCTTTGTTTATCGTTCAAGGTATGCATCCAGTACGGGTTCTTATCAACTGAACACACAGAGATACAAACCGGTGCTTCTTCCTGACAACAGTAATGAATACAATCATCAATATCACTTGCTGTACGCAAAGGTGAAGTAGGCTGTAATAATGTGATGTAATCGTATTTCTCTCCGATATTATTTATGGCATGGATTACCGGCTCGATTCCGGGGGTATCATCCTGGGCCAGTTCAACCGGTCTTGTAAATGGCACTTCACATCCCCACTCCTTGGCAACTGCAATTATTTCCACATCTTCAGAGGAAAGTATCAAACGATCAATATATTGAGACTTTTGAGCTTCTTCTATAGTCCAGGCAATTAGTGGTTTGCCCGCCATGATCTTAAGGTTTTTCCGAAGAATCGTTTTGGAACCACCCCTCGCAGGGATAATTCCCAATACTTTATGGTTATTAATCATCTAAACACCTCAGAAAACTCATTATTTGCCCTTTCGAGGTCATCAAAACGGCCAATATCTATCCAATATTCCCGAACTGGGAAAACAGCTATTTCATTACCCTTGTTCATAAGAGATTTTAAGAGATCAGGAATATCGAAATATGAACCAGCTGGGATATATTCCAGAACTCGAGGATTTAATACATACAGCCCGGCATTAATAAAAAAGTGTTGTACTGGTTTCTCATCTATTTGTTTGAGCCTATTGTTATGGATTGCAACTACCCCATAGGGTATCTGGTTATGTTGTTCCCTGATACATATAGTTGCTTCCGTTTGGTTCTTTTGATGAAAATCCAATAACTGTCCAAAGTTAATTTTCGTGAGGATATCCCCATTCATTAGGAGTAATGGTTCTTCAGGCTTAGAAGGGAGCAAACCCAATGCCCCTGCTGTTCCCAGCCGTTTGTTCTCATGCAGATACCTAATTTGTACTGCCCACCTGGAGCCGTCTCCGAAGTGATCTATTATCATTTCTGCCTTATAATTTACCGAGATATAAAAATGGTGGAATCCTTGTTCAACAAAACTCTCCAGGATAGTTTCCAGGACTGGTTTATTGCCTACTTTTAAAAGAGGCTTGGGGCAGGAAGCGGTAAGTGGTTTTAATCTGCTGCCTATTCCCCCGGCCATGAGTATTACCCAGTTGTTTCGGGCTGGAGGCTCTAAAAGCTCATCAGCTATTTCCAGCCCTAACACTCGGTGTTGTTCATCTAATACAGGAATTTGCCGTACTTTGCTTTTCCTTATTAGCAGAATTGCATTTTCCCTAGGTTGATCCTTGTAAATAAATCGGGGGTTAGGGTTCATTATTTCTCTAACTGGCTCATCCAGGCTTTGATGTTTAAGGATAGCACGACGGATATCGCCATCGGTAACCGTTCCCAGTAACTGCCCCTTTTCATTTATTACCAGAACAATCTGCAGGGCTGCCCGATCAATTATTTCTATAGCTTTCACCACCGGAGTGTCAGGAGTGATAAGAACTTCTTTCCACATCTATAACTCCTCCGTGATACATTTCCGGTTTTCGGGAAACCTGTAGAATAGTATCTTATCGTTGCATTGTCCATATCGAACCCGCCAGTCACTCTGTATCTGCTGGTAGGCTTCCGGTGCATGAATAATATATCCTATCCTAAAGGAAGCCCGTTGAGGAGAAAAACCAGATTTAAAGAATAGTAACGGATTATCATCTTGATTATCCGTACCTCCCCCCAGATGCAGAATCCTGCAATCTAGTTTTCGAGCCGTCATAATGGCTTGATGCAGGAGGAGATTGGTTGCAGATAATCTTTTTCCTTCCAGATTGGCAGCGGATAGATGGTACTCCATTATATATGCTTGTTTGAGGAAGATTGCGGCAGCCAAGAGTTCCTTGCCCTGGTAGCAAAAGGCTAGGTACGATTGATCCCAGTCTCCCATTTTTTGAAAATATTCAGTATGAAAATAGTAGAATTGATCGGCTTGGAGCCGGTTCATAGATTGAGTATAGCGCTCAGTAAATTTTGGGCCAAAGATTTTGGCATTCACCCATGCAACCCGCAGATGGTTTTTCTGAGCTTTGCGTATAGCGGTTCTAACCCGTGTACTGTACGAAGAAAATATATCTTCCTGCTGAAGCCCTATCCAGACAGTTTGTCGCATGTATTGTATTTCCCCTGGATAATAACGCCAGTCTTCAAACAGAGGATGAAAACGCACGAATTCAGCCAGTATATGATTATCCTGGCACCATGACAAGTAATGCTGCCAGGCACTAGAGAGAAAGCCTACATCCATTGAGGAGGATATAGGCCCTCCATAAGCATAAGGAGACTGAATATCATAAAAATGCGTTCCACTTACCTTTCCCAAATGAAAAGCATAATAGAATATTTCTCCTCCATCTTTATAGATAAAAAAGACCGGTTCCAAATCCCGGTCTCTTAGCGCATCAGCAACAACATAATAAGGATGATAATATGGGGACTTGTGTTCATCCGGCAATAGGTTAAATGCTTTTAGAGCGATATTCAAATCAGCCTGCACTTCATATCTCCTCATCAGTTTTGTGATATACCATTCTATGTGCTTTATGGAGAAATGGTGCTAAAGGCTTATTAACTAGATCTCCTCGTCTACTTGATAATCTTTGGCGGCTATTTTACCGAGGTAATCCCAGAAATAAATGGGTTCTACCCCCGTGCCGGGACGCTTGATACCAAGGTTATCCTCAGTAAAAGCTTCACCGTATTTTATCTCTTTCCTAGCTACCAGGCTTTTGCGAACCAGAGGCAGATTTTTCAACTCCGAACGGGATGCAAACTTTCGGGGAGAACCGAGGGAGACTTCTACCTGGCGTATCGAAGTAACCATTTCTTTCAATTGGGTGGGATCCAGAGAGGCTTTATGGTCCGGTCCGGGTAGGTTCCGATCCAGGGTAAAATGTTTTTCAATCACCGCGGCTCCCCGGGCTGCGGCGGCTATAGGCACTATGATTCCGGGACTGTGATCTGAATAACCGACTTTTAAACCAAAGGCCTGCTGCAGTGTATCCATAGCGCATAGGTTGATATCTTCAAAGGGCGCCGGGTATTCGGTTGTGCAGTGCAAGACAGTCACTTTTTCTTTTAAATATCTTTGGCCTTCCTCAGATGTATAGCTTGCCCGAAAAGCGGCTGGCGATGGCTTTTTATCTACTTCACTATAACCAAATGCCAATACCCCCAGTGCTGTTTCCACTTCTCCCAGATTGCTCATTCCGGTCGATAGTATGATATTCGTACCTGTACGAGCAGCTTTTAGAATTAAGGGAGCATTAGTTATTTCTCCAGAAGCAATTTTGAGACGTGAGACCTTCAATCGATGAACGAGCAGATCCACGCTATATAAGTCGAAAGGGGTGGATATAAATTCGATATTCTTAGACTGACAATATCTTATGAGTTCTTCATGTTGGATCTCATTAAGCTGTAGTCTCCGTACCATTTCAAATTGGCTCTCGCCAGCCGGGGTAAGCTGTTCCTGATAAGGTGCTTTGGGGGCGAAGCGGCTGATTACTTCCTCTGTACGAAAGGTTTGGAACTTTACGGCATCGGCTCCGGCCTCTGCCGCAACATCAATCAAATCTTTTGCCATTATCATTGAGCCATTATGGTTAACGCCCGCCTCGGCGATAATGTATGTTCGATTCATAACGTATCTCCTCGTATAATAAGTTTTGCAAACAGATTCAAATGCGTTTGCGAGCATTGTTTGGTGTTAATAAGAGTTTAGTTTTGGGAGTCCCTGATGCTACAATATTTTTATTGGAATATCAGCTAAGGTAACGT
>Ga0209639_1001194_pt1 | contig 28263 bp, 15 predicted proteins | sample EPASupsiteHSE605_FD_187268 | JGI IMG/M metagenome (GOLD analysis project Ga0209639, IMG submission 187268) | Bioremediated contaminated groundwater from EPA Superfund site, New Mexico - Sample HSE6-05 (SPAdes) (version 2) | ecosystem: Environmental > Aquatic > Deep subsurface > Groundwater >... | reverse complement strand
GGATCATCCGGAAATTCATTTTATTCCGAATACAAACCGTCCGGAAATTCGAGTTATCCGGAAATTCATTACTTATTCGGGAATATGTCAGTTATTCGGAAATAACTAATTATTCCCGAATTCCTCTAATGAATGAGCAAGCCTCTCAAATTGAGGGGATAAATAATTTTTTTTGGGACTAGTTCTGAAGAATACGATAAGTATATATTATGATGAACACATCAATCCATGGTAGGATATAAGAGTTTTTCCATTTTTTCATGGATATCAATGATTCTCAAATTCAATCATACCATTGAAACAAACAAAAACAGATCTTATTGGGAATATTAATGGCTCTGATGTTGATTTCTTTGTTCTTCAGAGAGTTGGATTTACGAATGTCTGAGATTATATAGGAACAAGAAAAAAATGTTATTGTTTTGCCAACAGAATTCAATAAGTTAGTGATGGAAAACCTGAAAATGTGATTCAAAAGTTTATGTTTTTATCACTGAAAAAATTGCCAAATTTTCATTATTTTGTAAGATTCAAATTATTTTTGGTAATGGTTTCCACTCTATTTGCCTTTTCATTGAGAATCTTAATCTTTCCATGTGGGTATAAGGGCAACTCTATTCCATGGATGCTATCAACAGCATGTATTGATACAAAGAGTTATGCAATTGCAGAGAGGGCTTATACAAATATTTTGGTGGATGTTAGCAATTGCGTTTTCGAAAGATCTTACACTCATAAAGGATCGAGTTATGATGTTAATGTTGTAACAGGAAGCTGTGGAGGAATTGCTTTTGTGAGGAATGTAGATTTGAAAATGAAAATTACCTCATGTTTGTTTTTTAGGTGCAGTGCTGCTTATAGAGGAGGAGCTGTGTATTATGAATGTCCAACAACAAATTCTGAGTGTCAAATGAAGAATACATGTGCATCTGAGTGCTATGCAGGTAACAGTTATGAAGGTCAGTTTGGATTCTTTCTTACCAGGAATACGGTTAATAATCTTAACAAGTTTGAAATGGTATCAATCAACAAAGTATCAAATCCGAATGGATATCATAGTTTGGTTATATATTATGGTTTACAGACGCTAAAACATTATAATTCATCACTTAATAAATGCTATGTATCGGGTTGTACAATTACAGATTCCAACAGTAATTTTGAAGGAGTATACTGTACCTTTTCCCATAATACAATAACATATAGCACATGTATTCGTCTGAGTGGAGTTTCTGGTGATCTTTCCTATATTAATGTTGTTCATAATAACTGCCCATCATCTGATTCAGGGGTCGTATATGTTTCAAACAATGGAAATTATGTAATGAGAAATAGTATTTTCTCAGATAATGAGAACAAACTTTTCTTCATTGTGTCTGGATCATCATTGTCCCTAATTGATTGTTTTGTTTCTCATACTGGTGTTACTATTCAAGGGAATATTTTGACTTCAAATAACGTTGCTTTTATCAAATCCAGTACATATATTTATGAACTTTATAATACCTTCTCATGTCCCACAAATGTTTATACACCATTTCAAACAATCAAAAATACAATGAATCCAACACCAGAATTGACTCAAGAAGAAACCCCTGAAAATACAATGAATCCAACACCAGAATTGACTCAAGAAGAAACCCCTGAAAATACAATGAATCCAACACCAGAATTGTCTCAAGAAGAAACCCTTGAAAATTCAAATAGTCATTCGTCAGAATTAACTCAAGGAAAAACTGTTCATTATACTTTTTACTCAGAGTCCCAATCAGATAATCATAACCTGCCAACCCCATATAGATCATATGATGATAAAACACCACATAGATCTTTCCCTCCAAATTTGGACTCTTACAATCAAGAGTATTCTTCAGCAAACATGGGGAACCAGAGTGATTTATTTAATAATTCAACATATATACTTATCATTCTATCATCATTTGGATCATCAATAATTGTATTCTTGATGTTTATAATTTATATATGCAAGAGAAAAGAAAATGAATCATCATCATCAATATCATCAATCAGAGAACCCATCAAAACCAATCACATGGTAAGCAAAATGGAAACAAAGAGAGAATACCAGTATGAGTTCTAAAATCTTATAATTTCATCCATTTTAGATAAGTTAATAATGTTGGAAGAAACTCATGTTAATACTCCTTTTTATGAAAAGTCCTACAAGGCAATAAGCGAAATTAAAAGACATGATGTTATTTATTTGAGTATTAAATGGAGCATTGATATAATATCAAATGAAACCAAGAAAGATATTATTGATGAGAAATATTCTGCTGTATTAACAGGACCTTTTATTCATTTCAATTCAGTTAAGATTAATACCAAGAATGAATCAAAAGATTTTAGCCAGTTCTATATATTTTCTTGTAATTATGCTATCCGAAGATTATTGGATAAAGTGACTCTTGAAATGGTTCCAATTATTCCCACACTCAATTCTAAGTTTTTTATTTGTTTCGACTCTGTAGAAAAATGCTCTGACTGGCATTTAACAATGATGAAAGTTCGGAGATATCTATGCGAGCCTCCTAAGGTTTTCCTTCCTATTTTAATGGGGGTTAAAGTTTCTGGAAGAGAATGGCCATGCTCTTATAATTACGAAATGTCGTTTTTAAATCAGACTTTAACATTGCGTCATGTTCAAAAGAACTCTCCTGAACTGAAATCTATTAATCTTGATTCCACATTTCTTATTTTCTCATCATATGAGTTTTCTAGTGTTTCTTTTAATGAAAGATTGATATCATTCTGTATTCGTTTCTCCAATAATGAAGAGTTAATCATAACTTGTGAATCATATGATCTAATGTTGTTTTCATTTACTACTCTTTATTTAAGAGCCAATTTGTTTTTGATAGAGAGTAGGATGAATAAAAGCATAAAATCAACCGTGGGTATAGTTAATGAAGAGATTGATTTATTGTGTAATCAAACAACAAAGTATCAAATTTCTATTTGCCAGAAACAAACACCATATTTATCTTTTTCAGCACCATCGGTTTTTAAATCATGTGATCTTATACCAAAAAAAGCCAGTTCCGAATTGGAGATTTTATTTTTCGAAAAATCAGTCAACCGAAGAGTTTATTATTGTGATTCAACATATTTATCAAAGTGTCATTTATTTAAACACAATGAAACTCATTTATATGATACATGTTTTCAAGGTCTCATCAATGAATTGAGCAATATGTTAGATTTTTCTATTCCCGAAATTGCATTAAAAGAAAAAAACTTGAAGAGAATTCCTTTTCAAATAACAAAAGAACCACTTTCTATTCCATATCATCTTGATGGAAATCAAATTTTTCATTCATTTGAATACCACTACAAAATCCCATCAGAGATTATCCAAATATCAAAAGAAAATGGGGTTAAAATAGAGCCCAATCTTTCTTTTTTTATTGGTCATTCAATTATTCAAAGATTATCATTATTGGTAGCAAATATGGTTGATGAGACATTTATTAACAACATCAAAGAAATAAGTGAGCTATTACATTGTATTGTTTTTCACCAATCTAACGAAAATATTTTTTTCGAACAGTTCACTGATTTGGGTCTTCCAAAAGACATGAATGGTCAAGTATTAACAAAAAATAAATCAATAAGAACGTCCCAATTTATCAAAAGGATACTATATCTCAAATCTATCCAATTATTTTTATCAGCAGTTATTAGGCACAACCACTGGAGGATATCTGTATATGGGAATTTTGCTTTGATGAGAAATCCAGAGTTTATAGAAATGTTGCAGGCCACATTGAAACCTCTGGACTCACATAATCGCAAAATGCTTATTGTTCCGAGCTTTAGCACATCAAATTCATCTCCGATACCATGCTATGAAATGGCATTCATGATTTGCAATAGAATAATCCAAATTTATCACTCAAACAGTTTCATCGATGAGTGCCAAGCATTGGTACTAACATTGGTTTCCTCAATTGTATCGTTCTTTGAGAAAGATTACCGTGCCCCACTTCCTTCATTGTTCCCAAACATGAGACACTGCTTTTATGTATTCCAGGTCGCATGCACATTAGAAATCGAATCTGCCGAAATGATGGCAATGAGAGCAACCATTGAAATTATTAACCAAATGGAACAACAAAAACCAGAATTATCACTCAAAAATCTGCTTATCACAGGTATTAAATGCGGCATGGCTCATAAATGGATCATATATGCATTGAAGGCAGCAAAAATAGAGAATTTATACAAAAAGGAAGCTAACACCATGAACATAAACAATGTGACCATTCTAATCCACGCCCTTTTCTTACTTTCAAAGGTTCTCTTTCCTAACGATTTATCCATTGTAAATTGAGGGACATATCAATTTTTCTGATCGATAGATGCCGATGACATTCAAAAAGAAATTATCTCCTCAGATTCAATTGTTGCACTCTGAATTTTCGGTTTTTTGCGCATATAATGATACACCTGAAGATTAATGGAATTAATACGGAAATTTCGAGCGGCTCTTCGATTTACGATGCTTGTAAGAAGGCCGGTGTTTATGTCCCCACTTTATGCAACCACCCAGATGTTCCTCCTGCCGGAAACTGTGGGATTTGTGTAGTGAAAGTTAACGGGACTAATTTCGTGCTATCTTGCGCTACAAAGGCTCAGAATGGGATGATAGTTGAAACAAACACACCAGAGGTAAAAAAAAGGGCATTTGATGCGCTCACCAGCTTCAGTGAAATGGCATTAATGCCATCCACTAAAGAAATTGAAGATGTTTGGAATTATTTCAGCAACAAACGGCCAAAGCGTGCTCGGCATGCAGAGTGCACTAATGCGGTATCTTTTGATCCCTCTCTTTGTATTAATTGTGGGCGCTGTACCAGAATGTGCAGCGATGTTCAAAATATAGGTGCTCTTGATGAGGATTCACATTCTTTAAACGAAAACGAGTGTATTCAATGCGGTCAGTGCATTACTGTTTGTCCAACAAAAGCGTTGAAAGCTCACTCTTCGATATCAGGAATAGTTAGAGCTCTTTCAACAGGAAAAACTCTTGTTCTACAAGTTGCACCATCTGTTAGAGTTTCTATTGGTGAGTGCTTCGGGGAACCAATTGGTTCAATCGTAACAGGAAAAATTGTAGCAGCAGCTAAAGAAATTGGATTTCGATATGTATTTGATACAGATTTTGGAGCTGATCTGACTGTTATTGAAGAGAGCACGGAACTTGTTTCTAGAGTCAAAGAAGGCGGAGTTTTACCCATGTTCACAAGTTGTTGTCCTTCATGGGTTAATTTCGTCGAGAAATTACATCCTGAGCTCATTCCAAATCTTTCCACATCAAAAAGTCCTCATTTGATGACTGGGGCAATAATCAAAACATATTTTGCTGAAAAAAAGCTTATTGACCCTAAGAACTTATATGTCGTTTCATTAATGCCTTGTACAGCCAAAAAAGATGAGATTAGACGAGATCAACTTGTAGGAGATGTGGACTGCTCAATTACATCCGTTGAATTTGCGGATTTGATTGTTCAATTTGAGATAGATTGGAGTAGTTTACCAAATATTCCATTTGATAGAATGCTTGGAGAATCATCTGGTTCTGCTGCTCTTTTTGGTGTTTCTGGAGGGGTTGCTGAAGCTGCGATCAGATATATTCATGAACGTGTGACAAATTCAAAACTTGGTTCTATTGAATATCAACAATGTAGAGGATATACTTCAATCAGAACAGCAACCGTCCAGTTTCCTGATTTAGAGCTTAAGATTGCAATATGTAACGGCATTTCCAAAGCCAGGGATTTTATCGAATCTGGTGATTTTGCTTCATATCATTTTGTTGAAGTGATGGCATGCCCATATGGTTGTATCGGAGGCGGCGGCCAACCAATGCTTAATTCCAGAGCGGAAGCTGAAATGAGAGCCAATTCAATTTATCAAATTGATAAGCAATTTGTCAAGAGCAGAACAGCAAACGATAATTCTGAGGTAACAGAGCTCTTTACTTCGTTTCTTGGTCATCCCAATGAAGGATTAGCTCACACACTCCTTCATACACATTACCGAAGGCAGGATTCTCCATTAATTGAGATGAAAAGGAAACTTGGAACAATGCCAATAGTAGCTTTTGGATCCCAATCAGGACATACATCGAAACTCGCCCGAGTATTTGCAGGATATATAGGATCTATTCCCACGTCACTCAATTCATGTTCCATTCAGTCTCTGATTAAAAGGGGAACAGCAATTATTCTATGTTCAACCCATGGAAGTGGGGAGTTTCCAAACAATGCGCTGAATTTTGCTAAGGCTTTAAAAGAGTGTCCTGATGACCTTAGTTCTCTGAGATTTGCAGTATGTGCTGTCGGATCCAAAGACTACCCAATGTTCTGCTTTGCTGGAAGAATGCTCGATAAATTATTGGTTCAACATGGAGCAAAGAGATTAATGCCAATTATTGAAATTGACACATCAACATTTGACCATGGAGAAGGACTTTATGAAATATGGGCAGAAAGTATTATACATACTTTGGGACTGAAAATACCGGAAAAGAGACTGTCTGTCTCTTATGAAGTATCCATTACCAAAAATGATGAAGATTCTATACACACTAATCCAGAAAGACCTAAAGAATTTGATTATGGAGTAATGATTTCGTCCACTGTTCTCACCCCTGAGAACATCGAGCCACAAATGCATAGATACCAGATAAAACTCCCCATGCAAATGACATATGAAGCGGGTGATCATGTTTCCATTTTACCCCAAAATGATATAGAAACAACTAATGCTGTAATAAGGGAATTGAAGCTAGATCCAAAGAGCATTCTTTCAGTGACTACAAATCTTCCAGAGGGTTTTTCTTATATCCCTCATCGTGTGACTATTTATCAACTCTTTCTTCAATATATAGATCTCAACGGCATTCCAAATCGTAATTTGTTACGAGCATTTCAGCAATATACAAATGACCAGTTTTCTAAAGAGAGAATCGGAAGGATCCTCAATCCTCAAGAACCCAGGTTTTTCAATGATTTTGTTCAAGATACCAGCGTTGGTGAGTTTATACTCGAATATGCAAGATATGGTTATCCTCCACTTGATTTATTTTTATCAGTAACACCTCAAATTCGCCCAAGAGTTTACTGTACAGCATCAGCTCCTACTGGCGCATCACGCACTGTGGATCTAATTATAAATGACTGCATATTCGGATTGGGTAATAGTCGTCGAGGGCTTTGCACATCTTTTCTTCGACGATTTGGTTTAACAAAATTGGCAATTAAAACACAGAAAGGTTCTTTCAATTATCCCAAAGATCCAACTACCCCTGTGATAATGGCAGCCCTAGGATGTGGAATAGCACCAATGTTGTCCTTGTTACAACATCGAGAGAACACCCAAGGAGAACAAGGAGATGCCGCATTGTATTTCGGGTGTAGATTCAAGAACTCATATCCACTCCTCGATACAATTCTTCAAAATTACGTAGAACAAGGATCACTTCAACACTTAAGATTCGCTTATTCTAGAGAAGGAACTACGAAAACATATATAACTGATTTAATGATGGATGATGCTGATAAGATATGGTCATTTTGGAAAAACCCAAAAACAACCGTGTTCTATTGCGGGCCTTCGAGAACTCTCCCTGACCAACTCCATGAGATTTTCGTGAAAATCACAATGGATAAGGGGAAGATGAACAGAGAGCAGGCTGAAAAGTTCTCCAAGCTCCACCCCCACAAGCTAGTGTGGTTTTAATAAATGTTTATATATTTTACATATCATGGAAATGGACTTCACCGACCAGTTGCTGAAGTTCGATCAAACAGAACTTGAAGAATCATTTAAAAAGGTCATGGAGTCTCAAGTATTTCGTGATGTTAAATGCAATGCTGGATTTTGTGCCAAAGTTATTGATTCTTTGTCGAAGATAGACCATAACTTAGTATCTTTGTTTTTTAATGTTTTGATCCGATATTATGAACCATCAGCTCAAAATTTCCAGTATATTGGGAATTTTTTGTTTATTTGGCATAGGATCTTAAGCAAAGATAACATTGAGATTTTTATGAGTTGTTTAGAGAAGAATGCATTATTACTAAGGTCTTTTTACTCTGCTAATAGCGAAAATAGCAAAAAACCTGGAAATAATCAACTTTTTACGTTTGTTTTTCAAAAGATAGTTGCAATTATTTCAATATTTACTAATCCTCCTGTTTCAATAATGAAATCTAATGATTTTCTCGATATTTCAACCAAATTATATCCCAATCAATGGTTATATGGATTAATTGGCAGATTACTCATTGTTCAATCCATTGTGTTTCCTGTACTAAATTACTCAAAAACCAATATGAAGTATATTAATACCACTAATGATCCTCAAATGGACCTGTTTTTTTCAATTGCATCAAAAGAATGCCCTGAGTTTCACCTTAAATCAATGATCAACCAACTCAATAATCTTAAAGTTAACTCATACGCCTCTAACTTAGAATACCTTCCACCTCCTTCTTTTTCTTGTGTTGAATCTATAATTTCACAAGAAATTGAAGCTGATATAGCCCTTATGATCTCAATTCAAGGGCTAATACACATGAATCAATCTGAAGAGTTTAAAAAGCTTGTGATTGATTTCGCTTCCAAATGTAAAATCGATGGCGAACATATTGTCAGACTTATACAGAAGTATGATTCAGAATATATGTTTTCATCAGATATCTCTGATTCTAAACCTGGCTCAGAGGATAATCTCACAGATATTATTGAGAATTTGCCCCAACCAGTATTATTTGAGCCTTTTTCACTGCCCGAAAAAGAGGAAACAGAGTTTATGAAGCCAAATCATAAAGATTATGAATCAGCATTGAGTGAAATTAATACTTTTGCTGGAAATGAAAAAAATGTTTGGTTTGAGAATGGGGAGTTTAATACTTGGAGAACATCAAGGATATGTATTTTTCATTTATTAGATCACCTTGATGACAAAACATTTAAAGTGATTTCCTAAACTTCTAAAAATATTTTATTTAATCTCAGTACTTGACAATTGAGAAAACAGGTTTCCACCTGGATTCACGAAATATGTTGTTGCATTTCCTTTTCCTTTTAAGAAAACTTCGCCTCTTTTTTCTATTTCAAAGTTTAGCTCATGAATCAAATCATATGTGCCTTGGGATATTTGTATTCTTCCAGGGATACATGTCGCTTGAAGCCTGGCAGCAATGTTTATCGGATCACCAATAATATCAAAAACTGGCTTATCAGTTCCTAAGACTCCTGCCAGTATTGGACCTCCTGAATTAATTCCAATTCTAACATTAATATTTGAGTTAAGTCTGACATTAAGATCTTCTAACTCTTGTATTGAATCAATAGCAAAATGAACCATTTGTTCTGCATGTTTTTGTTCAGGCACTTCTCCAAACAAGCCAGATGCGGCCATATAAACATCTCCAATGAGCTTTATCTTGGTAAGAAGATTATACTTCTCAAGCAATCTATCAAAGGATGAGAATATTATTGAAAGTTTTTCAAGTATATCCTGAGGAGTTAAATGAGCAGAAAACTCACTAAACTTCACAATATCTATGAAGATAATGGTTGCCGATGGAACACTAAAAGACACATCCTTTTCGCCCCTGTTCAGCTTCATAACGATTTCTCTGGGTAATATTTGGTATAATAGACTTTCACTTTGAGCTTTGGCCTTTTCTGCTTCTTCTTGTTGTATTTTCAATTCTGTTTCATCTCTCAGAATGAAAACAAAAGAGTTGGCATTGGATTCATTCTTTCCTTTCATCCCAAGAATTGTGATACTGCATGGTATCTCCTGAGCATCGTCTGAAATACATGTCATATGTTCTTCAAATATCATAGAACTTTGTCCCTCTTTCATCAATACAACTTGATTCTCTAGTTTTTGCACATCTTTTTCTGAGAAGAATAAAGATATTGGTTGGCCAAGAAGCTGCTCGGGCGTATACCCCAACAAGTTACTTACTGAAGGATTTACCATTTCAACAACCCCATTCAAACCAGTACAAATAATTGCATCTATAGATACTTGAATTACATTTCCAGATATTGTTAAATCTTGTTTTCTATTAGAATTATCTTTGTTTAATATGATATTAAGTAGTGTTTTGTGATTAATAATCTGCTGAGGTGGAACTCTCCTCACAAATGATAATAGCACTTCATAGTCATTTGACAAAGTATTTGCCAATGATATGGATAAATACGACCATATAATGCAAAGTAGAATGCAAGATGCAAGTATTATTGTCATATTAAGAATCATCTTATCATATAGTTCCGATGCTAGAACCATTAATCTATTCAATACATTTTCTAATTGGGAAAACAAATGAGAATTAATAAGGTGAAGACCATGAGCAAGTTCTTTAAAATCAAACCTCCCAGCATAATTATTTGCTCTTTGAAGAATCTCAGTAATAATAGTTGAAAACAGCCCTATGTTCTGATTGGATGATGAGCACCTATATAAATCATGGAAATGAGTTGAAGTAGCATTTGGAGTACAAAGTTCACCAAAATTATACTGATCAAGAAGGGTATCGAATTCAAAACAAGGTTTCATTTGAGAATTACCTTGAAGAAGGTCCCTATTGTGAGACTCCAATAATAATAGACTCTTTTTTGCTTGAGATATGTGGTGTGTTTGATTGTTAAAATGGGAGTCAATTGAACCATTTAGCAAAATTGCCATCAATGTATGCTGTGCTGTTTCAGAAATCAGAGGAACTCTTGATACACTATGAGATTGCCATTTGTTTAATAGAACATAGGTTTGGTTTGTATCGATTGATAAATAAATCATATAGGCAAAGAGTAACTCAATAAAAATTCCAAGGATAATTACTGTTGTTCCTTTAATACAACATGAAGAAGATGACAATGATTTGTCAACTATTTGATCACAATCTGTTTCAATGTCCCTCCTAATTGGATTCAGTATTTCTCTTTTTAGAGAATCATCAAATGAAAGCAATGATTCTCCAAGCTTGTTAGAATCTCGAATAAAAAGAACAATTGTAAAAAATATTGGTAAGAATTGAAGTAGAAATAGAGTAACAGGAGCAATATACATGATATATAAAAGTGTTTTCTCAATTGAATTAGCCTCATTCACATCAAATGTATTAAAAAGTTCAAAAATGCTGTTGGAAGATTCCATATAAGATCCCCATGAACTTACTTGTTCACAAAAATAGTCATTTTGAAATATTGAAGATTGATTTTCGATACTTATAACATGATCAGTAAGGAAAGAATGGTATGAGTATACTGTTCCAAGATCAGTTGATGTTCGATTGATAAGTTCTGCTTGGGCGCAATATGTTAATGATGATCCTTTATTAATAATGATCTTTGACATCTCATATATATTATAACCATTTGAGGAGAGAGTGGCTATCTGAAATAATAGTTGATTAAACATTGTTCTTCCTTGTTGCATCCAATTAACAGCAGAGTCTTGGAAATCGGAATCCAGTAGAATATACTTGTTTTCATCACTGATTTTACCAATTTCTTCATATATCACACTGTAGTTAGAATATCTACCAGTCTTATTAGCAAAGTTCAATAAAAGAGATAATCCACTTAATGATGAATAGAACCTTGACATCATTAAATAATAAATTCTTTGGAGTGATGTTTTTCTTGTTACAAATTCAGATTCAATTAGATAGATAGATAAATAGAATAAAACAAAAAATAACACTAAGTTGATTATTGTGAGTAGCGGCAATGTTCTTACTGCTGCAGGTTTTCTGCCATTTAGAGCCCTTTCTAATGCTAGCCTCATTTTTGTATGATTAAATAGTTGTTTTCCAATAGATTCTTCTAAATCTGCATCAATCAAATGATTTTCACTTGAGTTTGAATTGGTATCAGGAGAATCAGGGCTCTGTTGAGAATGTTTATGGGGTCCTGAAACATTGTTTCCTTTGGTATCAAGAATTTTTTTCTTAATATAGTCAGGGTATGACCTAACAAAACTCCGAAAACAAATATCGACAGCATAGTTTTTTCCTAATTCAATCATATCACTTCGTTGTTTTTGAAAAATTGCATTTTCAAAATCACATAAAGCCTCTGTTAAGAACCTGCAATATTCATCACAGAATTTGGGATTGTTTGGATAGTCCCGTATTCCTTCTTCCCATAATGCTTGTGTTGTTTTTATCTTATCGGAAACAGCATCCAAAAAGCCAATTTTAACTTTGGATTGGTTCCAAAAAGACTTGCTGATTGATTCGCATTGTATGGATGTACTTTTTAGTTCGGACAACCTCTCATTAGCATCAAGTGATGTTGATGACTGTCGAAGGGTTTTGATTCTATGAACTTCATACATTAGGAATCGGTCTTTCATTTCCAGGTCTCTCTTTGAAGAAGCATGAGAAAAAAGAGCATTAAGTAATCTAGATTCACTAGGAAAGAATGAAACAAATTGCACTAATGTGCATAAAACATCATTTGATGATTGAAACTGGGAAATTGCTTTAATTAGAGAAAAATCAATAAATAAACTAGATTGGTGTATTAACCCAAGCCTAAGTAACATTAAACTAAGATCAGCATTTTTATCAATTCCTAATGAAAGAACTCGAGAAAACCTTTCTTCTTCAGATTTGGGACTATCTTCATCTGCTAAGCAGCATAAAAAATTATTAATTCTATTTTTCACAATCATATGAGAAATAATCATTGAAAGAAATGTTAGCAATGCATAAAAACCAAGTAATATGGAATTATTAAAACTAAAATGCACAAAAAAATGAGCAATATTAAGTATATCATATGAAAATGATGAGATTAGAGTACCTAATAATACAATATTAGTCCTAATTTGATGAAAAGGAATAAACAATAAAGCGTAAGAATACCGAAGCATTATTCCTGCATGTCCAACTTGAATTAAAATAAGAGTCCAATCGGAATACATTCGAAATAAGAATGAAAAAACAATCGATATAGAACTAATTAGAATAACCTCGACTAGAATAGATGAATCAAATACAGAATAGACATGTGATTGCATGTAAGAGGTCCTAGACTCCAATAAAAAACCAACCCACATGATAGAAATGAATGAAATATAGCAAATCGCTGAGCAAAGGAGAGGTAATGAGTAACCGCTATTGGAATTCTCAAATTGCTTATTAATTGACAGACCCAAAAGTACAGAAACAGGATGGATCAATAAAGGACAAAGAATTTCCACGCTAAATCTGACTGGATATAGTGTCCATCTTAAAAACCTATGATTTGATGAATAGAATGACATCACATAAACAAACCAACACCAAACAAGAATAACAAGCAGTAAAAACATAAACGCTATGTATGTATGGCTAAGCGAAGACAAACTTGCATCAACAAAAAACACATATTTCACAATATCACTAATCAATGAGTTATTTCCATTTAATTGACTATTAAATGGCCAAATAGCCGTAAACAATACATGTATAACCATGAAAAATGCAGAAACTGAATACAAAAAGCTTGGAAGCCTAATATGCTGAAACATTTGATCAAACATTGGGAAAACTTGATCAAATGTACTGGTCTTCCCCTGAATCAGCAAACTTCGAAACCCTAAGTGAAGACTCTCACTAGACCTGGAATTGGTGGTAATAAATGACGGCTCAACAACTTTCATTGTTAAATTGTTACAATTCTGCTATCAATTTTCATAACAAATTTTATGATTATTTCATAAAGATTTCAGAAAAATCAAAAAATTAAATGCAGACTGTACAAGAATCCACATTTACAACCAAAAACTCGTCGCCTCTTCTTCTAGAGATCACATCTTCCGAGAAATATGGTGGTCTTATCGCTAGGAAAAAAATAAATCATATTAGGAATCTTGTTTTCAATTTATTGATTCACATTGATTCAATATTACTGCCAAATTATGGTTTCCATTCGATAATTTCTTTTTTCAGGCTTATGATGTACTTCGGGCCTAGTTTTTTCGTGTCATATGGATCATTCTGGAAAGAAGGAACATCAGTGTACAAAACTGTTTCTACAATGAGTGTTTTATTTCATGCATTTCCCGTGGATAAAAGGCAAGATGTAGCATTATATTTTATCATTGGATCATCTTTATTTTCGGTTTTTGTGCTTTTAATGATTGTATTCTTCTCTTTGCAATATCATAGGACATCCAAAATAGGCTCATTTGTTCCCAGATTGATGGAGGTCTCTATAACCTTAATGGTGAATATTTCAATACCTCTGGGTATTCAGTATGCTGGAGAAACTCTCTCCTATCTTCTTTCAAAATCTACTACCCTCTCACAAATATATATTATTTCCTCAATATTTTGTGTGGGAGTTGCAATTCTGGTATTGTATTTGAATTTTCAGATGTTTACATCTTCTTTGGTCTTTCGTCCTACTGCTTTGATCACAATATTTTCAGACCCACAATGTTTCATAACCCTCAACACAGTTTTTGTAACATTGATATCGTCTATTGGCTCAAAATTGAAAGAACCATATAATTTGTTTTGTGTTGGTTTGACTGGATTTTTTTATATTTTGGGGATGATTATTACGTTTATGATTGGCACTTTTGTAGAATCGAGTCATAAAAAGTTTTATTTTGCCATTTCAATTTCTGGGTTTTTGAATTCGATTATTTTTGTTACATTTTCAATACTCAAAGTCAATATAACTGAAGGGATAATGTTTGGGATTATATTTACAATTCCATTATTTTACTTTGTAGCGAATATCATATTTCAAAATCGATTTATATCTAATCTTCGTGTTCTAGATCAATGGATGGATGATCCCAAATCATTAGATGAATGTGATGACTATAGCCTTGCTATGAAATGTGCCATTGATGGTATGCACATTTCTCATCCTGTTTCAATTGATTGGTCTGTCTTCAAAATGATTACCGCCAATTGGCCACAAAAAATTGAATCATGGATTGTGTTTGCCAAGTTTGTTTCAATATTCCCTGAAGAATCATCACTATTATCCTATATTGTCCAACAAATTATCAATGCAAAACTGAAGGGTTCTTTCTCAAAACAAAATACAATGCACATTCTCGCTCTTCTTCAACAAAGAGAATCAAATCTATCACCTCTTTTGAAACACAAAATTGATCATGTAAGAAGAGCAATTGCTTCTGCTAAAAGAAATATGAGGAATGTATGGGATCAAGTTATTCAAGGCAATTTGGACGAAATGGATTCAAGTGTTTCATCAACCTTTGATTCTGTTTCAAGATCTACCGCAGAACTTAATCACTTGATGTCTGAATATCCGAACAATAGGTTTGTTGCCAGGCTTTATTCTCAATATGCTGGAGAAGTTCTTGCTGATTTTTCTGAAAAGAATTTGTGGAAAGAAAGGATTAACTTGATTAAAAGGGGAGTTACTATCCTAGATGATCAGGCACATAAGTTTGGTCTCCATTATTTCCCAAAACTTCCAGAATCAAAACAGAACTCTCGATCCATATACAACGACACACAAACAGAGTCAAATGTGATGACAGATATTGATATGGATGATGAACAAGTCGAAAACAATAGTACTACATTATCTGTTATTAAGAATAGGATTATGTCTTTAAGTTACCCCTCAATTAGATTTTCCAACATATTCATCATTGTTTGTTCTGTTCTTTTTATTATTCCTGTCGTTTTTGTATTATTATATTCTCAGCCATTTATCGAAGAAGTATCTAAGCCATTGAATATAATATATCACACTTCATTACTAAGATCTCTTAACTTCCAAATTCCTGCTTTTATTCATCATTTAATACTCGAAAACTCTCCAATCGGTAACCCTTTGTTTGATAAAGTTGATTTAGGAGGATATTTGCCAAAATCACTTGGCTCAACAAGTGATACCAGAGCCCAGATTCAATATCTTGTTAAAATGACATCATCTTCTCTTCAAAGTTTGTCTGCTTATCGATCTTTTGGTAATGGAGATGCAAACTATGAAAAAGCTCAATCAATAATTTTTGGCCAAACAACTCTATATACTCAGTATTTAGCATCTAATGCAGCGATGGCAACAAATACATCAATACAGTTATTAATGCTAGATTACATAATGCAAGCAACCAAAGCCACAGAAATTGCTGTTTTATATGAGGGATTACTTAACAATACAATTTTGTTGAATCCTGCCTTGAATTGTGCCCCCATAGCAGCACAAATGAGTACTGCTTTAACTCTATTAGTCCAGATAATGAATGACGCTATTCAATTGAATCTTCTACAAATCTTATATATTGAAATTGCTTTCCCAATTGTCTTATTTTTGGTCATTTTTGCATCATTTTCATATTCTGTCTTTCTAATTCATAGAGATAAGAAAGAAGTATACAAATGTTTAATGTCAATCCCAAAAAATATTGTTAGTTCATTATCTGATAATCTTCGGATTCTGAAGAAGGAAAAAACCGACTCATCAAAGAGGAAAGATTCTGATAAAGATATGTCAAAACAAGAAGAGAATATTCTTAAAGTCTTTGCTTCTGCATCTGATATATCTTCTCATAATATGACAGATAGTATTGTTTTTGTTTTAACAGGGGCAATTTTATTTATATGTGTTTTAGGATCGACATTAATCTTAGCTAATTTATATAATAAAATGTGCTCTCTACTTCTTCAAAATGCTCCTCATCTTGATTTCATTCTTGGAACATCGGGTTATATTGTTGGTATGTTTATGGGGCTTAACAATTGTGCTGCCACAATTAATGGATATAAAACAGGCGACTTTGACCCATATGAACTTGCCAGACGAGCTGTTTTTCGTATTGATACATTTCGTTCATACTATACAATTGTCAGATATGGTGATGAATCCAAGAATATAGATCCTTTTCCTCAGTTTGAAGATGAAATTGGAGCTGTTGATGAAAGAAGAGGTTGCACCAACGTTAATAGGACAGTGCCTCAAACTATGAGAGAAATATATGATTGTTATTCTCCATCATTGCAAATTCTTCTTGTTGAAACATGGGCTCAACACATGATGCTTGGGTATTTAAGTGGGAAGTATAATACTTTTAACACACATGGAGAGTTATTTAACGAATTGTGGTATATGGTCGCGTTCAATCTATATGAACATTTTCTTTTTCCAATGTTTGAAAGTATTATTCCAACCATTGAAAAAACGATTCAATCCTCAATCAATCCTTCAATTATCCCTACAACTCTTATAATAGGTGTTTGGGTTTTTTGTGTGGTTATATTGCTATATAAGAATAATCAAACAAAAAAACAAATTACATTTGCTCTGAGTCTATTATTACATTGTCCTTCTGAAACCCTACTTCATACACCCAAAATCATGAATGTATTATCTGGGTCGCTTGAAAGCTCAGCAACAGAGTCTTCTAGAAGAGATAGTGAGTTCTTTGATCAGATTGTTGAAAATCTTCCTGATATGATTGTAATTGTTGATAGCCAATTCCTTGTTGTTTCAATGAATAACTCTTTCCAAAAAATGTTTAATGTTAACACTTCATTTATTGGAACAGATATTCGGGACTTTTTAAGCAAGAGCGAATTCGATCCATCAATCCAAAGCTGTTCTAATTCTTCAATTCAGCAGTGTAAAATCCCAGAAATAATCAAGTATCGATCTCAAGATGGTTCATATCTTCACTTTAGGTTCACAACATCTGCTGTGAGCCATTATATGGTTATTTCGATACGTAATGAAACTCAAGTAGTGTCATACAATAATTTGATTAGTGAAGAGCGAGCCAAAAGTGAGAAAATGCTACATTCAATTCTTCCTCCAGCTTTTGTATCATCATTGCAATCAGGCCAAAAGAACATCGGATTCCTTGTTCAAAGCGCAACAGTTTTATTCATTGATATTGTCAGTTTCACTCCATGGTGCGCTTCATTAACAGCTCAGCAGGTAATGTCAACTCTGAACATGCTTTTTCGAAACTTGGACTCCTTAATCGCACAATACCCAACAATGACAAAAGTTAAATGCATTGGTGATTGTTATATGGCAGCAGGAGGCATATTTTCTGATTCAACCAATCCATCTGTACATGCAAAAGAGTGTGTGGAATTCTCACTCGATGCAATCAATTCAATTGAAAGGATCAACAAAGAAAACAATCTCAAGTTGCAAATTCGAATTGGTATTCACACAGGAGGTCCTGTTGTTGCAGGAGTCATAGGCACAAAGAAACCAACATTTGAAATACTTGGACCCTCAATTAGCATGGCACAACAAATGGAACACCATGGTGTACCAATGAATGTTCACATCTCCCGATCAGTGTACGAGCTCGTATTCGGTGGTGTTTTCACTATCAAAGAAAGAGGTGAAACACTAATCAAAGACAAGAAAATCCTCACCTACCTGGTAACTGGTAGATGAGAAACTGGTAACGGAAAAATATATTTTTCATACAAATGTCTAAATAATCACTATGAATAAGGAGAGAAACCTTATCATAGGTATCCTAAAGGAGCTATTTGTTGATGAGAAACGTGTCTCGATTGTTCCTGATGGTGTCAAATTTCTAATTGAAAATCGATTTACCGCATATGTGGAAACCGGTGCTGGTCTATCGTCAGGCTTCTCTGATCTGGAGTACTTAACGGCTGGGGCATTTGTGCTTCCCAGACATGAAGTTATATCAAAGGCGACTTTCTTTCCAAAAATCAAACAATTGACCGGCGAATTGACGAGATTCTCTGAAAATGAGACAAAAGAGCTTGAAGACTTCCTGAATATCATTGTTCAAAGTCCTTCTGAAGCGCCTCAATCTTCGGTAAGTCGAAAATACGTCTTTTCTTTCATTGCTCCTGAGCACATCACTTCCAATGACATCAAGCTTTATCAACAATGGAGCACAAAAATGTTGAGGATCGATGCTGAAAAGCACCGTCCGCTTCTGGCTGTGATGAGCAGAGTGGCCGGCGAAGAGATGATCAGAATTGGGCTTGGTGAATACAGAAGCTGCCATGAAAATCGTCACCCAGAACGGGTCCATATTGTGGGGGCAGGGAGTGTGGCGATCGGAGCTTTAAGGAAACTGAAGGAATTGGACTCAACAATAAGAATAACTGTGTATTGTCGGAATACCGAAAAGGCAATTCGTCACTTTGAGAACCAAAAACAAGATCATGGAAAAATTTCCTTCGAACCATTAGACTCTCTGGGAAAGCAAGTCAAAGAAATCGATTTTTTAATAATGGCACTTGTTGATAGGGTTGAAGGGGAGGACTATTTGCTGGATCAAGATCAGATAGCTGGAATGGCTGAAAATAGTATCATTATGGAATGTGAGCCAGAGGGGTGCACATGGCTGAAGGGGCTTGAACATGTGACAAGTCACAAAGCGCCTTTCATTCAAATTGGTGAGAATAAAGTCAGGGGGTGCTTTATCCCTAATTACCCAGCTGCTATGCCACGAAGTACATCAATTGAGGCATCTGAGAAGTATATAAGTTTCATTTTGAAGGCTGAGGAGATGAAAGAAAGGGGCGAGGAGTTACCGATCGTGCGGATTGAGTAAAAAACCATTTAACAATAGTATGGTACAAACAAATGGAACATCAAGGTGAAAAATGATGTGGAACTCTTACTAACTCTTTACTGGAAGGTGAGAATTTTTACAGGACTAATAAATTTTTATGTTAATTCTCTTCAGTTTGATTTCGATTAAAGTTGATGGTGACACATTAAAAATTAGTGGATATAACGAAAAGAGGTTTTCATTCTGGACTCAAATGTTTAGTCATGTTTTAATTGACAGTTCATTATTTATTAATATTAGATCAGAAACTGAAGATGGGGGTGCTATTAAGCTTGTTATTAATGAACTAAAAGTATTTCTTAAGATAAAAACATCTGCATTTTTAGATTGTTCGTCAAGTTTAAATGGAGGTGCTATTCATTTTAATTGTTTGACAAGTGAGTATATTTGCTATGGAACGTACTTTTCCAAATGTTTTGGCCAAAATTTCGCTTTTGTGACTGAAACTTCGGAGTTTTGTGGAACAACTCTTTCATCATTTACCGATGTCAGATCAAATAAGACAAGAGATATAGTATTTTTTAATTCAAAAGAGGTTTATGTCGAATCTATCAATGTGACTCATATAGATTTGTTAGCAAATACCATTAGAATAAATGGTAAGGATAATCATAATTCTGATTTGAAGTATATAAACATCTATAATATATCTCCACAAGGCACAGATGATTGTATTCTACATGCAAGGCAATACAATCATTTCGATATACAATATTCCAATTTTGTTAAGATTTTTTGTATGAGGATATTTTTACAATTTTTTGCTATCAATACAACATGCCTGAAATATTGTGTTTTCAACGAACTATCATACAGCTCTCTTACACTAAGTAATAGCGATATTATCTTTGTCAAATGTTATTTTTCATTACCCCTTGATCTAGCACAAGATTCATTTGTTGAGTGTATATCTAATACATATGCCCCAACTAACGAGATAAATAATTATTCGTATTTGGACAATTTTACCATAACAAAGAAACTCACAGGATTGCAAAAACATGGTATAACAAACCATTTTGGTTCATTGGTGTTTCATTTATCAAATTGTCAGTTTTGGGATATGTATTCTGAGATTGGTGGGAGTGCAATTAACATTGAGACTTCAAGGTTTGTACTTAATATTGAGTATACTAGTTTTGTGTCTTGTAATTCTGTTTCATTCGATAAAATTATCCGAGGTGGAGCGATTCATCTCTGTATCAACGAGGGGCGCTTCACAATGTACAGTTCTTGTGCTTCTTTTTGTCGAGGCGGTCTTGGGCAGTTCGCTTTTTCAGAATTTGGATTAACATCAAATTCCGAACAAATGATCAATAATTCTGCGATTATGGAAAGCGGATATTATAAAATGTCTCAAAACCAAGCATCTGTAGTCATGAATGGCTTTTTAGTATTCACAAATCTTATTAATCTCTCAAATAACATTAATTATGAATATTGTTTAACTATTGTTGCTCAAAATGCTTCAGTTTCTTGGTCTCATTTTCATAATAATTCGAATAATAATGGCGGGTGTTTTTCATCATATGCTCACACATTTGCTTCATTTAGTAATTTTATCGGTAATTCCTTAGTTGACAACCATAATTCTCTTATTTTTGTGTGTGGGAAAATTTCCTCATGTGTGTTTATTGACAACCACGCTAAATGGGTCTTTTTGTTTTATCAAAATATAATTCTACTCAATTGTGTTTTCGATAATTTTTCTTCTCAAGGCCAAAGTCCATTAACATATAATTGCACAACAAATACAAAAGGACCTATTAATCCTATCTCATTGAAATATATCCACAATCTTTGTCAAATTCCTACATCAACACCACCTATTACTATTACCCAGAAGAGCTGGGATATTGTGTTAATATTTCTAGCTGTTGTTGGTTTGATTACAGGATTGATATTTTTTTTGTCTTGGAATAGCACAAAATCAAGAGCAGATAAACTTGAGGCAATGTCCCTAATGGGACAGACAATAACTGTTGATTTTGGATAAAATTATTGAAATCCAATCAAATGACCACGAGAGTTTAATACTGTGTTTTTTTGGTTCAAAATCGAATACTCCATAAAAAGAAGCTGATTAATTATGGACCCAAATAAATTACTTTCTTGTATATCATTAACCATATCTAATCTCTTATTAATCCTTCCAGTCCATCCGTTTTTCGTCTGAGCATTTAAAAAATTTTCAAATAATAGCTGAGAATGTGATTCATTTTTCTCACTTATAATAAATGATGTTTCATTAAGATTATTTTGTTTTTCTAATCTGAATGTTCTCCTTATTCGTTTCAATTCATTATATTTAAATATATATGCTGATGGATCGGAAACATTTTTAACTGGACTACCAGAAATTGGGTCAATAATATAAACAAAAGGCTTAGGAAAACTATTAAATATATTATTAGCATGTTTGTTGTATCTTTCTTTCTTTGTTATAGCATAAAGAGAGTACATTTCAGATAATCCTGCTGCAATATCACTAAAAGATGTTCCATTTTCCCAAATTCTAGATACACCTGTATTACCTGAGATTATTGATAAGGGATACAGTGTCTTTGAATCAATGTTAACAGAGATAGAAGCACATTCATCTGCTTTTTTTAAAAACTCATGATCATTAGATAATAAAAAAACCCCAATGAGAGATGCAATCATTCTTTCCCAGTAATCTGATCTTATTGCCTTTTTAACTCTTTTACAGTTAAAATCCAAAGCCATTCTTCTGATATCCCCATATATATCCATATTTAGAAGAAAAGTAGCTTCCAAAGATTCAAAAACTGTTGAAATTACACCATAATTATTAAGACATCTCAAAGAAATGGGGCGAAACTCATCATTCCCTTTGCAATATTGAATGTAATTGGTAAGAGCTCGATTTATCAATGATGAAATCTGATTTGTAATATTATTTACATTTATTCTCGGAACAACAATCAAAGGAGCGCTTTCATGGGGCAAAAAAACTGAAGACAATATAATTCCTTCTAATATCGAACAAAAAATGAGAAGAATGAGAATCCTAAACATTTTACTTCTGAACTAGACCGAGCCTTATGCAAAAAGATGAGCTTTCTTGAAACTCTTGATACAACAAATACATTTGCTCATACGTGATCTTAGCGATTGCCTGGCAAATTGGAAAAACATTCAGCTTTTCGGAGCATAATGCCTCCAATGTAGATTTCAACGGCTCTTTTTCGGGCCGAGTTTTCATCATAAAATTGTGAAAAGAGCGGCACCTGGAATAAGAATCCTCAAAATCATCATTCGGCTCCAAACGCTTCATCTGACGACAATTATTCAAACACTGATTCTGGTTGATAGGATCCTTTATGCTCGAGCACCCCAAAATGCAATCCTCTGTTGCATCAATAGGATTAGGAATTTTCATGCACTCTTTGGTGCAGCTCAATTTATCATCATTATTCTCGCAATCAAGAACGCACTTCATAAATGGAGTCCTGACACTCTTGTATATCGATGGAAGATTCTCGGCCCAACAATAAAACTGCTCCTGTACACTCGTCCTATCACTACACCCGCAGCGACAGAGAGCGAAAATGTAAAACAGCATTGTAAAGTAGAGCGGTTATCGGTTTTGGTCAGACCTTTCGACTCATGGCTAATACTCTCAGTGAAATTCGTGTCGCTAAGTTATGTATTAATATTAATCCTGGTTCCGTTGGTGATGAAGTCACCCGCGCATCACGTGTTATTGAGCAGCTTACAAAGCAGAAGGCTATGTTTGCCCGTTCACACAGGACCATTCCAAAATTTGGTGTTCGCCGCAATGATAAGATTGCTGCCTACGTTACAGTTCGTGGTCCAAGGGCCATGGAAATTTTGAACCGTGCTCTTCAAGTTAAGGATTATGAATTATCCCAGAGGTGTTTTTCAGTAGAAGGTAACTTTGGTTTTGGTGTCAAGGAACACATCGATCTTGGTCTTAAGTACGATCGTGATATTGGTATCCATGGTATGGACCTTTACGTCGTTCTTGAGCGCCCAGGATACCGTGTTTCACGCAGAAAGCATTGCCAGACTCGTATTGGACCCAAGCAAAGAGTTTCTAAGGAAGAAGCAAAGGAATGGTATGTCCAGAAGTTCAACGGAACACTTCTTAAGTAAAAATTTGATCCTTCTAATGCAAAGGTTTTTAGCTGGAATGGATGAGAAGAATCTCAAGATAGACAGCAAGAAAAAGAACATTCTTGATGCTCTCCGCTATTTTGTTGGTAAAATAGTTGAAAACGAGGCATGTCCTAAGTTTAATCCAACTCAGCAATTTATATCTGCTTGCACTGGGCTTGTTTTTGTCCTTCTCGATGAACATATGCCAAAAGAACTGATTCTTTTTGCACGACATGATAAGAGAAAAATGGTAATGGCTGATGACCTGTTTTTATATTGCAGAAAAACTAGTCTCAGGAATCATTTGAAGCAGCACCACCTTACATTTGTGGATGTTGAGAAAGATTCTCCCAAGAAAAAGAACAAGAAAAAATCCGATATTGAATAAAGCCGGTAATGTTGTTGTATCTAGGCGTCTTTTCCTTGGACTTTGAAATATATACAAGTATACATATACTTATATTGAAAAGTAGTGACTAATAAAACCTTTTAATAATTTAACATGAGAATTATCACTGGGCTCAGACTTGAATAAGTGTGCATATATGCTCGATCTATTCTTTTGGTTTCAATTTGAGCCATGAGAGAAAGATCAGCATTACAGTGATGAGAGCTGAAGAATCGTATTTGATATGTTTTTGTTTTCGCAAAAGTATTATTAATGGATGTTAATACTGGCAATAGCTTTGATAATGAAAGCTCATAATGATCAATATATGAGTGATACACTTCAAGAGAGCCTACTTCAACATAGAATAGAGTGTTTTGATTATCTTGGAAAATACAATAAATCATCTTTGGTGTTCCTTCATATCCACGTACTACTCCATATATAGTTGGGCTGTTGTTTTGAATAATGTTAGCAGATGACATTGTACCTGAGTTGGTAGAGAAAGCTATGCATATGCCATCAGATGCTCTATTGTTTGATAATGTGCAGAGTGAGCTTGTAAATGAGGATGGGGATATGAATCCAATACCAGACACAAATCGATCGCAATTCATCGAACTGTTTGTATTGTCAACCCTCTGATCACCAGTGTTAAAACGAATAGAGTAATACCCAGATGTGATCTGAGAGCACAAAGAAAACGAAATATAATCCCCAATATTCACCTGAGATGCAGTAAGCCAAGCAAAATGCCCTTCTGAAGAACTTCCACATGAACATTTATTGGCACATATCATTTTTAGAGATGAATTAGTACTGTAAAAGTATATTGCTCCTCCATGTGAGGCACATATGCAGCTATAGAACATTGAATATGAAACACACATTGTGAGAGATCCACTAGAAATACATATTACTCCACCATTTCCAGAAAATTGAGAAAGCCTATTGAAAGAACAGTGGGCAATCTCAATGTTAACATCAAAATAAGACCTTCCTTGGTTTATGCTCTCACTTTGGCATTCAGTATTAACAACACCGAAACAATAAGGGAAAGAAATAATCTGAGATTTTGATGAAAATATAGAAAATGGCAAAACTCTAATAAAACAAGACTTGAGATCATTTTGTGGAATTGATTCTTGAGAAAAGATGAAAAACATAATCCAAAGAAAAATAAAAATTTTGAAGTTTTCTCTGTTTTTTTTCTCCTTAATAAAAGACTCTATGCTTCCTATTGATGGATTACGCAGCAGAATACTCAACATTTGTTTTATTTGAAATTTGAATACATCAACTTTACACTATTTTACACTTACGATTCAATCACCAAAACATATTTCAAAGCAAGTTGGCCAAAAAGTACCTGAATTAACTTAGTGCAAATCATAATTATAAGTTGATAAAATGTTTGGAATCCTCAAGGAAGCAATTAAAGCAACCCTGAAATATGCATCTCAGTTTTGATTAACTTTATATTTTTTGTTTGAGAATTTGATAGGAGTAGGCTTGGGCGAAAATGCTCGATCATGGTTGGAGCTCCGAACTTGACAAACTCTAGAACAATTCTCGAGCGCCCAAGCTTAGATAGAAGTGATAAAACATGTTCTAAAAATTCCTTCTTTTCTGTCTTTTTAAAGATCTTTATTTCCATTTATTTCGAATAATCATTAATAAAGTTGAATTTATTGTTGTTAAATTATATAAATATTTTGGAAATATGTTTGTATTGGTGCAGGCTAAATAATGTAAATGTGGAGATTTGAGTTTTCACATCAAGAAAAATGATACTATTGTGTTTTTTAAGATATTTGATTCAGAATATTATTTAAAAATTCTCCTCACAAAACTTTACTACTCATATTGTTTGTAACTCTAGAGGAACCTTCCCATCTTTATTTTTAGAATTAATATCAGCTCCATTATTAATTAGGAATTCGATTACCTTTTGATTATCATTACTAGCTGCCAAATGAAGAGGAGTATTATCAATTAAAAAGACATAATTTCATTATCTTTGGCATTAATGTCAGATCCTTGATTAATTAGATATTCAATAATCTTCAAATCTCCTGAATAAGTAGAATAATGGAGAGGCGTGAATAAATATATAAACAAATCACACAATTGTCTTTTACATTAACATTAGCACCATTTCTAACAAGATACTCAACAATACGAAATCTAACATTAATTACCGACCAATGAAGGGGTGTCAACGATTAAACAAAAGATTAACAGTTGATGACTTTGCGTTAATATCAGCTCCATGTTTGATGAGAAAATCTACAACTAAAAGATGATCATTTCGAGCCGCATAATGAAGAGGAGTGAAAAAAAGAAAAAAAATTATACACCTGCCCCTTTTGTATTAATATCTGCACCTTGATTCACAAAAAATTCAACAAGGGCAAGATGTCCATAACTAGCAGAATATAGGAGAGGAGTGAACAAACAAGGACAAGATGTATATCTGATTCCTTTTCATTTATATCAGCTCCCATTTTTACCAAATACTCAGCAACACAAAGATGACCATTCTGAACAGAATAATGAAGAGGACCCCATAAATCATGAATGAAGAAAATTTAACGCTTTTTGCATTTAAATCAGCACCATGATTAACAAGAAATTCAACAACTTCAAGGTAACCATTACCTGAAGCCATGTGTAGAGGTGTTACATTGGAGATTATTTTATTAAATTGTAGTCTTTTGCTTCTATTTCAGCCCCATTGTTAATTAAGTACTCAACAATACTAAGGTGTCCATTTTGAGCAGATAAATGAAGAGGTGTTTCATTGACATTATTCGTTGAATTTATATTGGCTCCATGTGCAATAAGATATTCAACAATGACAAGATGACCATATTTACACGAGATGTGAAGAAGGGAGACCTCAAATCAAAACTGAAAAACTCAAAATTTTTGGTATTGATATCTGCCCCATTTTCGATGAAGTAATTTAACAATTGTAGTCTTGAAAAAATTGCAGAAAATATCAAACTTTCTGGAAGATATGAAAAATTTTCACTGCATATACGAAAAAGATCTGCAGAACCACTACAGACAACAATAGACCTAATATAATCATGAATTACACAGCCATTCATTAATAAATGTTTAAAACAATTGATTGAACCAAAAAAACCAGAGAAAGTTAAAAGATCTTGATAAAATGGTTTAAAACTCCATTCAAATGGACTCCACTTAATCTCACTTTGATTATTAATTGTAATATCCCGAAAAACATCAATATCATCATATTTCAGACAAAATCCAATACTTGATGGAAGAAAGCCATACTCAATGAGGAGATCAATTTGATTTTCATTCTTAAAGAAAGAATCATCAATGTCAAATGGTTTCTTTTTACAAAGAATATAAGTATCAAATTCTTTTATCTGATTACGAAAGTAATAACAAAGAATGAAATTTTTTGAGCTCTGCAAAATTGGAAAAATCTCATCAAATTCTAAAAATCCTTTCTTGAACAATCGATATATTAGAACTGGACATAAAAAAGAGTTATCCAATAATCTTTTCCGAAAATGAGGATTACTAGAATAACTAGCACACAATTCAACTGCCTTTTCTAGCTTAAATGGACGAAGAGATGGCAGTATGATAAGTCGATCAACCATAAAATCAACATCGCATACACTATAATTCCCTTCGGATCCATCTCCAAATAGAAAAGACTCAAAAGCCTTTTTATTCTCCATAAAAATTTTTTAGGGTGTGTCACTTTTCCAAAACAACACTGAAGTTCAAGAAAAAGTAGGCAAGGGCAAATTTGATTGATCGCCTAAGCCTAGTAAAAAGTTGATTAAAGAGTATCAAAACATTCTGAGTAGTCAGGGAGTGGACGTTAGAGGAAGAGGCTAGTTAATCAATTCGGTTTAATTCGTAGGTACCTCTCGCCACGTCAACTATTGCTACAAGTCCATGGACACCCCCTCATGGATCTCCACACCGGATGAGTCGGCGGCATACTTGCTGACCAAGATTCGCCGTCAGTTGTTAGTAAAATTGTATTATCATTGTCTTTTTACTCATATGTGTCCCTGAAAACGAACTCCAGGGTGACTTTGTCTTCAGGGACACATTGTAA
>Ga0209639_1001193_pt1 | contig 28315 bp, 26 predicted proteins | sample EPASupsiteHSE605_FD_187268 | JGI IMG/M metagenome (GOLD analysis project Ga0209639, IMG submission 187268) | Bioremediated contaminated groundwater from EPA Superfund site, New Mexico - Sample HSE6-05 (SPAdes) (version 2) | ecosystem: Environmental > Aquatic > Deep subsurface > Groundwater >... | reverse complement strand
AAATAAGCTTAAAACATGCCCGGGTGGCGGAATAGGCAGACGCACGGGACTTAAAATCCCGCGAGGTTTACCCCTCGTGCCGGTTCGACCCCGGCCCCGGGCACCAATATCAAGCAAGATTATACCGAAGGTTTAAGGCCTTCGGTATTTTTCGTTTTCTGGATTCATTTTACAGCCATTTTAGGTTTGACCCCCGGATTGACCCCCGGAAAAAATTTTCCAGTTAATGTGGGCGTGGATTTTATATATTCGTTGATAGGACAGAGAATTAGAGCAGCTCGAGAGGAACTTAATCTTAGCCAGGCTGAATTAGCGACTAAATTAAGAGTATCAACTCCTGCGATAACACACTATGAAAATGCTACACGCAGGATTCCGTTATACCATTTGAAACAACTTGGGAGTATTTTAGGTAAGCCACATTCGTATTTTGTTGATGATTTTCAAATAATGGTTAAGCCATCAGGAGGGATCAAATTATTGCAGTAGCAAATACAATTGGCGATGCCACCTATTTACCGGTTGTTAGTTATAGTGAGGATCCCTATTATAATATTTATGATTTTGCTAACAAACCATTGTGGGCATTTCCTAAGGACGTCTCAAGTGGTGTTGATTTCGTTTTAAGACTAGGGACTGATGAAGAAATGAGATTATATCTTATATCTTCATCTACTCAGCTAAACCTGGTGATTTAGTATTTCTTATTGATATGAATATAAGCCAGGGGATGATTCAGGGTATGAAATTTACCTCATAGATTCCTATGATGTTATGTTGCAAAACGTAGAACGATATAAAGAATATGGATCTAAAAATGATGATCTAGACAAAATTGAAGGTGTTGTGAAGACCGTTTTACAGGTAGGCAAGTTCGGTAAACTTGTAACAATAGAACATCTATAATTATTATCAAATTATTTCAAAGGCCAGTTATGCTGGTCTTTATTTTATTGCAGGAAAATAGTGACAATTTGTAGAAGTTATTACAAAATAGAATTAAGGAGGCGAAATAAATCTAATTTATTAATAGAAAGTTAACCTTGTAAGGAGGATTTAGATTTATGTTGTCCGACCAAGACATCAAAAAACTTCTTAATAATAATATCGTAATATTCCCCTTTGATGAAAAAGATTTGACCCCAATAGGATACAATCTTAATCCAAGCGATTTTGTATATTCCTTACAAAAACGCGATTTAGCTCAAGAGATGAATGAATATTATATAATTGAACCTCATGATACAGTATTAATACTTACAAAAGAAGCGGTCTGGGTTTCAAAAAAGTATGCTGGTACTTTCCATTCCAAAGTTGGTATAGTATCAGATGGATTTAGTCATATATCAACTACTCTTGACCCCAATTGGAAAGGCCCACTTTTAATTTCGTTAAACAATCCAACCAATCTAGAATTAAAACTATACAAAAATAAATCCTTTATTACTTTAATATTTTATGAGATGAAAACTCGTTCTCTTAAGGATCATGATAATTTACCAAGTAGAACCGATATTCTCAAAAAGATATCTACAGAAGTTTTGTCCCAAGAAGTAACTGATAATCAAAAAAGGTTTTTGAAAAAAGCTTTAGAAATTATTGAAAACCCAAATGCATCTAAGGAATTTTCAAAGAAATGTGATGAAATTTATAGTCATTCAAAGGGTCATTTCTTAAAAGCATTAGAAATTAACAATGTTCAATACAGGTTTAATTGTATTAAGTATATTGTTATGAATGTTATTAATTGGGCACTATTTGTTATTATATTATCTAGACCAATAACCTATTTTTGGAAGCCATATTCATGGATTTTACAATATAATTCTATTATTAATAAAAGTATTTATATTTCTTTGCTATCACTATTAATAGTGTCATATTACTACTTACATATTATTAAAGGAGATATTAAATGATAGACTTCACACTTAAAATAAAATTATTAAACCAAAAAGCTAAATTACCTCAATATGCTCACAACGGCGATGCAGGTCTAGATTTGTATGCCATTAGTCAAGTTGTTCTTCAGCCGGGTGATAGTGCACTTATTCCTACAGGTATTAGTATAGAGTTAGCCCCAAAAACAGAAGCACAAATAAGGCCAAGAAGCGGTTTGGCTTTAAAACATAAAATTACAGTATTGAACACTCCGGGTACTATTGATGAAAATTATCGGGGTGAAATTGGCGTAATATTAATTAATCATGGGAATGATCCGTTTGTTGTTACAGAAGGTATGAAAATAGCGCAAATGGTAATCAAACCAATATTATTAGTTAAAGTTGAGCAAGTGGATAATTTAAATGAGACCTCTAGGGGTATTAATGGTTTCGGATCAACTGGTATATAAGCTATATTGTGAGTGAGGTTGGCAATTCATGAGGATTTTCACTGATGAGTCTGGGGATTTTCATCTGAAGAAGCCTTCGAATATTAGTACTGTAGTCAGTCTAATTTGCACGGATACTATTTATGATGATCTATGTCTTTATCTAAAAACATTTATCGAAAGATTAAATATTAAATCCGAAATAAAAGGAACTCAATTAACCTTAGACCAAAGGGAAAAAGTTTGCCGATTTTTACATAAAAACAGAAATGATTTTACTATTGCAGTCACAGGTGTAGATTCGGATTTTTGCTCTCAGAAGGATTTGGATAACTTCAGAGCCAGACAAGTTGATACTTTTAAAAATAACAAAGATCTATATATATCTAAAGGTGGAAACGCTCCGTTGATACTGCAACATTTTGATAAAATAATAAAAATTGCAGAATATTCCTGCCGTTTAAGTGATGAAGAGTTTTTGCAAGCTTTAATAACATTTGAACATATGAGACATGTTATTCAGTATTCAATTGTTTATTATATTGATTGGAAATACGCCAAAAACTTTAATGTATATGATTTCATATTCGATAGAAAGTTGCCTGGAAAATTGTCAGGTATGGAGAAATACTTAGATACTAACCTTTTGCCTTTTATCCACGGTGAAACGATTGCACATGGAAGTACTATTATTATTCCTGATACTTGGAAGAGAAAGCATCCATTTGTAAATAAGTATTGCGCCGAATTTGATGGAAAAATTGGGATTGATCTAAAAAAAGTATTTCAAACCGGATTACAATTTAAAAACTCTGAAGAAGAACCGGGTTTGCAGTTAGTTGATATTATAAGTAATACAGTGTATCAAATTCTATATGGCCGAAAGTTGAATAAACCCGATTTTGTTCAATTAAATAATATATTGGCTCCACTTATGGGTGGAACCGGTAATAATATTATGACTCTTATCCAATTAAAACAAGAGCACTAAGCATTATGTATGCTAATCAACTGCTAATGAATCAAAAAAATTAATTACTATTATTCAGTATTTATTATTATTCGCGGGCCTAAAATCTTCCATTTATTGAACATAAAATACTCAAAATAGACGATATTACTAACCTATACTGTACGTTTCCATCTTAAAATCCCGCCATGGCAACATCATGCCGGTTCGACCCCGTTCTCGGATACCAATATCGAGCATAGAAAATACCGAAGGTTTTAGGCCTTCGGCATTTTGCTTTTATAGATTCATTTTACAGCCATTTTAGCTTTGACCCTCGGATTGACCTCCGGTAATACTTTTTCGGTTAATATGGGGCGTGGATTTTTTCAATCACAATTACATCAGCTTTTTTGGTGAGATGTTGATAGTGAGCAGTCATATTGATGTTGGAGTGACCCAGACGGCTTTGGGCATATTTTAGTGGGACGCCAGCATCGAGCAGCAGGGTGGCATGGAAATGACGTAATTTGTGGAGCCCGGTTTTAGGAGGAAATTTGTTTGTATCGATAAAATTTTTGAAGCGATGCGAGTAATAGCCGGGATGAGCTACCTTGCCGTTCTTGCTCATCACGTAACCGACCGACTTGTTTTGGCTTAGAACCTCCAGAACCGGATCGGGAATGGAAATGGTGCGCGCGGATAGCTTAGTTTTGGGGATCTTAATATCCAAACCCTCTCGGGAGGTAGTTACTACCTGGCGGACCGTCAGGGTGGCATTGCCAAAATCGATGTCATTCCAAGTCAGGCCAAATATCTCCTCCCGACTTAATCCACACAGACCTGTCAGCAGGATGGGGATTAGGTGCTCGGTACCCTCAGCTGCTACTACCATACCCCAGAATAGTTCCATGGAGGGCACAGAAATAGGATATTCAGGCGGGCTGGGGGAGTCCACCAGTTTGCAAGGATTCTTGGTGATTAAATTGTTCCTAACAGCATCGGTCAGGGCACGAGATAATATGGCGTGAGCCTGTAGCACCGTCTTTTCTTTATACTTCTTCCGTTCGCAGTTATAGAATTCTTTTATATGGATGGGGCGCAGGTCCTTGAGCTTGTAATTATGGAAATGGGGAATGATGTGATTGTAGACGTAGTTCCTGTAACCCTGCCGGGTGGTAGCGGCTAATTTAGCGCAATAGGTTTATACCATTTATCCAGGTAAGCTTCCACGGTCACCCTCCCCGCATCGGCAAAATCAAAGGTCTTCCCCGGGATCAGGCGGGCAACCTGATCAAGTTCGATATAACCGTAGCAGGCATCGCCGCTTATTCTGCTTTCCCGCAGCTTAAAAGGTACGAATACCCTGCCATCGGTCAAATAGAAATGCAGCATTAACCGGCGGTGATATTTCTCTCTCAGCAGGCAAGCCTGGGCCTGAAGGTCTACTGCGTAGCAGCGAAAAAAAGCCCCGCTTGACACTTTCCACTTGACGCAAGTCTGTAAAATGGGAGGTGGCAGCGCTTGCAGGTTTCTGATAGATTACCTGAGTAACATTACCCCGGTCAGTGTATATGGGGTAAAAGGCTATGAGCCGACTATGGACTTCCTCTATTTTATTTCCCATTCATTTGCTCCTTGCTAACCGGCACTTCTGACACTTCATTCCAATAACTCATATTAGGAACATTCGAGGATGATCTTTAGATGATCCCCTGTTAAATATAGTTTAACATAAAATAGAATAGATGTTCGGGAGAAAACGATGGTCGCATAATACAACTAAAATGCTTGGTAATAAAAATTAATTACCAAATTATGCAGGTATTTGTAATTTATAATAGAATTTAGTCATCAACCATAAGAAGAATGGATGATCTAGGAAGGAACGAGGGTAGGGCTGCTGCTCCGGAGACTATATGGGGGGTAAAGTTTGTTTTTGACTAACTCAGTAGGAGACTTGTAGCTAATACAGTAGGCGGAAAATCAGTAGCTAAATATGATAAGAGGGATAGATAATGTTTGTTAATATGTTAACGGATGAAGAAAAAATCGGGTTTGTATCTTTAATGCAATATTTATCACAGGTTGACGGTATGGTAACTGAGGATGAGAAATTGTATTTGGAAGGCTTTTGCCGTGAAATCGGTGTAAAAGACACAGAAACAAATTGCGATTTTTCTGCGATATCTATAAAAGAAATATTAGCGCTGATTAAAACTCCTGTCTCAAAAAATGTAATTATAATGGAGTTAATTAATCTTGCTTATGCTGATGAGGACTACTCAACAAAGAAGAGAAATGGAATTAAATATATAGCTAATGTAATGGGTGTGCTAGAAGGAAAGATTATAGAGATTGAGGAATGGGTGAAAGAAGGTATCTCGTGGGCTAACCGAGGGTATTACATTATTTCTTCCTCAGAAGGAGATGAATGATCTTGGCGAAGGGTGATCACATAAGGGTTAAACGTATGATTGGCCTGTATTACCATCATGGGATTGATTTAGGTGATGGGACGTGTGTGCATTTTACCGGTGAACCCATTGAGAAAGCTGATGCAGAGATAAAAAGAACCAGCATTCTTTCATTTGTACAGGATGGAGAAGTTGAAATAGTAAACTATTCAAAATGTAACCCTGTAGATTTAGTGGTAGCAACAGCATTAGTGCACGTGGGTGTACAAGGTTATAATCTTGCTACTGATAATTGTGAGCATTTCGCGAGATACTGTAAGACTGGTCAGTGGGATAGCGAGCAAATAAGAGATAAAAGTTCTTCAGCTGGACATGTAATAGGTGCAGCGGTAACACATACGGTTGTAGCGGGTACTGTTGCAAGTGCTGGAACAGTAGCAGGGCTTAGCGGTGCTGGCGTTATGAGTGGGCTTGCAGCCATTGGCCCAGCTGGGGTGATTGGTGGGCTGGGTACCCTGGCAGCGGCACCTGCCGTTGCCTCTAACCTGCTTATGAATCAAATATTAAAAGACGACGAGTGTTTAGCTACTGAAGAACGAGATTCTAGAACAGCTGGTAGACTAGCAGCAAAGGTGGGTACAGCCGCAGGAGCGTATGGGGTTTTAGCTGCAGTCTCAGGATCGGGAGCAGTTGCGGGATTAAGTGGTGCGGGTATAACTAGTGGTTTAGCAGCAATCGGAGGAACCGTAGGCGGAGGTATGGTTGCAGGGACCGCGCTTGTTGTGGCTGCACCGGCAGTCGCTACTGCAGCAGTTGGTTATGGTGTTTACAAGTTTGTGAAGTGGCTGAATAGTTAATCGTTCTTCGAATAACACGTGGCAGGTTCAGGGCAAGGGCCGCGAACATCCGCGTACATAACCGCGCAGCGCACGCGGATGAGCGCCGATCGGGCAGCCCGCAGCCCTGGGACGGAAACGGGAGAGGGGCACAGTCCCGACGCGGAGACATTATCTAGGGTGCTAGGGGCGTGCCCCGGGTAGATATAGAGACCAACTGCTGCTGCAGATTCCGCCGTAAGGGCAGGGAAAAATATATCAGGGATAGTATTAAGGAACATAACAATATATCATCGGGGAGATGGTACCGAGTGCGGAACGAAGTGCAGCAGGTACGAGCGGGCGGGTACTGAGGTGGAGCATGTCCAGGAAGGCCGCACTCATCTGCGACTCATAATCGCGCAGCGCTCGCAGGAGTGCGCCGATCGGGCAGCCTGGAGGGACTTGCGGAGCCGGGATAGCCACCTTCGGATAATATGAGATTATGTAGAGCACCAGCGGTCCGGAGGGTTGGCCAATCTCTCGCATGGTCGTGACGGGGAATCAAACTGTAATTGAATATTGAATTAGAAGTAACTGTACAGAATCTATGTATTAACCATTCTTAGATTCAGGGGTGATGGAAAAACATGCGGGAAGATAACATATTATTTTTGGTTAAGTTTGGTGAAAGAGATCATTTACAACAACTGGCTGACGGAAAGATATACTTTTCTAATGCTATGAGTTTTATAAAACTTGAGGAAGAGCAACAGAAAAAAGGCCAAGGTGATTTATATGAAGGGCGAATGTTTTTACCGGTATTTAATATGCAAATAAGAGATCCGGAAACGGATGAATTGATAATGACTATTTCCGATGTTAACTTAAACATGGGTTTTGAGGGATTAGAAACAATGCCATTATTCTGCATTACTGCAGGAACAATTGATGACTGCAATGAGTGGATTTCAAATAAGGACTATAACATTAAATTTACTGATGAAAAGGCACGGACTATCAAGGAGCATTTTGGTACGGCAGACTCAGCATTAGTGATTACTGAACCCCTAATGTTCATTCAGAATGTGAAGGCTGCTTTTTCACATGAATGTATTTCCGATATGGTTCGCTATTACAATATGTCATTTTTAACAACAGACCGCTTATCATATTTATTAGGTTGTGACGAAAAACTTTTGTCTGGCTCCTCATTTGCGATGAAAACAGATAATATTTATAAACACCTTTTCTGTAAAGATAATTATTTTACATTGCAATCTGAATACCGTTTTGTAGTTCCTAAGTTAATAATGGATACACCGACACTATTTGATTTTGAAATGAAGGCTTCGTCTATTTTGTTAGATATTGATGACTTTTTTTCAGGGTTAAAAATATGCAAAGACACATAAATGAGGAGGAACTTCTATGTCATATCAAACAGCTTTAACAATAAATGAAGTAATAAACGACATACATGCCAAGAAATACTTGCTTCCGTCTATTCAAAGAGAATTTGTTTGGAGTACCGAACAGATAAACAGGCTCTTTGATAGTCTAATGAGAGACTATCCAATTAATGCTTTCCTATTTTGGAGGGTAACAAAAGCCAAAGTATCTGAGTTTACATTTTATGAGTTTTTGCGAGATTTTCATCAGCGCAAGAACCGGCATAATCCAAAGGCAGCAGTGAATGGTACAGACGATATTATGGCAGTACTGGATGGGCAGCAACGACTAACATCTCTTTATATAGCACTGAAAGGTTCTTATGCATATAAATTGCCGCATAAGAAACGGACAAATGATCTAGCTTATCCAATACGAAAGCTTTACTTAAATCTATTAAAGCCATCAGATAATAGCGATTTAGAATATGATTTTGAATTCTTAACAAAAGCAGAGGCTAGCAAGAATGATGATGATCATCATTGGTTCCTAGTTAGCACAATACTAGATTTAAGGGAGCAGTATGATGTTAATAATTATCTAATTGAGAATGGCCTATTTAATTGCCCAGATAAGCAAAAAGCCAAGTTTGCGAATAGGGTGCTATATAAGTTGCATTCTGTAATTCATGTAAATAAAGTCATCAGTTATTATCTTGAGCAAAGCACTGAACTGGATAAGGTACTCAATATATTCATTCGTGTCAACAGTGGTGGTACAACTCTTAGTTATTCCGATTTACTTTTATCCTTTGCAACGGCTCAATGGGAAAATAGGGATGCTCGAGAAGAAATAAATGACTTTGTTGATGAAATAAATGAGATTGGCAGAGGTTTTAATGTAAACAAGGATTTCGTTTTAAAAGCATGCCTAGTACTATCTGATTTTTCTGATATTACTTTTAAAGTGGATAATTTTAATCGGACCAACATGCTTAAAATCGAGAATGAATGGGATGACATAACCAAAGCAATCCGAGATGCTATGAGATTAATATCTAGCTTTGGATTTAGTAGCGAGAATATTACATCAAATAACCTCATAATACCTATTGCCTATTATCTAAAATATATTGGCTTACCGGATAATTTTGAAATGTCTGCTTCCCGCCATAAAGATCGGATGAAAATTAAAAAATGGTTTACCTTATCTATGTTAAAGCGTGTATTTAGCTTTATGCCGGATGGAGTCCTAAAACCTGTTAGAGATATTATAAAAGCGAGTTCGAATGGATTTCCCCTAGAAAAGATTGCTGAACATTTCAAAGGTACCAATAGATCCCTTACATTTACTGAGGATGATATCAACAGTCTTCTATTTTCGAAGTATGGTCATGGAGATACGTTGGTCATATTATCAATCCTTTATCCTTGGGCAGATCTCCGAAATAACTTCCACGTGGACCATATGTTTCCCAAAAGTAAATTTACAACCAAACGCCTACAGAAGAAAGGTATTCCTCAAGACGAAATTGGTGATTTTATTGAGAACCACAATTATATCGGTAATTTACAGTTGCTTGAAGAGCTGCCGAATATCGAAAAGAGTGATACTGATTTTGATGTTTGGTTAAAAAAATCTATAAAACCATCTGCCATACCTGATTACAAAAGAAAACACTATATTCCAGATGTGGACTTGAGCTTTAAGAACTTCCTCGTTTTCCTCGGGGAGCGAGAAGGGTTACTAAGTGAAGCTTTAGAAAAAGAGTTGAAAATGTAACCGTGCTAACCTAACTAATTGGGAGGTAATAAATATGTCGGATATAAAACTTTTCAAAATATCAGCGGGAGTCACTGAACTTCCGGCTACCTCTGTTACTTTAGAACGGGAATTACAGTTGCTCATTGAGAAAAATATGCCAACGTTCTTTGGCGTGACGTTTTTAAAAACGGAGTTTGTTACATCCAATGGCGGCAGGATTGATAGTTTAGGAATTGATGAAAATAATTGTCCGGTAATCTTCGAGTACAAACGCACCAGCACTGAAAATGTAATAAATCAAGGACTCTTTTACCTGGACTGGCTTCTTGACCATAAGGCTGATTTTGAGTTGCTTGTAATGAAAACACTTGGCAAAGCATACTCTGATAAGCTTGATTGGAGCATGCCTCGTCTGATTTGCATTGCGGGTGACTTTACAAAATATGATGAATATGCTGTAAAGCAAATAAACAGGAACATTGACCTTATTCGTTATAAAAAGTTTGGCGATGAACTAATAATGTTCGAACTTATTAATTCGAATACAGTTAGTCCAATGAAGGCTAACAACGAGACTTCGGTAGTAAAGCAATCTGCTGATAAAACATTTGATGAGCAATTACAGAATACTGATCCAAAGTTAAGAGAACTTTACCTTTCTATTCGTGACTATATATTGGCGTTGGGTGATGATGTGACCGAAAACCAACTTAAATTGTATTGTGCTTTCAAGAAAATCAAGAATATAGTCTGCGCGGAAGTGCGGGTGAAGAGTATACTGCTTTATCTGCGGATAAATCCAGATAATATAATTTTGGAGTCAGGTTTTACCCGAGATGTCCGGGATATCGGGCACTGGGGTACTGGCGACCTGGAAATCACGATTAAGAACAATGCTGACTTTGAAAAAGCCAGGTCTTTGCTTGAAATGGCCTATGATATTAATTGAAAAACATGCTGGATACCTATTAGTCATCTAACTAGAATAAGAGGTAGAAAACAAATGACATTGACCCAATATCATTCAAGCTATTTCGCTCATGAGTTGAGCCGGCGGCATTCGTTGAGTGATTCGGAAAAGCTGGCGTCGGCATTAGCTGATGCACAGGTTGACTTGAATCCCCATCAACTTGACGCGGCTCTGTTTGCTTTTCGATCACCGCTTTCAAAGGGGTCCATTCTTGCTGATGAGGTGGGCCTGGGCAAAACCATTGAAGCCGGGCTGGTGATCGCTCAAAAATGGTCTGAACGAAAAAGACACATTTTGATTATTACTCCGGCAAACCTTCGTAAGCAGTGGTCTATGGAAATGGAAGAAAAGTTTTATTTGCCGACCTGCATTTTAGAATCAAAAAATTATAAACAACTTTTTAAAGAGGGAAACCAGAATCCTTTTGAACAGGATTCTCTGGTAATTTGCTCATATCAATTTGCAGCAAAAAATAATGAAAAGATTATGACAATGCCGTGGGACTTAGCGGTGATTGACGAATCACACCGATTGCGAAATGTCTATAAGCCAGACAATAAAATAGCCAAGGCGATAAAAATGGCTCTCTCTAACACGCCGAAAATTCTATTAACTGCCACACCATTGCAAAACTCATTGATGGAGCTTTACGGGTTGGTTAGTATGATTGACGATTATGCCTTTGGCGACGAGAAGAGCTTTAAAGCCCAGTATGCCCGACTTTCATCAGAATCCTCCTTTGATGAACTGAAAGGGAGGCTTGCGCCTATCTGTCACCGAACGCTACGGCGGCAGGTACTTGAGTATGTCCGCTACACAAACCGTATCCCGCTGACGGAAGACTTTTATCCAACAGACGATGAAACGGCCCTTTATGATATGGTTTCGACCTATCTTCAGCGCGAAGAGCTTTATGCGCTGCCAAACTCGCAGCGGCAACTGATTACGCTGATTCTACGTAAACTACTTGCCTCTTCGACCTATGCCATTGCCGGCGCTCTGGAGTCGCTTGCCAACCGCTTGAAGAAACAAGTGAAAGAGGCTCAGACAGAGAATGGACTGGAAGAGATCGAGCAGGACTTTGAAGAGTTCGATTCCGAATCAGAAGAATGGGAAGAAGACCAGGCCACGGAACAAATAGATACTATCGATATTTACGCGATTGAAACAGAAATTAAGGAACTGGAAGTGTTTCGGGATTTAGCAGTCAGCATTAGCGAGAACGCTAAAGGGCATGCCCTTATCAGCGCACTTTCTCATGGTTTTAATAAAGCCAGGGAGTTGGGGGCGACGGAAAAGGCTATCGTCTTTACCGAGTCGCGTAAAACGCAGAATTACTTAATCAATCTCCTCTCGCAAAATGGATACCAGGATCAGATTGTGATATTTAATGGGACCAATAGTGATCCCATTTCCAATATGATTTACGCCAAATGGGTGGAAAAATACAAGGGCTCCGACCGTGTCACCGGCTCTAAGTCCGCCGATATGCGGGGCGCTTTGGTTGACTACTTCAAAGACCATGCAAAAATTATGATTGCTACCGAAGCGGGCGCCGAGGGTATCAACCTGCAATTCTGCTCTATGGTTGTTAATTATGACCTGCCATGGAACCCGCAGCGCATTGAACAGCGGATTGGTCGTTGTCATCGATACGGACAAAAGCATGATGTCGTGGTTATCAACTTTATCAACCGCAAAAACGCTGCCGACCAGCGAGTGTTTGAACTCCTAGACCAGAAGTTCAAGCTTTTTTCCGGCGTATTCGGTGCCAGCGACGAAGTTCTTGGAGTTATCGAGTCGGGGGTGGATTTTGAAAAAAGGATTGCCGCCATTTACCAGAATTGCCGTACCACTGATGAGATAGAAGCAGAATTCTTTCGGCTGCAAGCAGAAATGGAGGCACAAATAAACGCCACCATGAGTGACACCCGCAAAAAGCTTTTGGAAAACTTTGATGCCGATGTGCACGATCGTTTGAGAGTTAACCTTTCCGCAAGCCGGGCCTATCTGAATAAATACGATACCTTGCTCTGGAAAATGACTCGCTTTGAACTAGCGGACGCGGCCGATTTTGACGATGCCAACTTGAAATTTACCTTGCGTTCCTCAGCAAATTATGGTCAAAGCATTCCCCGGGGCAGCTATACCCTAGCCCGCAGTGCTGAAGATGCGTATCGCTACCGTATCGGCCATCCTTTGGCACAATACTTGATTGAACAGGCAAAAAACCGGAATCCGGAAGTTGCCCAGATAGTTTTTGATTATTCCTCCTGGGCGCAGACTTCAAAAAGCCTTGAACCCTATAAGGGAAAATCCGGTACACTCGCCCTGTTATTGCTTTCCATCAACGGATCCGACGCGCAGGATCACCTGATTTTTTGCGCCATAACCGATAGCGGCAACGTTTTGCCCGAGGAGTTCTCTCGCAGACTTTTCGACCTTCCAGCCCATGTTGCCGATAAAGTAAATATAATGATGCCGGATCGGTTGAAAAAAGCTGCAGCCAAACGAAAGAAAAGCATTTTAGATGAGATTGACCGAAAGCAAGCTATTTGGTTTGACGAAGAAATTGACAAACTTAATTTCTGGGCTGAGGATAAACGCAAGGGACTAAAATCCGAGCTTAAGGACTATGATGACCAGATTACACTCCTGAAAAAAGAAGCCCGACTGGCCGGAAGTCTCCCTGATAAACTTGCAATTCAGAAAAAACTGCGCGATATTGATAAAAAGCGCGATGCAGCCTGGAAAGAATATGATGCAGCGGCCAAAAAGATTGAACACCAGAAGGATGAGCTTTTGAATACCGTGGAAGAACGACTGAAACAAACCGTGTCCGAGAAAACCGTCTTTACGGTTGGTTGGACACTTGTATAAAATTGAGATAGGGAGACATGATTAATGGTTAAGCTACACCCGGAAAAACTCATTGGCGCATCCTTGGACATATCTGCTGAAAACCGCGCCCACCTAAAACAGATTTTTCCTTCCGTCTTTACCGAAACGAAAAACGACCAGGGCGAAAGCGTAGAATCTATCGACTTTGAAAAGCTAAAGGCCGAACTGGGCGCATTTTCCGACCTTTTTGAAAATCGCCGCGAACGTTACGGCATGGACTGGCCCGGTAAGAAAGAGGCCTTGCGCCTCATCCAAACCCCCAGCCGTGCGACTCTCAAACCCTGCCGGGAAGAATCGGTGAACTTTGAAAGCACTGAAAACCTCTATATCGAGGGCGATAATCTGGAAGTCCTGAAGCTTTTGCAAAAAAGTTATTACGGCAAAGTGAAGATGATTTATATCGACCCGCCGTATAATACCGGCAAGGAGTTTATCTATCCGGATAATTTTACTGAAAACCTCCAAACCTATCTGGAATATGCAGGACTGGTTGACAGTGATGGCAAGAAGTTTTCCACTAATACCGCCAATGAAGGCCGCTTTCATACCAAGTGGTTGAACATGATGTATCCCCGGCTGTATCTAGCAAGGAATTTGCTTAGAGATGACGGATTAATATTTATAAGTATTGATGATAACGAATTGAATAATTTAAGAAAATTATGCGATGAGGTTTTCGGGGAAGAGAATTTTGTGGCCTCTGTTATATGGGAGAAACGTACCACAAGAGAGAATCGTAGTGTTTTTTCTGTTCGGCATGATTACATATTTATATATACCAAGTTATCTGGTATAAACGAGGATACGATTGGGCTGCTCCCAATGGATCAGAGTGCTATTGAGAGATATAGGAATCCAGATAATGATCCTCGTGGAAATTGGACTTCAGTTCCTGCAATAGCTCAAGCTGGACATGGCACCAAGAATCAGTTCTATTCTCTTACGACACCAAGTGGACGAATTGTAGACCCGCCATCAGGGTCCTGTTGGCGTTATACAAAACAAAAAATGGAAGATGAAATAAATAATAACAATATTTGGTTTGGAGCCGACGGTAATGGTGTACCACGAATCAAGAAATTTATTACCGAAGGGCGCCAAGGACTAACTCCTGAAACAATATGGTGGGCTAAAGATGTTGGAACAAATGACAGTGCCAAAAGGACTCTAGTAGACTTATTTGATGGCATTGCAGTTTTCGAAACACCAAAGCCAGAAACGCTTGTTCAAAGAATGGTTAATTTATCAGATGATAAGGATGGTATTTTTTTAGATTTCTTTTCTGGAACGGCTCCACTGGCGCATTCAGTCCTTGCAGAAAACAAGCAGGATGATGGCAACCGCAAATTTATCATGGTCCAGCTTCCTGAACCCTGCTCCGAGGAGAGCGAAGCCTTCAAGGCAGGCTATAAGACCATCGCCGACATTGGCAAGGAACGTATCCGGCGAGTGATAAAGAAACTAAACGCAGAACAAGATGGCAAACTTGACCTCGAAAATGATAAGGAGCAAGATCGTGGTTTTCGCGTTCTCAAGCTTAATGAATCCAACTTTAAACAGTGGCGTGAGCTTCCTGCAAATACTACACCTGAAAATATCATCGAACAGCTCGAACTCCATATTGACCATATGAGCCACACAGCAACGCCGGAAGACCTGCTTTTTGAGATTCTTATCAAAGCCGGTTTTAGGCCAACAGAAAAGTCCGAGCAAAAGGAGTTTGCTGGCAAAAAGGTATTCTCCATTGCTGAGGGTGAACTTTTAATCTGTCTGGAGGAAACTGTCAACAAAGAAATGATTGATGAGGTAGTTGCAACCGATCCGCAGCAATTTATCTGCCTGGATGCTGCCTTTGGTGGTAATGACCAGCTCAAGGCCAATACCGTGCAGACCTTTGCTGCTCACAATATGCAAAAAGAGAAACACAACCAGATTGTGTTCAGAACCGTATAAGGAGGCTATAGAATGAAACTAAAGTTTGATTCTGGCCTCGACTATCAACTGGAGGCCATTAATAGTGTTACCGATCTATTTGCAGGTTTGTCCCAACAGGGAACAGATTTATCTACCGATTTCGGAAAAACTGATGGTGGGATGTTTAATGAACTAGGAATCGGTAATAATCTGATTCTTTCCCCCGATCAATTACTGGTTAATCTGCATGCGGTGCAGAATCGCAACCATGTGCCCAAATCGCGCGCAATTAATGAAGCGTGCCCCTATGATTTCCCCAATTTCTCGGTGGAGATGGAAACGGGTACCGGTAAAACGTATGTCTATCTGCGGACTATTTTTGAACTTAATATGCGCTACGGGTTTAAGAAATTCATCATCGTGGTGCCATCGGTAGCTATCCGCGAAGGTGTTACCACTTCTATCAAACTGATGCGCGACCATTTTAAGGGACTATATGATAATGTGGCCTTTGACGATTTTGTCTATCAATCCAAAGATTTAAGCCGGGTACGTTCATTTGCCGTAAATAACGAAGTACAGATTATGGTGATTAACATTCAGGCCTTTCAAAGGGATGCTGGCGAGAATGTTGACTATGCCAAACTTACTGATGAACAAAGGAAAAAGCTTAATATTATCCATCAGGAACAGGATAAAATGTCGGGCCGTCGCCCGATTGAATATATCCACGCTAGCAACCCGATTTTAATTATTGATGAACCCCAGAGCGTTGATAATACCGAAAAATCACAGCGAGCTATTCGCAATCTGAACCCCTTGTTTTGTCTGCGCTATTCCGCTACTCATACCCGCCCCTATAATCTCATCTATCAGCTGGACCCGATCCGGGCCTTCGATATGCGCCTGGTCAAACAGATAGAAGTGGTGGATGCCAGCGATACCCAGGATTCTAATCAAACTTTGGTTAGACTGGATGCGGTGGGCTATTGGCCCAAAAGCGCCAAAACTCCCAGAGCCAAAGTCACTATTTTCCATGATACGCCCAATGGTACACGCGAGAAGCAGATAACCATCAAGCATGGCGATGTGCTTGGCAGTCAGACCAATCGGAGCGATTACGATGGTTATCAAGTGGTGAATATCAACGCTGAATCCGGTAATGAATATATTGAATTTCAAAATGGAGTTACTGTAGAGCTCTTTCAGGAATCGAGCGGGATGAACGATGAGCGCCTAAAGAGCCAGATCGAGCAGACCGTAGAAGCGCATTTTGCTAAAGAAAAGCGGTTCAAAGATAAAGGGATTAAAGTGCTCTCCCTTTTCTTTATTGACCATGTCAAAAGCTATCGGATATATGACGAAGACGGTAACCCACAAAAGGGCAAAATTGCCCAGTGGTTTGAAGAGTCTTATGCCACGATGAGCCAAAAGTCCATATATAAAGGTGTTATCCCGTATACTGCCGAGCAAGTACACGATGGTTATTTTTCAGCTGATAAAAAGAAAGGCAAAATTGTAGACTTGCTGGATACCAGCGGTAGCACCGCCAAAGATGATGAGACCTATGAACTGATTATGCGCGATAAGGAACGACTGCTGTCAAATGATGAACCCTTGCGCTTTATCTTTAGCCACTCGGCGCTGCGGGAAGGTTGGGACAACCCTAATGTATTTCAAATCTGTACCCTTCGGGAAATGGGTACCGACCGCGAACGCCGTCAGACCATCGGGCGCGGGCTGCGTTTACCGGTCAACCAGGACGGCGATCGTGTTTACGATGAGCAAATCAACCGGTTGACGGTGATAGCAAATGAAACTTTTGAGAGTTATGCCCGGGGTCTACAGTCCGATATTGAAGCGGCGATTGACCCGAACGGTGGCTTTAAGTTTGGTCGGGTTCCCCAGCTGGCCTTTACGCAACTACTTAACTCCGACGGCACGGATTACCTTTCCCCGGATGAATCAGAACAGCTCTGGAAGCACCTGGGAGGACAAGGCTTCATTGATAATAACGGTGATTTTACCGAGTCTTTCAAACCGGATAGCCTGGATTTTAAGTTGAATCTTCCCTACGCATTTGCGGGGCTGGATGAAACAATAGTTAACCGCATGAAGAACTTCCTACCCCGCGATTTTGTTAAAGATGGAAGTACGAAAAAAGATGTAATTTATAACAAGCGTATAGAGCTTAACCCTGATTTCGAGGTCTTATGGGATAAGATCAGTCAGAAGACCCGATATTCGGTAGAATTTAAGACCGACATTCTTATCGAACAGGCCGCCGATAAAATCAAAAAGATGGCCGAAACGAAAGCCGTCCAGATTGAAATAACCAAACGAGATCTGGAAATAAGAGAAGCGGGTGTTGAAGGCGGGAAAATAACCAGCAACCGAACCTATACTGTGAAGAATGAGCAGCCTTTGCCAGATATACTGGCATTTTTACAGAGGGAAACCGAACTTACTCGCGGCACGCTGGTCAAAATACTGAAAGCCTCCGGAAGGCTGCAGAATTTTACTATCAACCCGCAGTCGTTTATGACAGAAACGGCCAAACTCATTAATCGGGCTTTGCACGAACTAATCATTGACGGCATCAAATATGAACCACTTCCAGGACAGTACTACGAAATGCGCTTGTTTGAGGAGAAAGAAGTAAAAGAATATATGAATTGTTTGTACGAGGTTCAAAGCAGTGATAATCGTACTCCTTACAACTATATTAAATATGACTCAGGGGTAGAAAAAGAAGTCGCGGAACTGTTAGATGCCGATGAAAAGGTAAAGTTTTTCTGTAAATTGCCTCGCTGGTTCAAGGTCGCGACTCCACTAGGTGATTATAACCCTGACTGGGCAGTAGTGGTTGAAGATGATGAAAAGCTATACCTGGTACGTGAAACCAAGAGCACTCTGGAGCGTGATAAGCGGCGTGAAAGTGAAAACAAAAAAGTGGATTGTGGCAAGGCACATTTTACTGCGTTAGGGGTTAACTTTAAGGATGCAAAAACGATTTTCGATGTTTTACAAGCCTAACATGTGATCGGCTAAATGGAGGGGGAGGAGAGTAATGAAAGTATATTTTTCGGATTTTTTTGAGGTTGATCCTGATATCATAGAAAAGTATGGAGCTTTCAATGTCTCATTGATAAATGACTTACCTTTATTCATCGATCCCTTCTTACTGTTTAACAGCAAAAAAAAGATATATCAGGAACTACATGAAAATATGCTGAAGTACTTAAGATTCCTGCGTGATAAATCCATAGAACAACATTATATGGATGAGCCCTTATTAAAGGCCTGGTATTGCTTCCCGGAAATAAAGCAAAACTGGTTGGGGTTTTCCAAAAATGGCAATGGCGGTACAGGGTTAGGAATAGATTTTGCGGTGGATTTACATAGCAATCTAAATAAGCTCTTTGCGGATTTCGGAGATGAGAGCATTACCCAAACCAGTCATTTGGAAAAACTCTGTTTAATTAGTGAACGTGCAGGAAGGGATCATATAAGCAATTTTACCACACGTTTAATTAATGAGTTTCTATTAACATATACAGAAGATTTTGCTCGGAAGTTTTTGCGGTCAGAATACCGTAAGAAGGTTTCTGTTCCTTATGTAAGATTCAATTATACTACTGAGGTGTGGGAACCGGATATTTTTGAACTTCCCTATATTGATGGGGATTGGGTGATGCTTACTCCAATAGATATGCTTACTAAAGATGAGGCTTGGATTAACAAAACGGATTTATATGATAATTTCGAAATAATTTCCCCTTCTATCCCTGATGAACAGCTGCGAGCGCAAGTAAACAACTATTTTTATATGGCACTCAAGCGTGATGATAATAAACAACCGACCAAGCCAGAACGGAACCAGGCGATTCTCGATATTGTGAAGAAATATCCAGACATTATTGATTATTACATTAAGTTCAAAGAGGATAATGGTGATAAGGCGGAAGCTCAAGCACAGCAAAAAGTTGAGGATTCAAGGGAGCTGTATATTAATAATTTCAGCCAATTAATGGATCAATTGCGCTTGAATACTGATTTTTATAAGGTTTCAGGGGATACATATCGTGAAGCGCTAGATAGAATCCTTTTTCTGAAGTATGTGATTGAAGACTGTGACGGCTATAGAATTTTTTATATTGACGGTAAGCCAATAAAGCGTGAGGATGATCTCCAAATTATGTACCGGTTAACCTGGTACGCTACCTCATCCGATGTAAATAGGGAAGTCAATAATGGGCGTGGGCCAGTGGATTATAAAATATCCCGGGGCTCAAAAGATAAAACACTGGTGGAGTTTAAATTAGCTTCCAACACGAAAATAAAGAGGAATCTTGAAAAACAAGTAGAGATATATAGCGCTGCCAATCAGACAAAAAAAGCAATAAAGGTCATTCTATATTTCAGTGAAAATGAGTTTGTAAAGGTGAATAAGATTCTTAAAGAGTTAAACCTGGAAGGAAAAGAAGAAATTATATTAATTGATGCTCGTAATGACAATAAACCCTCTGCCTCTAACGCATAAAAACATTGATTGCCACAAATAAAAAAAATTTTCGAAAGGAAAAAAGCCAAATGCAAAGAGATTGTTTATGGCTTTTTGGGCGCGGTGCTTCTATAGCTAATGGCTTATCTTGGGCCGTCCCAATCGAATGTATAGATGATTTAATTGAAGGACGAATAAGCCGCGAGGAACATCAGAGCTTGATCATTGAAACAGTTCGCCAAGAAATGCAGAATTCGTCTGTTCATTGCAGACCTTATCGGCGCTTACTAAATTTTATGGCTAATAGGACTGTAGGGGGCGGGAGCCATAGGCTTGTGACAACCAATTGGGATTACTTACTCCAGTTAGAAGTAGAGGCGTGGATAGCCGTTAATAAGCCTGGCTATGCACCATGGTTTCTTAGCACTCACAGTAGTGTCTTACATTTAAATGGAACGGCAGAGCCAGGTGCATCTCCATATCGCAGTCCCTTTCTTCTTGAAACTGATGCCGCAGACTACCGAACAAACACTATTGAGGCCAATAAGGCCTTTAATGATCTGCTTTGGTCAACCCTTGTGGTTATTATAGGTATGTCGTTCGAATGTGACATAGACAAGGGTTTATTGGCATCGCTGCATGCTCATGAAGACAACATGCCCATTGGTGAGGCGCTATTCTTGGTTGTCGACCCATTCAAAGGGACTTTAGATAATATAGCCAGAAAGATTAGCAGGTATTTTCCTAGGGCGAATGTTCAACTCGTTAACAGCGGATTAGAAGAGTGGGTTGATACAGGTATGCCAGAACTTGTTGGTCGTATTTTTGATCAACCATAAAGCACAAGATCAAGTAGGCGAATATTAAATGCAAGAAGTGCACATTATCTCATACTAAATAAGGTGATAAACATGCTTACTGCAATGTTGGATGGTAAAAAAATATTTTCAACGAATCCAGACTGGAATGATAGGAAGGAAGAGTACCGTTCTATTTGTAACGAGCGTGCTGTTTGTCGGATTTGTCAGGGGCGGATTGTATGCAGGTTTGGCGAGATCAGAATATACTATTTTGCCCATAGTCACGCCGGCGATTGTCCTGGAGACCATGATACTGCAGAGCATATGGATGGCAAGGTAATTTTATATAAATTTTTACAAGCAAGATATGGACATGAAGCTAGTATTGATATGGAACATTATTTTGCCGATATTAAGATGACCTGCGACTTTCTTATAGAATTTAATGATGGCAGAAGATGGGCGCTAGAATTTGACTGTGGAATTTGTAAGGATACAGATCTTAAGAAAAAATTACAATATTATAATGACCACGAAATAGAGACGACCTGGCTGCTTTCAAAAAAGTTTTACAAGGAAGTTCCGGAACTTGGGGTCAGGATTTCGCGGCGGGAACAGTTGCTAATTGTTAATACAGGTATAGATAAACTGCATATGGAGGAATGGTACAAGCAGATTGTGATAAATCGGCAAAGGCGATCATTGCCAAGGGACTATGATAGTCGTGGCTCATTAATGTACTTTGATGTTGAACAAAAAGAAATTACCATTTTGAGAGCAATCCGACAGGGTGCGCATCATAATGTATTTTATTATGGATCATTGTTGCGGGGTTCCCTGGAGGAGATATGTATTAATACTAAACAGAGTCAATGGGGAGTAGTATGGTATTTTGCTGAAGAGAAGGAATTAGGGCCCAAGTATAAAGAAGCTAAAAAAGTTTGGAAAGAGCTAGAAAGTGAGTATCAAAGAGACCAAAAACTCAAAGCTGAAGCTGAAGCTAAAGAAAGGGCAGCCCGTAACAAAGAATATTCAGATGATTTCCGCCGTGGTGCATATGGAACAGGTTCAGCAGGAAGCGGGAAGAGAGCCCCAGGGTATGGTGAGAAACAAAGCCGTAATGGATGGCAAAATGATTTTGGCTGCGATAGTGGCTGGGGGACAAAGGAAGTAGCTGGCCCGAGTAAATATCGTTGTACATGCTGCGGGCGAGAATTTAAATCTGGGGATATGATATTCATACCTCAGTTCAATGTACCGGAAGGTACCTGCCGGGAATGTAGCAGAAAAGGGTACAATAACTTAAAGGGTAGAATTTGAAGAAAATCCAGATAAGTGGATTTTCTATACAGGTCAAGGAACAATATCTAAATGCCTTACTTTTGAGCATTAATAAACATGTTAAAAACATATATGATGATTGCGAATTAGAACAGTTAGCAACTATCCGGAAATTCCGGATAGTTCAAATCACCCTGAATATGGATATAATGATATTGGGGGTGCAAGTTGTGAAAAAGAAGCCTGAGGAAATAGAACGTGTGATTGCTAGTGTACGGGCATCTATGGCTGTTGAAGGGATGAAACCTAGCGCGAAAGCTCGGGCTATCGGGAGACAGTATTTAGAAGGGAAGATAAGCAGTAAAGAAGCTATTACAAGAATTAAGACGCTGCATGCTGCAAAATTTGGCAAGTAATGAATAGTCGATTTTTGGGTATGACCTGAAGGATGGTCAGTATTTCTGGCCGACAATGTTCTCCAACTACTTACAGCTTGTATTGGTATAATAATAATATATGGTGATGCTGGAGGTTGAACATTATGGATAGGAAACAGAAATACTCCTACTGGGAAGATATAGCGACATATGATCTGGAAACAGCCGGAGCAATGCTTGCTTCAAAACGTTATCTTTATGTAGTATTTATGTGTCAACAATCCATCGAGAAGCTGGTTAAAGGGTTATTTGTTATGTTTTGCGATCAAGAACCTCCCAGAACGCACAATATAGCACAGGTCTTTAAACAGATCGTTGAGGCCATGGACGGAAAAGCTAAAAACACTGAGGAATTTATTCAAAAATTAGATCAATATAATGCGTTTTTCGTTAAATTGCTAGCATACTATATTGCAGAAAGATATCCTTCTTACAAAGAAAAACTATCTCAAGCGGTGGATCAGCAAGAAGCTACGGATGTACTGGCGCTGACAGAGGAGGTGTTCATATGGTTAATATCCCTGAAGAAGTTCGCTCCGGCATAGAAAAGTATGTAGAGAGGATTAGACAAGAGATTTCTGTGGATAAGGCCATATTATTTGGTTCTTATGCCAGTGGCACTTTCGATAACGGAAGTGATATAGACTTGGCTATTTTCTCAAATTATTTTCAGGGGATGAGGAGAGTGGATAGTATAGCTTTTCTACTCGGTCATGCTATGGATTATGACCTGGATCTTGAACCTCTGGCTTTTACTCCTGATGAATATCGGGAGAGATTAGGTATTGTTGATGAGATATTAAAAACGGGAATAGAATTATAAAGGCCTATCCCAGCGTGATAAAGAGTTACCTCGGCGCAAAGATCTTAAATAATGACTATCAAATTCACATAAATTCTTGGCTGTCTTGAGGGGATCTAACCCCTCTTTTTTTATTTATACTAACTTTTGCTGTAAGCAGGCGAGAAAAATATAAATGGACAGGCAGAATATTTATCCTCCTGGCATAGAGATTTGCCGGGGGGATATTTTTGCGGTGGAAGACGCACAGGGCTCTTGCGGTGTTCAGCTATTCAGCACTTATGGTATTCTCGCCATATCTGAAAGTGGATGCCTTAGCAGCAGCCGGAGTTATATCTGCATACTGGGGAGCTACATTACCGGACCAAATAGAAACTGAAAAGGCACATCGCACTTATGGGCACAGTCTGGCTAGTGCTATTATCTTTAGTGGCATTGCCTATTTAGTAGGATGGTTTGTATTGCCACTGGAGGGATTTGCTTATGGGTTTATTTGCGGTGTTTGGAGCCATCTCCTGACTGATGCATTAACAGACAATGGAATTTGTGCCCTATGGCCTTTTTATGAGGGGCGAATTGACCCTGGGTCTTTGCGCCTATGGTATTACTCCCAAGGTAAATTACTAGAGGAAGTAATAACCATGGTTGCATGGTTCATTAGCGTTATAATTTGGGTCAAGTTATTTGTTATTAACTTTATCCGGTAAAATGCATTTGAAAGATTATTGGTTGTTAATTAGTTGAAATATTGGGTATGTCCTCGGTAATAGGACAATCATGGGTTTCCATATTTTAGACAAAGGGGGGAAACACATGAAAACAGTATCCGGGGAAAAGCTTGATATGCAAAGCAAAGAACTACAGAACATAAAAAAAGAAACTGCTAAGTTGTTAAAAGCTGCTAAGAATAAACACGGAGAAGGGTGTGCGGTAATATTAAATCTCGAAGACAATGTTGCGGTTAAGGTAATGCCGATCGAACCAGATGATCAGGCAGGCAAAAACACTAAAAAGAAAGAAACGACCCCACCGAAGCGTAATAAATCCCCTGAACAGCTGCAGGAATTAAAAAAGGAATTAGATGCTACTAACCTAGAGTCCCAAGTTAAAGAATCTATGATAAATGGTATCTCAGAGGCGGGTTTTATAAATCAACTATAGATGATGTCTTGAGGGCTAATAAAAAGATTAAGATCGAAAAACTAGACGCATCGAATCAGCAAAAAGCTATAGAACATATTAGGGAAAACCGACTGTCATTTAATAAATCTAACGAAGAAATAGTCTCAATTCTGCTTGCGGGCGAAGGCAGCAAGGATGAATATATAATAGAAAAAGTGTATTGCAGAATAGTTTGGTTGATCCAGGAACTAAATGAATCTTTATGTTTAAATAAGCAGCAAATTCGACTTTTGGGGTTAGAACGGAAAGAACACTTGAAAGAAATCATTGGAGGTCTGCAAGGAGCACTCGGTAAATTCTTATTGCACTTTTAAGTGTTAATCAATATTGCTATGGCTATCACGATAGTAACCATTTCCTCTCAAATCTTTAATGAGTATTAACAATGCAATTATCATATTATAAGTTCAACTCATGGAGATTAAGAGGTGTCGGAAATGCACTATGAAACTTTCTTTCATGATCGGGTGAAGCTATACAATGAAGTATGGGCTGACCCGGTAACAACAGTGGCGAAACAATATGGCATTTCAGATGTTGCTTTGCACAAGCTCTGTAAACGGCTGGAGATTCCGATACCGCCCCCAGGATACTGGGCCAAGGTTAAAGCAGGTAAAAAGGTTGATAAACCAGCATTGCCGCAGTTAAGTGATCCCAAGAAGATCTTAGGAAGAAGGCGTATACCTGATCCAAAGGATACATTGATTGAAGAAAGGCTGAATGAAATGGGAAGGCCTATAAGTACCAATGAGCAGCTGCAGGTGTTATGCGCTAATATAACGGTGAAAAAGCACCTGGTGAATCCACATCCATTGGTATTGGCAGCTGGGGAATATCTTAAAGAGCGAAAAAGTTCAAGCAACTCAGCCTGGTTACACACTAGCAGTGAAATGCTTGATATAGCGATATCAAGAAGTCAGCTTGAACGTTCATTAAGAATATATGATGCCTTGATTAAAACACTGGAGGAACTTGGTTTTGCTGTTTTACCGAATAAGACTATTAAGAGCAGGTGGGGCAGAATTGATAACGGTACATTTGTACAGATCGGGGATCAATTTCTAAAAATAAAGCTAACAGAGAGTTCCGGGAAATTGACCCTAAATATCGATGAATACTGGGCCAACCGCAAGAATTGGAGCGACGGTAAACGTAAAACGATTGAGCAACAATTAGGCAATTTCATTCTATCCCTGGTTAAAACCGCTGAAGAGAAGCAGGTAAGGAATAAAATCGAAGAACAACAAGAACAGCAACGCATCCAAGAGGAGAAGCGTAGACGGGAGCTGCAGGAGCTCCGTGATAAGGAAATCAAGCGTTTTCATGATTTGGAAAAGGCAGCTCAAGAATGGCAGAGAGCTCAAAATATTGACCGATATATAGAAGCGGTAAGAGCCGCAATGGAAGAGCAGCCATTGGATATAGAACAAAAAGAGAAACTTGAAGAATGGATTAAATGGGCTAAAGGAAAAGTGGAATGGTTGAATCCTTTGACTAGTAAGAATGATCCGATTTTGGGTGAGAAACATAAATGAAAATATTAGATGGGTGGCAGAGAGGTGGCGTCGGTTTCCCAGAAGCTTCTGGGGTAAATGTTCAAGGACAGAACCTGATTAATTAATTAATAATTGATGCAAGAGAATATTTAGCTAATAACCAATACTCCTATACAAATCCTTGGTTATTTTGACCCACATTTTGACCCACGCGAGATTTTTTTTATTAAAAATGTTTCCGTTCGTAAACAAACGAAAAAATACCGTAAAACATAAAAGCCATAATTTAGGCAAAAACACGAACCTATATGTAATGGGCATTTACGAACGTTAACGAAAATTGCAGTCATCGGACTTAAAATCCCGCGAGGTTTACCCCTCGTGCCGGTTCGACCCCGGCCCCGGGCACCAATATCAAGCAAGAATATACCGAAGGTTTAAGGCCTTCGGTATTTTTCGTTTTTGTGAATAAATTATATTTGCTATAATTTTGACAGCATCTTTGACAGCAAAACATAAAAAAGGAGCCGGTTTCTATGACCGACTCCTTTTTAATTCGTTAAAAGACTATCTAATTCTTAAGGATCTACTCAGTTTATCAGATGCACCTCGCTACATCTTTTCTGCCACATGAGCGTATTATTAAACGATATATATTATACCCCCACTAATTAAGTGGTTTTAGCTGTGAAAGAAAAGCCCGGCAAAATATTGCCAGGCTTCATAATTATTTAACTTTTTTAAATAGTTTACGAACTCCATCCACCTATGCCAGTAGCAAGGATGCTGAATATTTCTGCTAAAGGATAGTCCGGTTCATGTCTTTCATGAAGTATTAATTCCTCGTATACCTCTTTTAGTAAATTAAAACCACCAACAACAGTTATTATCTCAATCTTACTTTGTATTAGATCTGATAAATAATCTTCTTTTTCCATAACGATTGTATCAGATCTATAATTTTTTACCCTCTGTCTTATATACTCTAGTCCTTCTTTTGAGAATTCCTCTGCATCTGTAATGATCAAATCTTTTGGCTTTTCTATAGCCTCATAGTATTGTTTAATTAAGTCTATTATATTTTCAGCACATCTTAGAGCAATTACAGCCATGCCAAGGTCGGTTATAAATTCATCTTTCATAATATAAACACTTCCTTTCATTTTCCATAATTAGGCAAAAGAAAGGAGTCTTCCTGCTTATAATTATTAACAAAGTTTTTACGCCGGGCCTATAATTTATTTGCCCTCCGGTTTTTACTCTGGACCGTTGGACAGGAGAGTATAGTTTTGCTGAAGAGCCAGATCCTTTTGCAGCAATAAAAGCTGGATCTACTGTAGGAGGTCCCAAAGACATACACGGGAGCCAATCTATGCAATGGTTTAGGGATTATGAGGCAATAATCCAGTTTATCAACATTGCAAGTGATTATGTTTATGATGCCCATGAGGAATTAAAAAAAATTATTCAGGAGATATATTATGAAACGTCTTGTTCAGGTCGAAATGCTTTTGGGGTATATTTTAATGGTAGTTTATGCAGCTATACTATTTGTTTTTGTACAAAAATTTCTTAATAAATTGATTGATAATCTTCATTCAAACAAAGAATAGAAATAAATTTATTAATTTCAAATCAAACATGCTAAGCACATCAGAGGATGTATGTAATTGTATGAGGCGTAGAATACCACATTAACCCGCATATTTTCAGGGTCTAATTCCATTCTCTTTATGTAGGTTTTAAATAACTGGCGTTTTTGTTCATTAGTGCCTAATTCATAAATGGTTTTAAAATTTTCAAAATAATCTCGTGCTTTTCCAGGATCGATCCATATAGCTTTAGGTTGATTTCTTGTTAGTTCATCTAATTTAGCTCGTTCTTCGGTTCTCTTTATCTTATATTTTTGTAACCGCTCATTGCATATTTCAGGATCAAGACCTTTAGTATTAATTAACATTTATAGGTATGCAAACTGAAAATTATATATCATAATATAGAAAAATATGTCAAATACTACAGATGTTAAAGTGGTAAAACATATGACTTTAATGCCTGCTGTATGTGATCGATGTAGTACAATATTTCCTTCGGGGTTTTCTTTCGAAAATTGTAGAAATGTAACTTTAAAATACTGCAGGGCCTTGCCCAAAATGCGGCGGGTACGGCCATATACCTGATGGTACATACAGTTTTATAAATGATTCAATTCAAATATTGAAAGCACCCGGATGTATATGGCAAAATAGAAGTACATAGAATGGCAGCCTAAAAGTACATAAGACAAGGCACAAAAAAATGAGCCTTGCCAGTCATCCCAAAGTCTATTAACCTCTCACATGTAGTCGAATACATTGGG
>Ga0209639_1001191_pt1 | contig 28344 bp, 41 predicted proteins | sample EPASupsiteHSE605_FD_187268 | JGI IMG/M metagenome (GOLD analysis project Ga0209639, IMG submission 187268) | Bioremediated contaminated groundwater from EPA Superfund site, New Mexico - Sample HSE6-05 (SPAdes) (version 2) | ecosystem: Environmental > Aquatic > Deep subsurface > Groundwater >... | reverse complement strand
CAATCGACCGTAGATACTGGTTCTTACCTTCTTCAAACAGAATATCAAATGCAAGACTGGATTTTCCGGAGCCACTGATACCTGTAATGACTACCAATTGACGCTTAGGAATTGTTAGATTAATATTTTTTAGATTGTGAATCCGTGCTCCCTGAATCATTATTTTTTCCATATGCTCACCTCAGAATTAATTTACAGCATATTAGAAAATAATGGGCTCAATGGGAACGTAAATATCCACTTCAATGATATGACTCTCATCATCATCAGGATTATTACGATACACTTCAAACGGATATGAATTTCTTGGAACGTAACCACTGTACGTAAGCCACTCCTGATACATGTAGTCCCAGACATTGCTAAATTGTTCTTGCTGAATCTGAAAATGTCCCACCGCATACAGGCCACCTTCTAACTTCATCCTTCCAAGGACTCCGTCTTCCTGAAACAGTATGCCCTCTGGAACTGTCAGGCACAAACTGGTACGAAACTGACTCTCCTCTCCGAATTCTGGATTATCATGATATATCGCAAGTACCCAGTTCTGTCCGTCTACAAGAAGGTGCTGATTCTTAGCATTAACAAATAACATGTTTATCAGATTGACATATTCTTTTGATAATGTCTCATAAGTGCCTGTATGCCTGACATAAGCGACCTGTTTTTCCTCCAGGTTTTCTATCGTTATTTGACCAGTCACAGGAAATAGCTCTCTTGCCCATTCTTTCTTTGCTGTATCCTTATTGTACTCAGACAATAAAAAAAATTCTTTGCAATTCTTGCTATATTCCTTACGATATTCTCTTGGACTAATGCCATAATAATTCTTAAAAGCGCGGGAAAACACAGCTGATTCCGTAAATCCAAGTTCATAAGCAATGTCCGTTATATTTTTATCCGCCCGGTGTGCTAGCAAAAAAAGTGCATTCTCCATACGGATTCGGTTCACATAATGGGCCAAAGACTCATGTAACATACTCTGAAAGATCCGGCTGAAATGATATTTTGAGAACCCAGCAGCATTAGAAAGTTCATCAATAGACATGGGCTGTCCGAAATGTTGCTCAATGTAATCCTGCACTTTATGAATTCTTCGTATGTACTCTTCCTTACACTCCTGATCTGACATATGAATTTTCTCCTGTTCCTGTTATTTTTAGCATAACTGAAATGTTATTTACAAATTTACTAATTCCCTAAAATTGTAATAAATTGCCCCTAAAATAAAAATAATGTGGTGAAGCATGCTAGAATCATCAATATTAAAGCTCTTCTTAATTCTGACTATACTCAAATCAGTAGTATGTAACTTATCTAAATTGTTCATCAACTCACTTCTATACATCAATAATTCTCCATTATACATGAGATTATAAACATAATGGGAAGTTTATTTAATTCGCCTTTTAAGAATATATGTCGCAACATTTGAATGTTGCGAAGTAATGTTTATTATTAATATTTCTTTTTTTCATTACCATGTTTAAAATTCCCTGTTACCTTTGCCATAATTAATTGAGTTTCCTTTAAGTCTGCATTATTTATTCGTGCTAAAAATTTATTGCTTTCCTTATCTTTTAAGATTGTCACTTGTTTTCCACACCAATATATAAAGACTTTGTTATCCTTTGAAACATTATATGAAAAAGGTTCTTCATCAAGCCTATTACGTTTATCCACTTCACTCAATTTTTTATTTCTCCTTTCCTTCTCCAACTTAATGAACAATATCATACTAATACGTCGCTGTTTTTTACATATCTGCAGCGCCTTCCCCTTTAAACTGTCTCAAAATAAGTCTAACTCTACAAATTGGAATTTATATACTATATTTATATCGACAAATTGGTCGTTCAACACCATGGTCAATGCCCAATCCTGCGTATTCCAGAACAAAGCCACAATTATCCAATACTCTTTGTGATGCAATATTTTCAGCAAGACAAATTCCATAAATATTTGATATTTTAAGTTGTTTCATTATCACAGGCAAAAAAGAAATTACTGCTTCTGTTGAATACCCATTACCTGTATATGATTTAGAAACATGATATCCAATTTCCCATCCATTCTCTATTTGCACTGCTTGTACATATCCAATGTTTTTTCCATCTTGTAGCAACATCGGATATACAAAAGGTCCTTCATTACCTTGATAACAAGAAACAAACCATTTTACAGCTTCACGTGCATCATCAATCGTTTCGAATACCTCATCTGGCACAAAACGTCTATTATCATCATCTAGTGAATTTAAATGTACACTTTCTATCATATTTTCATCGAATTCAGTAATAAGTAATCTATTGGTTTCTATTAGCATTTTATTATTCATTTATAATCTCCTTGTATAAATTCTCATCTTTTACAACGATGTACTTCTGTTATCTATGTTTTTCCTAATGTAATAATTTATCATTGTGACATAATATTTGAACAATGTGTATCTTTGCATTGAATCAATATGTGAGTATTGCTTTTATTGCAATTTAGCACATCATATTTTTATGAAGACCAATATACCTATATAATAAAAATACCCTAATTTATTTTTTTTAGCGACAACTTCTTTTGTTCCAAGTATGATTGCCAACAGTAAATTAGCTTTACTTCTAATCATTAGTCTTTGAAGTTTTCTTACTCTTCTTTTCAATCTCAATTATTCGGCACGAAAAATCCGTTACCGTTTTATATTACTATTTCGACGTTAAATATAAATAATGTGTCATTTTGCTGGATTGATATTTTTCATAAAGTTTTGATACATTTCATCTGAAGTCGCAATATATCCTCCTGGTATAATTATTATGTAAATTTTCTTTATCTTATAAATAATTGTTAATTAACACATAACACATTAACCTATTTTGCATGTTTATTAATCAATTGCTTCCAAAGAAAAAATTACCGGTCTTATTCCATCAGTACAGCAAAGTATCTGTACTCCATCCTGATTATTCCATGGAGCATAGGTTGCACCTGCTGAAAGTGCATTTACTCCTCTGTAAATATCAATCCATGCCCACGGGCAAAATTCATTAGGCATTACAGCTCCACCCTCATAAATAAATACTTGTCCTTCTTTGAGCAAGGGGCAAGGACCAACTTCTCTTCCGTCAGTTAAGTATTTTTCAGCATAATTCCCGTAGTATTCCTTTTTTAGTACAGTTATTTTTACTTTTTTCATTTTTCCTCCATCATCCAAATTTTCAGTTAAGGGGGGCATTCCTTTCAGATGATAATTCTTCTTCATATCCCCATTGACAAGGCAAACGCATTTTTTTAATATATGAAAAATTTTTATTAAATTCATCTACTTCCATACCAGGCAAGTTCTCAAATACATCTGCCTCATAAAATTTACCATATACACCATTCAAACCATCAGGTATCAATTCAATCCCCATAAATGCATCGAAATTTTCCCCTTTTGATGTTGTAATGCCAAAATGATTGCAAGTAACAAATCCATGTTTTGGATAATAACCTGGTTCACCAAAAATAATGATTACCTTATATCCCGCTTCTCTAGCCAATTGCATTGTAGTTTCAAGCAGCAATCCGCCAATACCGGTATTTTGAAAGCACGGCTCTACACAAAGTGGCCCAAATATTAATACTTCATGTGTAACATTTCCGTCTACGACTTTTGCGCTAGAATACATAATCGTTCCAATAATTTTTCCATCCTTCTCAGCAACACGACTGTGTCTTTTTTTGTTATTTCATTATATGGATAATATGAAGTACTTATGGATTTATTTTAATTTTGCAGTAAAAACCTTATTCATAACATCATCATAGTAAACTATGGTATCAGAGTAGTCATGTATTACATTAATATGTGCTGTCGATTTAAAAACTTGATTACCTGCTCTGTCATATATTATGGTTCTGTAGCTGTTAGGAATAGTCGAATTAAATTTCAGCATTACATAATCTCTCAACAATACAATTGCTTCTGCCGTTTCTCCTGAATTCAGTGGCTCAATGATGCCTGCAATGTATATTTTTAAATCCTTTCTTTTAACATAATAGATGTTTCCATTTAATACTTCATAAGAATCTATATTAACGTCAGTCATGTCATTTACAGTTTTTACTTTATCCTCACCAACAGTAAAACTGTAAAGATCACCATTGCTGATAAAATAAATATTTTCTTCTCTGTATTTGAAGCGTTCAATAGGCATAGTTCTGTCGGTTACAGGAGATACTGTATTAATATTTTTATTCAATTTACAAATTCCCATATGATCATTTGTATTTACATTATACGCTATAACATAATCAAATTCTTCCGTTTCATAGCGTGTTGTACAATAATTGAAATATTTGTACAAATTAGAACCAACCTCAGATTTTAATGACCAATTCATGGCATATCCGTCTATAATCTCCTTGCCTGGTCCTCCCGCGCCGTAACTCTGAAGGCTAACAGTCTCTGATACGGTTGCATCATCATATATTTCTACTTCATATGAAGTTCCCATAACAGCTCCACCAACATGATACGTAAAATAAAGCTTTTCACATTATTTTCATATAACTTAGTAAATTTCTTTTGCACTTTTGGAGAGTTGCCTCGTATGCTTTAGAAACTTCAAACTTTCATTAGCCTCATTTTCATAATAGTTATAGAATAATTTCTTACTAACTTCATGAGCTACAACATCAAATAAATTACACATTGTTAACACTGCTTCCCATATTTCAATCACATTTCCAGAACTATAAGTTTTTAAAAACAATTCCCATATTTCTTTAGGTAGCCAGCGATACATATACTTTCCTGACTTCCCTATACTACAAGAATAGTTAGTTTCAATACCAATTTTCCAAGATAATACTTTAACAAGTTGTGGGCGCACAAAATAATTTATCATATCTTGTACATATGGAACTTCTTCACGCCAAAGTCCTTTTGCAACATTATTTAGACACCACCAAAATTCATTACATACACACCCAAACTCTTCATTACTAGGCTTTTTTACATAATAATCTTGATCAGTTGCTTCTGGTATAAATGGTAAAATATCATCTTTATCTAAGAGAATTTTACATAACTTATCATTCAATATATCATTTTTTGCAACATCAATCGTCTGAACATGTAGATCTAGACGATTTCCATCCGCTAATTGTATTAACCATCCATAATAATTCTTAATCTCATCTATGTGTCCAAGTATTAAGTCAAGCTCATCTGGACATTGCATATATAATCTTTCACCAAAAATATCAATCCAATTCCTATCATCTATAAATGATCTTATTTCTTTTACAACAAATACAATGTCATAATCCTGAAAAATGTCCACTGGAGCATTTGGATTTGTTCTCGAGCCATTCATATACACTGCACGAATGCGTTCATCTTCTTTCGCAACCTTTAAAATCAAATCAAACATTTCATGTTCTGTACGCATATTTTTCTTCCCTTCAATAAATATTTTTGACGTTAATCCAAAAAAATTCAATTGTAGAAAACAATCTGTAATAATTTTTAATTGAACATATAATCACATAATAATTTTACATGATTTTGATTAATATAATTTGAATATATTAGATAAAACTCCTTTGAAAAATAGTATTTCTCTTGAAGTTTATAGTTGAATATATTTTCTACTATTCATTTCACCAACCTTACAAACTCATATTCACTTTATGCTAAAATCTTGATAAAAATTCTTTGCATTCTTTTCGTCGATGTAATATGTAAATATTTTTATTTTTTGAATTATTAAGCATATTTATATAATTCAATCGATTTTTCTTGTTAAAATTCCATATCCACTTCAAAAATTCTGCATCAAAATGTTCCGGACAATTTCCTCCCATATCAGGTCTAGTTTTCCCATAATTTAAAATTACCCTTCTAATCGCTCCAATTAAGCAAGTAATTCTCGAAAAATCAAGATAAATTACTGTATCACACTCTTCAAATCGCATTGGAATAGTACGATTGTAATTTCCATCTATAATCCAACTTTCCTTTTTAAATTCCTCTGAAAGCAAAAAATCAAATTCTTCTATAGACACTTGTTCCCAATTATCACGCCAAAACAATTTATCTAAATGCGTCACTGGTATGTCTAATTTTTTTCCTATTTGTATAGCAAGTGTGCTTTTACCACTACCTCCACAACCAATAAGCATAATTTTTTTATGTTTCATGTAATCACCCGTAATATAAATTATTTTTACTTAACTTTTTTTACTATTGTGACACTATTTTTAAAATATGCTATATACAACTGAAGCTTATAAATTGAAAATTGTTAATATTATAAAGTATCAATTTGAGTTTTCAAGTTCATTCAAATCGATAATAATTTTATTGCAGTTATTACATCTATAACATTTAATTCTTGGATTCGAACTCAATACCTCTCCACCAAACACTGTGATTTTTTCTACAAGTTTCATATCTTTATTATGCCATTTAAATACATACCTTCCTGAATCAATGAAACCTTCTATTAATTCAGACCTACAATAAGGACATTCTAATTTCATAACTATACTCCAATTTGAATTTTTTTATTTCATTTTTTAATTTCCCAGCGTTATTCCCAGGGACGGTTCTTTTTGTTTGCGTTATTCCCAGGGACGGTTCTTTTTGTTTGAAATAAAATTCTGCATCAAATAAATGGAACCGTCCCAATTATCTTTAACTTTTTACTACACTATTTATGCTATCTCATATCTCATTTTAAACATAATGGAAAGTTTCATTAACTACTCAATTGTTTCAAAATCTTACTTAAAAATTTAAAGTTTATCTAGTTCTTATTTGCTATAATTGTAAATTCCCCTGGAACATTTTCATTTGTCCATGCAGGATGCTCATTGAAACTCTTTAAGATAAAACCGTTATCAATCACCGCATTTATTATTTCACTAATTGTATATTTTCGATAACTACATAACGGCATTTGTTTTCGAATTTCATCCGAAAAAAATCTCGCATGTGCCATTTCACCCTCAAATACTTCTGTCGAAAAGTAACTACCTGTCGGTTGTTCTAAATTCAGTATATCAGATATCTTCTGGAATGGATGAAAATCACTACAAATCATTTTTCCACCTGTTTTTAGTAATTGGTACATCATTTTCATAAAATCATTGATATCATGAAAATAATGTAGTATTCCACCTTCCATAAATACTACATCAAAATAGTTCTTATACTTGCTCATATCAATTTCTAAAACATCTCCCACTTCAAAATTAATATCTACATTCGCAGCTTTTGCTACTTCAAGAGCATATTTCTTATTATCATTTGAAATATCAAAAATAGTAACTTCAGAACCTAATATAGCTAATGGGATAGCTTTCTTGCCACACGATCCACAAATATTAGCAACCTTAATTTCTTTATAAGTTTCAAAGTAATTCGTATAGCGCTTCAACATTCCTATAGGATTTTCTAAATCTTGCTTTGCTCTTTCTGCAGGTTTTCCAGCATTCAAAACCCAAAAATCATAAGCATTATATTCCCACGCTTTTTTATTCTTCTCACAATAATCAATCATACGTTTCCTCCCTAACAAATTCCTGTTTATCTGTTTATATTACTTTCCTTATTAAACATAATTGGAAGCCACATTAACTTCTCAGTTTGCTCATGATCTCACAGATAAATTGAAATTGAAGTACTTTGGATTATGCTAATTTTTAGAAGAAATCTTCAGATGTTATTCCATAATAGCATACATTTCTATATCCTGTTTCACATCGATTAAAATTTCTTAAGACTCCTTCTAAAAGAAATCCGCTTTTTTCTAAAACTTTACATGAAGCCTTATTAATTTGTAATGCAAGTGCTTCTATTCTTTCAAATTCTAGACACTCAAATGCATACTTAATTAATTCTTTTGTAATTTCTGTTGCATATCCTTGATTCCAATATTTTGGCAATAGATTATAACCAACTACACATCTATTAGCATTAGGATTATGCCCTATTATTCCAGCTTCTCCTATAAACTCATTTGTATCTTTTTTGTACAGAGCCATAAAAGTATATTTTCCATTAATTCTATCATTAATTAATTTATCAAGTAATTGTTTTGCTTGGTCTTTTTCTTTTAAAGGAATAAATGTTGAATAACTCCAAACTTCATTGCATGATTTTAATATTAAAAAATCATCTAAATTATCTAATTGATAATCTACTAATAACAATCTTTCCGTTTCCAATATCATAAATACCTCCTACTCCTTCTAATTATATAAAATAATTTGTTTTTCGCATTGTCTTGATAATGACTCTTATAAACATAACGGGTAATTCAAATGATGGACAAATTGGATTTTATAGTTGTTTTCCCATAAGTGTTAACTCACTATAAGATTTTAATCCATGTTTGTGATAAAAATGTTCTGTATAATCACCTCTTGATGTAAAAAGAATAATTTCATTAACACCTTCCTCTTTCATTCTATCTTCAAACTCTATAAAAATTTCCGTACCAATACCTTGACCACGCATTTCATTTTTAACGCAAAATTCCTTAATATTAAGCATTATTCCATCGAAAAACTGCTCTTTACTTCCTAAAATCATTCCGTATAATATGTCATTCTTTCTTGCTAAAATCCCACAAAAATCTTCCACATTAATCATCTGATGTAATCTTTTACTTGCTGTATCAATTGTCCATCTATCATTCCATGGTTCTGAATTAAATGTTTCAACATACATTTCTGCTAAATCTTTTACATCGTCTAAAGTTATAATTTTATATTCTAACATTTCCTTTCCTCCACAAAACCCCAATTGTTGTTTTTTATAATAATTCATATGTCACACATTGTACAAGAAACTTACTGTAGATTCCGCTTATTATCAGATGTTAATCCAATATATTTGTTGTTCTTTACCTTCATAAAAATTTTCGCATGTTAATATGCCACCGCAACTCATTGTAGTCTGACTTGAAGCAATATTATTTTTATCACAGATAATCATTACTTTTGGGATTTTCATACCTTTTGCAATTTCTAAAACAAGTAATAATTGTTGCTTACCATAACCTTTTTTACGCTCAGTTGGACGAATGCCATAGCCTATTTGACCTCCATGTTTTCCTAATTCATCAGTTAAAAAGTGACGGAGTTGAATAGTACCTATAATTCTATTATCAGATTTCCTTACAGAAAAAAATGTGCTGGCATGAACATTATTGCGAAGTTTATCTTTCTCAATTGAAAGAACAATTTCAAGCCATTCATTTAAATCATTATAAAGGGCTAGTCCACAACTACCATTTATATTAGTTTCCTCAAAATCTAAATACTCTTGTTTGTATTCCAGAATTTTGTCTTCTAAAACCTTTGATGGTTTTACCAAAATTAATTCACTCAATTTAATACCTCCTAATATTCAAAACGGAAAGTTACAATATCTACTTCTCCTGCTTTTGGAGCAAAGTTTATATCTCCAGTTTGTCCTATTGCACGTATTACTTTAATATTAGAAACCTCGTCATATAATCTTGCAATTTTTTCATTTATACTATATTCCATATAGGTCATTCTCCTTTGTATATATAATATTCCATTTGTGTAATTTCTAGGTAATTATGTTAATCTTCAGTTATAAAAACAGACCAGCTAATTCTGCAAAGTACATAATATGATAATCAGAAACTTCCATGATCTTCTTTCTTTCATTCGGTTCTTTCATATCTAAATATTCAGTAAATACTGTTTTCATACCTGCTCTTCTTGCCCCCAACAATTCATCTGAACCCCCATCTCCTACAAAAACACATTTTTCAGGGTTTACATTCATCCTCAGGATAGCTATATCGTAAATATCAGAATTGGGTTTCAAACACTTTACTTCATATGAAAAAATTGCATCATTAAATAAATTGTATAAAGGAGATTCAGCCCAATACATTGCATCAATTATATCAGCATTGCTAATTAGACATATCTTTATACCATTATCATGTAATTTTTGAATCGTTTCAACTATTTCAAATTCTACATTAATAAGTGCATTTTTCATTCTTTCTTTTCTAAAAGCTAACAATTTCTCTTTCTGTACTTCACTTACCGACAATGGCATGCTCTCAACAATTTCATTGATAATTTCCTCTGCACTGTTCACATTGCCCATTGCTCTTCTTCTATATACTTTATCACTTTCTGCATATAATTCCCATTCCTCTACAGATAATCCTAGTACATCATTTTCATTCTGCTGCAAATGATATTTAGGTATAATCAAAGTAAAAAATAAGTCAAAGAAAATTGCTTCTATGTTCTGCATGCTAATATTTCTCCCATAATCTGATATAAATATACCGTTATTTAATTAAGTATATTTCCATATTAACTTTAGGTTTTTCTTTCAATTAATTCTGATTTAATATCATTTATACTACTTAATTATAAACTTTGATTTTATCTCTTTTTTCACATAATACAAGTTACCATCATTTATAAACACATTAGTAATATAGCCATCTTTTATGTCCTGTATCACTCTAACTTCGTTGGTATTCATATCTAAAAGGTAATATATTGTATCGTCGCCTTCATCTACTGAACACCTTAAGAGTAGATTATTGTCTTTTTCTTTTACTAATATTATATAGGTGTTAGGAAATTTCATGCTCTGAACTTGTTCGGACTGTTTACTCTCTAAGTTATATTTATATAGTACTGAATATTGCTTATCATATTTCAAATAAAAAATGTTATCTTTATACTTTATAAATGAAAGTCCACTATCTTCTATTATTTTTTCTTGCTCTCCTCCATCACACACAGCTGAATATAAATCGCCTTGGGATTTATAATAAATGTGGTCATCAATTATTTTAAATTCCTCTATAGACTGATTAATAATCTTCTTTTTATCAGTGCCATCATTTTTAACTCTATATAAGCCATCTCCTTGATGATAATATATATAATCTTTGTAAACCTCGCTAGAGAATGGAGAATCTGAAACTAAATCATTGATAAGTATTTGTCTATTAGTTCCATCCAAGTTAACTTTATAGTATCCCTCAATTGTATGATTACCCTCAATTGTAAGATCACTCTTAAATATAAGATAATATATTCCACTGTTATCTATCTTAAATTCACGTATAGTGCTATCTAATAGCTTCATCCTATTTGTTCCATCTACTTTTACTCTGTATAAACCTTCATATTCCTCGTAGTAAATCCAATCGTCTATGATGTTACATAATCTAGCAAACATTTCTGGTACAATGATTTCAGATGATTTTGTATCAATATTGTACCTAAGAAGCTTGCCGCCACCTGGTTTATAGTATACATATGGATACTGCACTTCTTCTATGTTAAAGGCATCCTGAATATCTATATCCTCGTTTTCCCCTGTGCATATATCATATCTTTGAATACTACCTTTTCTCTCATTTTGTATTGATATAATCAGTATATCATTTTGCAATCCTACACCACTATCTTCAGAACCCTCATAAACTAAATAACTCAGCATGCTGTCTTTATCCTGCTTATACACATCATAATAACGCCTCAGCCAATATATATTATCTTCACTAACTAATATATTATCAGCAGGCCTATTATATAGCTTGTTTTCAAAACTACCATCATGATTCATAAAATAACCGTAATATTCATCTGAAAAATATACCTTATTATTGTCAACATTTAAACATTTAGCAGATTTAGTATTAATTTTAACGTTATTAGTTCCATCTATTTCAGCTTTATATATATTGCTGTTATCAAGGATATTAATATAGTAAATCCAACCATTGACTAAGTTTGGATAAGCAATCTTACCTTGAATTAAAATCTTCTTATAATGACCATCTTTATCAATTGTACATAGATTTCCTCCACCTAACCCATCACAATAGTATAGCTTATTCTCTAAAATATTGAGAAAAAAAGCTGCACCACTAACAATTTGCTGATTATTAGTACCGTCAATGTTAGATTTGAATATTCCACCATTGTTATCTTCATAATTATATCCAGCATAATATATTGTCTGATTCTCAATATAAAATTGATCTATAGGACCATTAATTATCTTGTTATTTTCGCTCATATCTTGATTAGATCTATATAAACTATTATTATCTCTAATATTAATATAGTAAAACCCGTCGTTATTTTTTATGATATTCATGCCATTGATAATATTTCCATAGTCAGGCCCCCTCATTTTATTTTTTATTATGTTATCATCCTTGATTACTTCCGAATTAAATAATTTCATTGAATCTATTAAAGATAAATATAATTCACCATTCAAACCAAAAGGAATTGCGGTCAGTTCAAAATAAAATGGCCCGCATTCAGCATAGGCATAACTTTCATCCTCTACTCGAATTTTCTCATTAGATTCTGAATCCTTTTCTAAAGCATATGCCGTAGAACTAATACTTGATACTAGAAAAAAAATCGTTATAAAATATGTGATAAATTTCTTCATGTTTCCTCTCCTAATTGTTATAATTTTTTACAATGTAATGATACCAAATTTGGACTGAACATCATATTTGAATTATTTCGGAAGTTAGATTGGCCTCAAGAACCCCTAAATATAGCGCCTTACTTTATTAATATAATTTTTGTACTCTTCCCCAAACTTCTTTATGCACCATCTTTCTTCAGAAAGGATAATCCAATGCGCTGATATTTGAAAAACCATCAGTATTGCAAATAATAGCAATGACTGAGTAAGCAGTACACAGCCTAAAAAATAAATAAAATATGACACATACATCGGATTACGGGAAATCCGGTATAATCCTTTAAGATTGATGCCATTCTCCGCAGGCTTTGAAAAATTTGATACAGATGCAAGACACAGCAAGACTCCTAATCCATATGTCGCCAAACCTGCGTAAAACCAATACGGGTCAGTCGTAATCTTAAGGAAGAATAGATAGACAACAATCAGAATGTTTGAAATCTGATAAAACCAGTACGCTGCTTTTTCACTTCCAATCAGTGGAGCGAAGAAAGCCGCACGTTTTAACCCTTCCTTGTTTAATATGCTTAATAGTACGAATCTTATAAGTATAAAAGGAATTAACAAAAGAAATCCGTTCATTTTATCTCCTTGTACCTAACTTGCCAATTATATAAATAATGAGCATCTTATGGAACTCTTATTTTTGCGCCACTGCACATATAGTTTTTGATATATCTGAGAGCTCTTTACCACAAACATCATCATAAAATGCTATTTTTTCAAAACCAGCCTATTACCATCATAAACCATACACAAAACTGTTACTATTGCTTTTTCGCACTTAATCATTAGTTATCTCCTTACTAAAACAAATTAAAATTTATAGTGAACTCTTTAATAAATTTTGTTTGCATAAACTTACAATTCCGAATTTGATTTATCACAATTATATTCCATCTACATGTTAATTACTACCATAATTTGTAATTACATTGAACATGTATTAAATAATATTTTAATAATGTTTTAGTTCTCTTTATAAACATAATGGGAAATTAAAATAACCGACAAATTGGAATTTGATACTATAATAAAAGACTATCTTTTATAAGTTCCAAGTTATACGTCAAATGGTCTTCACCGTTTACAATAATTTGCCTGCATTTCAATAATTTTTGCCAGTCATCATGTTTCGCTTTACTTCTCATAGTAACATCTCCAGTGTCATAAGATGCCGCCCATTCAATAAACTCCAAATGACTCTGGTACATATCTCCGCCAATCTCTATACGCGAACCAAAATGCCTCTTTTCTCTTTCTCTTAATCGATCAATACGAACTTTAGTATCCGTTATTACACGAACTGCTAATGTAAAATATGGGATCAAGTTATCTCCCCAATCCACAAGCGAACCGGAAATGACAGCATTATCTGATTTTAGTATATCTTTCTCCATCATTTGAAACCGCTCTGTTTTTTCCCTTTTCTTCGTGTATTTTGGATTTGTCGGGAACCAGAAATAATCATCTGTATCCATAAAAGTATATCCAAGCTGCTCTGATATAAATTTACCTAATGTAGATGTCCCTGAACCTGATGCTCCATATATGTGAATTGCTTTTTTATACATATTTTTCTCCCAATAAACTCCCATTTACTTAACTTTGTTTAGCTTTAATATAGAGTGAATCCATGAATAGCAATCATCCAATTCTTTATCACTTATTAAATCCGACCTATGTTCAAACATTATTTTTACATTCTTATTCTCTTCTTTTATTATTTTTAAATAATCCTCGATTGATGCCCAACCTTCTTCTGGTTTTAAATTTGATAAAGCAGGGAAATGATTATTTTCCATATTGCCATCTACTTTTACATTCCATAAATGCACTACTTCGGCATATCTTGAAAATTTTTTAATAATTTCAATATCATTAAAATCCGAATCTATTTTACGTTGCAAATGAAGCCTACCAGTATCTAAACAAAGCTTTACCGTTTTGTACTTTTCTAACATATTTTCAAAAAAATTATCTTCGCAAATATATTTATTTAATGCATCAAACCCTAATACAGGAATAAATTTATATTCAAACCCTTTCTCTGATAACCATTGAAATAGGTATTCACTATTTTTCCTGAATTCATTAAATGAATACTCTCATTCAAAAGTATATTCACTCTTGTCTGAAAATCTCCAGTTATTCATATCAAAATTTTCTTTCAGTATCACTGGCTTAGGATAATGAAATAATATATATTGGGGCTTAATCTGTTTTAACTTAATATATTCCAATTCTTCTTCAATATTTTTATATGCATTTATTCTTATATTTTCATTTAATGATAAAAACTGTGGGTCCCTTAACTTTGAGATTCCTGCTCTTAACGGGAAATGAACTCCTATTTTAAACCCATTTTTTTGAGCTTCATTAGAAAGATTTTCTATATCATTTTCATTTTCAAATAAACATGCTTCTACTCCATAAAAGCCCTTTCTAAAATCTCTATCAAATTTTTTATAATCATATTTCCAGTGCATTCCAATCATAAAATTATTCATTAGCTTACCTCATTTCCTCGTTATTCTTATATTTATGATTCATGAGTATTTGATAATATGTAGCTAAATTAATTTTCCTTTTTAAAATATTCAATAACTAATATTACTAATCCTAATGTCAAGATGAAAGTTGAAATAATAAAGGGTGTATCCAATCCGATAGCAGCAACAGTTGTTATAAATCTTCCTGGAGGTGTACTCCAACCCGATACCAAATTGTTTCCAATAGATAGCATCACTGCTAAATCACCTAATGCACCTATGGTTGATAAACAGCAGCCAATAATAGTTTTCCTCATGTCTATTCTCCTTCATCAGATATAATAATCTTTAAATATGCAACGGTACGTTCTCTAAAAAGCGTCTATCTATATTTGCCGTTTTTAAGCCATATTCAATCATTTCATCCCATGTATCATCTCGTTGCAAAGAGATGGCAAAATATTTACCTCTTAATACAACAAATAACTGACTATCACTAAAAGCATGAATATACCATGTTAGTTTAACCTCGTTTTTTAAAATGTTTAACAGTTCTTCTAGCTTCTCGTCAGGTACATGGTATTCATTCGTATGCCATATTTGATATTCGTCCTCTGGTATATTTTCTATTCTTTGTGAAAAGAAATATGGCTTAACTAATTCTAATGTTTTAACGTGTTTCAAACTTTCTTCAATAATTCCTAATCTAAACATCTCATACCTCCTAAGAGTATTGAAAATTGGAATTTAAGAGCTTAGCATTTTACTTAATTCTCTCACTCTAATAGTAAAACCAAATCACTTGCATTACAATAAACTTTTTAGAACTCTTGTTAAAATAGTATCCCAAGGTCTTGAGTCAATCACTTTAATACCACTCTGATTACAAGAATGTGCTAGCCACTTCCCTATATGCAATACTTATTTCGGCTCTGTAATGTTGTAAATCGACACCTTCTCTTGATAAATAATTCTGTAATATTTGATTAATGTCTGTTTCATTTACAAAAATTGATTTTACTTCTGGATTCTCAAAAGATTTTGTGAATTCAGGATAGATAAAATCGCCCTCAATAATAATAGGTAATTTATCTTCAATATGCCTGTTTACAAGCTCTTTCAATACCGGAATCAATTCTTTGCTTACATCAATCAACCAGTTTACATTACTATCAACCCCGACATTTTTCCAACTTACACCAGTATTCCAATAATGTATTGCAGGAAAACTTTCCTTTGTTGTAACCGTTTCTACAGATAGGTAAACATCATCTACTTCTAAGACATTCACACCATAGTATCGTGCAATTTCATAAGCTATGCTTGATTTGCCCGTTCCAGAAGCTCCACCAATAAATAAAACTGTCCAGTTTCTATTATTATTCACTTATTAACCTCCTTATAATTTCATCTTAACTATCAAAACTGTGATAAATATAAATTATAAATCCAAAAATCTATTCCTTGAATTTAATCTCCATTAAAAATTACTATTTATCTATGCATTATTATAATAAGGAAAATAGAAAATCCACGAAAACTTTTCTCAAAGGTGCTAATCTTTCCGCAATAGGTAATGCAATAGTTCCTGATTTTATCATTTCATCTAATTTATCCAAGGTTACCCATTGTGCCCCGACAGTTTCACCCTCTTGCATTGTCAATTCTGAAATTTTGCAATTTTTTCTGACTATGTAAGTATCAACGAATGCTGTTTTTTCTTTTTTTGTACCTAGAAAAACCAAATCATTTTCATTAGCAATTATTCCCGTTTCCTCATACAATTCTCTTATTGCTCCTGCCTTGCTTGTTTCCCCAGCCAAGGCAGAACCACCAGTATTCTCCCAAAGGTTTGGGTAGTCTTTCTTGTCTGGATGCCGTAATGTCAACAATATTTCATTATTGATGTTAACAGTCCAAATATCTACAACAATATGGTATTCACCAATTATCATTTTGTCTTGTCTATTGTGAGTTTTGTTTAGAGATTGTCTTTTTTCATCAAATATATCCCATTTTTCCATTTATTATTTCCCTCCATTAAATATGGATATTACATAATTAAATATTTAATTATTTTATTGCAGGTATTGTGTGCTATATCATAATCAAATTTTGTGATTTCTTTTAATTTAAGAGCTTGTTTTAATTATGTTTTGCTAATATAAAATAGTGTTTACTGTTTTGTTTTTTTCCTGCAAAGTAGCAATCATCAGTATGACGTATACTCTCAATATCAAAACCAGCAAATAGTTTTAATATTTCTTGTAATGTTACATAGAAATGTGGTATTCCTTTTTCAGGACCTTCCTCAGTTTTTACTACTGTGTTCACATCAATTTTTGGATATCCCGCATCTTTAAACGACCAAGTTTCTTTTGAGCATAGAGTTAAATAAATTTCTCCATTAGGTTTCAAAATTCTACTGATTTCTGATAAAATTTTATGCATTCCTATAGTATCTGTATGTGAAATAACATGATAGGCAAAAATACAGTCGAATGAGTTATCCTTATAAGGAAGACTAAGCATATCCGCAACTGTTAAATCAATAGTTAATCTTTCATCTTTTGCCCATTTTTCTAAATGGTTTATACCTTCTTGTGACAAATCAAATGCAGAAACATTAAAACCCTGTTTAGCAAAGAATATGGAATGCCTTCCCAAACCACAGCCAAAATCAAGCACATCTTTATAGGCGTTTTCTTTCCAATGATTTTCAATATAAAAGCTTTCCTCGCTTGGTTTTAACCAAATAGGGCTTGTTTCCTCTTTCCAATTCCATTCTTTAGAATTTACCATTTTACACCTCGCAAATTATAAATAATCTTAGTTTCGCAATTTACTACAATTTCATATTACTATTAGAAAATCATTTTTAATCGATTTCTAAACATAATAATATTAAAAACTATTGACAACAGTTATCTGGTTTTTTCATGATAACTTTAAAAGATAATCTACAAATCGGAATTTAACTAATGACTTCTAATAATTCATTTAGCGATTTAATCTCAATAAAATTTTTGTTATTTATATTAGTATCATGTTTACGGTTAATAAAAACTGGTGTAAAGCCAAAATTTTCAGCCCCTAAAACATCAGCTTCAAAATTATCACCAATGAAGAAAACTTGTCCCATTTCGATGCTAGTATCATACTTTTTAATATCATCAAATACAATTTTAAATAAATCTTTATGTGGTTTCCTTATCTTATAATCAGCACTAAAATGTATATTAACAAAATACTTTTCTAAATCATATTGGTTAATAAATCTTTTCATTACATTCCTTTTAAATATGGAATTACTTAATAAATAAACTGGAATTCCTAATAATTTAAGTTGCTCTAAGGTAGAAATAGTATCATTAAACAATTCCGTAGCATTTATTTCAAGTGCACAATTATATAAAATTTCTTCTAGCGTATAATTCACTTTAAATCCATATTTATTTTTAAAATCTAAAAGTTCCTCTTCAAATGCTAGTTCTGAATTATCCTCGATTCTTTTATCATAAAGTTCTTTCCAATATGTAGCTGCATAATCTAGGAATTCAACTTTATCAGTATTTTGCGATAAAATATTTTCATGTAGATAAGATAAACCCAAATAAATATCAAAATCAATATCATGAAGCAATGTCTCAAATAAATCAAAGACAATGACTCTAGCTTTTCCCATAAGATACCTCCATAAATTCCTATTTATTGGTAAGATTATATAAATAATAGTTAGTAATATTTTTCATCATTCTCTGTATCCATTAGTTTTAATAAAGTACTTTATTTCAGATAGTACGATTTCTTTGTGTGACCAATGCAAATAATGTTTGCCATTTTCTATTGTTTTTTGCCTGCTTTTATTTGACCAATTCAATAATTCTTGTTGAACCTTATCCCATTTCTCCCCATCTTCTGATGATAAAATAAGTAAGGGAATATCTTGTAAATGCCCATTTTCAATTACCATTTTAGCATTTTCATTTATATGATTTATCATGTCGAGATTATTATTGTTGCCAATGAGATTATAAAACATTGCAGCATCAATCTCTTTTATCTCATTAGGAAGTGAACTGTATCGTACATTTTCCCCTACAAATGGGAGTTTAATTCCGATATTTCCCAAAATCCTATTTATACCTGTCACCCTCAACACAGCATTTGTTCTATTGAGTAACAATGCTTTCATTTCAGAATAATCTAAATAGAAATTTGGGCTTCCTCCATCTAGAAAAATAATCCCTTTCACTTCATCAGGGTATAGTTGGGCATATCTTAACGCTTCCAAAGAAGCAAGCGAATGAGCAACTAAAACATATGGTGATGAGTAGTTAGATTTTTCAAGCAACTCATGTAATTCATTTGTCAAATTATCTATTGTTCTCGGCACCTCAGTTGCTTCACTCCATCCAAAACCTGAATGGTCGAAGCTTACTGTTCTTGCATATTGTTGCAGCTCACTCTGCAAATAGTAAAAATCCGTATATGCGTTAGGTGTACCTGAACCTGCAATAAAAACAATTGTTACATCACCGCTTCCCATATTGTATAGGTGCGTCTTATGTGTATTAACGGTAAGCATTTCGCCAATAGGTTCATATTTATCAGTTTCATATTTTTGCATAATCTCTTGCCATAGACCGCCTATTATCAATAGCCCTAACACAATAGTGAAAATAATATATTTTATTTTGAATTTGCGTTTTAATACATTCTTCATCGTCACCTCTTACCTTCATATGACTATCTGACAACCTTAGAATTCAATGAATTGTCTGCTTGCACAACCTTTCTTCTTAAATTCCGAATTCAGAAAATCTATCCGTGTGGGAACAATACGTATCAGATTCATCTGGTGTGGTAATTTTTTCATAGCATCTACCGGAATCTTCTTGTATTCTGCCATCTTTATATACTCTTCCGAAAAAGGCTCTATAATTTCAGCTATACCGGTTACCTGCATTCCCTTCAGCTTTCCAAATCCATCGTACTTATCGTAAATAGCCAGACAAACATTATGATTGTTTTCCAACGCCGCAAATTTCTGCCCTCCCTCGGAAAACATCCAAAATGCTCCGCCACGATAAAAATACTCGATCGGCGTGCATCGAACAATACTTCCGCTTCCTGTTGCAAATGCGCAAGTATTATTTGCCTGAATGTAATCTTCTGATATTAGTAACAATTCTGATCGTTCCATTTTCACGCTTTCGACATCTTTCATATTCCAATATTCCGCTGCCTCTTGATATTCTTTATGATTCATGCTTTGCACCTCTGATAAGTACCTTATATTTTCAAAAGTATAAAAATATTTGTACTTTTAAATTCATTTATTTAATTTCCATTATACTCCAATTGATTTAAAAATTCTACTAGAATATATCATACTTTACATTATTTCCTAATTTAACTTATTTACTTTAAATTTAAAAACCGCCGACTAAAATGTTACATCTTAGCCGGCGGGTCTTAGTTATAATAGTGAATTATAATTCCATTCCATACATAGTTTTAATTAGCATACTAAAAGTATGCTGAAATCTTTTTCTGTTTATTGGAATTTTATTTTCTGATTTTAATATTATTTCTTGTTTAATTTTGTCTACCTTCTTTATATTGTATAGATTAACTATATACCCTCTGGCACACTCTACAAAATAATCTTCAGATAGCTCAGTTTTTATGCTTTTTACAGTATTTGAAATATCTTCAGTTTCATTATTTGTTAAATAAAGTGTTGATTTCCCTTTAGACCAATGAAAATATTCTATATACTTATATGGTACAAGCCTCATTGTTTTGTTTGTATCTATTTTATAAAAGCCATGTGGACAATTATAACTATTTTCAGAAAGTATTATTTCACCTAAATTTTCACTATTCAAAGGACTGACTAACAATCCTGAGGTTAATTGCAATGATTTTTTTACATAGTGTGAAGAATTCCTTTTTATATAGGTCAATTCATTGTTTTTACTGACTATTATAATATTATATTTACAGATTTGATCAAAAATATTTAATATTTCATGAGATTTTCTTAAATAACTAACTTTTCCTTCGATATGGTTTTCCTTTAAATACTGAATAACTGCCATGTTGATTTCCTTTCTAGCAATTGAATCAGCGTATATTCCTATCGTAATCATTAAATCATCTTCATTCTTAATTTTATGCAAAATTTATGATTAAATATAAGCAAGTTTAGCAAAATATGTTTATGTCTATTTTTCAACCTTTGAAGTGACATTTTAAAATAATTTTATAAAGTGACTGTACCCTGTTAGATTTTAAGGTATTTTCATTATATTTTTTACGACTATTTTATTTATATTTATTCATTATTTATGCAATAACTTAAAACTTGTATAATTTAATATATTCATATATTATAATTGTGTGAATAGCATGTACTGCAATTTATATTTTGATGTCAAATTATATTGTAAATAAATTAATTTGTGAATAATTTCTCCAGTATTATCCTATAAATTTTGTTAAACTAAATAAATAGAGCTATATACTTTAACCATCAAGGTTGCACTAAATGAGTGCAATCTCAATCTTCTTTATAAATTTTTTTCTATTAAACTACCCATTTACAATTTCTCCGCCATTGATATGAATAGCTTGACCAGTCATAAATGTTGAACTATCTGTCGCTAAAAATACATATGCTTCAGCTAGTTCTACAGGCTGACCAGGCCTTTTTAAAGGTGTATCCTGACCAAAAGTATCAACTTTTTGTTTATCAAACGTTGATGGAATAAGTGGGGTCCATATAGGTCCTGGTGCTACTTGATTAACTCTAATTTTTTTATCTGCTAAATTTGCAGAAAGTGACCTTGTAAATGAAGTTACTGCCCCTTTAGATGATGAATAATCTATTAGGTCTTTACTTCCTTTGTACGCTGTTACAGAGCTTGTGTTTATTATTGCACTTCCTTCTTTTAAATAAGGTAAAGCAGCTCTTGTCAGATAGAACATGGAAAATATGTTAGTTCTAAATGTATCGTCAAGCTGTTCATCAGTTATATCTTCAAAATTAGTTTGAGGGTGTTGTTCTGCAGCATTATTGACTAAAATATCTAATGAACCAAACTTGTTTATGTTTGTTTCTATTATTTCTTTGCAAAGGCTACTGTCTTTTATATTACCCTTTATCAATAAAACATTTCCATTATAAGATTCAATAACCTTTTTAGTATCATTAGCATCACCGTCCGCTATATTATATACTATTACAACATTGCAACCTTCTTTTGCATATGATACAGCTACTGCTCTTCCTATTCCACTATCACCACCAGTTATAATTGCGGTTTTGCCTTTTAATCTCCCAAATCCTTTACAATTTACATTATCATATATAGGTTGGGGTTCCATTTTACTTTCTTTTCCTGGAATTTGTTGTGTTTGTCCTTTTATATCATTTTGTGTATACATGTCTTTACCTTTCACACTTCCTCCAAATTATATTTAATTATGCAAAAAAATAAAAATATCACAAGTTATAGTATTACCTTCGACATGTGATATTATTACAATTTTAGAAGAAAATCTAACCCTATAAGAAGTATCTTTCTTGCATTTTTTTAGCACATTCATTATAATGTTACTCAAAATATTATATAACCATTGTACATAAAATCACAGAATAACTCTTTATTATCGTTTACTTAGATTTGAAACAATTTCAGAAAGGTATTCTTTTGAATAGCGCTCTGCTTCAAAGTATTTTTTGAGTTTATCAGTTGCATGATGTTCACGTAAGCTCAAATAAAGTTCTATTTTCCTAACACCTCGTGGTAATTTCCCATTTTCATTAACAATAAAGGGCCAATTACAGTTTGTCTTAAAAAAGATATATGTACTTACCTGCCACTTCGGTTCTCCCATTCATACTTCAAATCTAACGAACAAAATCTATTCTCACAAATTTCTTTCCGTTTGGTAAATTGCTTTCTTGCTGCCTATCTTTTTTATAGCTGATTTTACGCATAGCATCAACTATCCCATTTTCTTCAACATGATGAAGAACCTCATCTAGACGGTCAAATACATGGAGATATGGAGAATCAGAGACAAATGAATCGTTTGTATTGACTTGAATAATACACGACACATACTTTGGGTTTACTTGCTTAACCACTTTTTGGAAGCATTCATATCCAATATACTCAATTAAGAGATTTGCTACAATCAAATCTGCACATGGCAATTGTTTCGTATCTTGAGTCAAATCTACACATATTGTCTCAAGTATACCTTGTAGTTCTGGGTATCGTTTTTTGCATGTATTCAAATAGTTTTCATTTATGTCGATTCCATAAATGTTATCAAAAGTCTGCTTATTTATATGCTCTAATCCATTCCCACTCGCTATCCCCAAAATCATAATGGATTTTATGGAATAGGTATAAAACTGTTCTTTCATCATTTGGTTCATGGTCTGAAGTTGAAATACACTGTCTAAACTCATATGTTTTTCATAGTCTTCTATGTCAATATTTTCCCAAGGGTTATTCATCGTAGCACCTCACAAATTCTTATTTATCTGTATGTATGTTATAAAAATAATTTTACTTCACCTTTTTACTACTGTTACGACGCAAAATTAACTATTTGGTCCTTTGTGTACGTACCTTCATAAAAATCAAGTACACTATCATTCAGGATGTAGTCTATTATTTCGGGTTTCCTTGACAAATACATTCAAGTACTCTATTAGCATAATCCACTGTTTCTTCGTTCATGGCATCCTCTCTAATTTTTATTAGAACACCATCAACCTCAGTTTCATAGTCATAATCACTTAAAATAAAATCTTCTTTCTTCATGTTGTCGACTTCCCCTGTTATCTAAATAATCATTACTTCATAATATATTACATTTGCATATAACAAGAATAATGGGAATTAATACAACTGCGCATTGTGCTCATTTTAAAGCTTTTCAATTTGTATGATGTTGCTTTTATTTGGCTCTTTTGAAAACTAACATCATAATTGAACCCAAAGCACCAATACATTGAAAATTAACAAGCTCCCAACCATCATTCGCATATTTTTTAAGAATAGCATCGCATTTTACTTTTAAAGAATGTTTATTGTCAAAAATGGAATTAAATGTCTCAGTTTTGTATTCCCACATATTTTACCTCCTATCATAAACATAATCTATCTAAGTATATTACTGTTATGAATAATTTGAAAATTTCAAACTAACACAAATTATAAATTATGATTAAGCTCCCACTTACCAGAGTTCCTTGTTTTCTATAATAAGGCAAATACTAAATATAATTTCAATGATTATCATCATGAACGCAAGTATATAAGGTTCAAATTTACAACCCACTATAAGTGACAAAATTGGCACTACAATAGCAAACACCATATATGATTTTGATTTATACAACCAACTATAGGGTAATAAATGGGCTCCAAAAATCATAGCTATTATCATCAACATTTTTTCAGGTACAGTTGGGTATATCCACATAGCAATTAATAAGTATAATATTTGATTAGCAGAAAACAAAATGCCTAAATTAGTCAATGGATTATCTTTGTTTTGAAAATCCACATTAATTAACTTTGATATAAAAACTGCAAAAGGCATTAGTGGAGCTGTACAACAGAACGTAAATAAATTTTTAGTCAAAATAGGTAGTGATGTTAAATGAATAATTAATAAAGCACACCAAATAACAATTGATGCTAAAATAAAATGTAGTCCTCTTTTCTGCTTAATTGCACAATCCAAACATAATTCTTCTAAATTCATAATCAATCCTTTCAATAAATAAAGCATAATCAATCTTTGCTATTAATAATCCTATGATTATAACGCAGAAAATCCTATGTTGTTTTGTAAAAACTCCATTGTTTTATCCATTATTTCTATTCAAGTACACAATCATTTCGATTGATATTAACAGAAAGCCTCCTGAATACCCAATAGTCGACAAGTGATAGAAATTCATATTTCCAGTGATTGGTCCGACTAAACCTGCTAATGCCAATATCCCGCTAATTCGCATCGTCCATGTTATCACTTTGTTTCCCAAATCTTCTAAAGCTCTGGACGCAAACAACATCGCTATTCCCAAAAAAAAGCCCCATGAGACGCATTCCAAACCTTTTGAAATGGAAGGCCATCCGTCTAACAACATCCACGACGGCATAGCTTTTCCGCTATAGATTTGATTCAGTACCGTTATATAAATAAAGTGATTTGTAATTGTTATGGCTGCCATGCAAGTAGACAAAATCAAAGCGATTAGACTCTGACTTTTTCTATTTTTACTGCTTCCACTATACAGTTCTACCATAAACTGAATTATTACGATCGCTGCCCATACGGTTAGAATTTCCATTATTATAAGAATATTCCTGTTTTCCGTTAGAATCCATACAGTTGTCACCAAGATATACAAACCACTAATAAGCAAAATAGTGTATGATATGATTTTAGTTTTCTTAACATCAATTGAAGTATTCACAATACCCTCCTTTTTAGTTTCTAATATCGTAATTGTAAATAATCGAAAAATGGCCATTAATTGAAAGCCACATTAAAGTCATTTTGCAAATTATACCATAAATGTTATAAAAAAACTACTTTTGTTAAATATGAAATTAATCTTCAAAAAAATTTGCTTAAGTTTTTTCAGTATTTTCAAGAATATCTTTTTCTCCACTGCTTCCGCCCATAATCCATCACAAAAACGTTCCTGACGAATGTAAAATGTCAAAATAGCTTATATCAACTAAATTTATTCGCCTTTTCAATAAACAATCTGACATAAGCCTACCCCAAAATGAGTACCAAAAATAAGCAAAAATAGCACTAAAGCTAATCAAGTCGGCTCAAATAATATATTCAATTCAAGTTCCATTCAATATACTAACAGTCAAAATTTAATTACCACATAATACAATTTTTGTATATTATGCTCCCTACAGAACTCTTTTCGCACCTTAATCTTAAGTTGCATAACTTCCCTAGTTTCCCCTCTATAACTACTTTTACCACTGGCATTATTTGTTGGAAAATATACTTGACATTGTGCAGGAACACCGCAGATTAACGCCTGCTACGAATTTGGATGCTGTTTTAGATTTGTTTAAACCATAAAGATTTAGTAAGTACTATTTATTAAAGAAGACACCACCCTTATGAAATAATGTCATCTGTCCATTTCGATAACTTTCCTGACCAGCTTCTCTTATCTCATCTCCTTCTCTTCTATTTCCGATTAAAAATGGAGAAATAGGATTATGTTGCTTCATATTCTGTCGTACTGTTTCCTGATTATAGTTTGCATAGCAATAAATACAGCCATGACCACAGGTATTGTATACTCCGATATCATTTCCAAGCAGACAATTGCAAGAGTCTCTTGGTGATTTCTTTTTTTTTGGAACTACAAGACTGCTTCCTATTGCACGCTCAATGACTCCTTGTGTCATGCAGCCTGTTACGTCCACTCCAACTTCCTTTAAGTCCTGACCCTCACAACAGGTACGAATAGTAATCCCATATTTTTTCCCAATAGTTGCAAACTCTTTTCCCAATAACATTCGTTCTTCTTTGGTTACTTCCTTCACTCCTGGAAAATTTCGTTTTGTCTTAGCATACAAATCTATAAAACTTATTACACAGTTATCCGTGTATCCACTTAATTTCCTTGCCATTTCATCGAAAATTTTTATATGACAATCCATAGAATACTTATCAGTAATAAAAATAGGATCATAACGCCAGCCAATTGAATTCACTCCAACTTTCTTAGATAACTGTTGGAAACTTTCTATAGCCCGTTCTTTATCTGGAACATTTGGTTCAATTTCTTTTCCATATGGTGTGATTGTAACAAACCAGAACTGTCTGAATGCATTAATTTCATCTAAGTGTTCCAGCATCGGTGCCGGATTCTTTGTACAAAATGAAAGACAGTCAACAATGTCTGGTGACAATCTGTATTTAATTACCTGCTCTGGATAATAAGGATTTCTGGTAAATACATATCCTTCTTTGATTCTATTATAAAACCATTCGCTAAAATATGCTGGTATATCTGTTCTACATCCTGTATTTATTATCATAAAATATCCTCCAAAAGTCCTTTCTTTACAGACGGGCAACAATATCAATTCCCATTTCACTATATATTCATAAAGTTCCAACTTTTTACTGGCACTCTGTCAATTCTTCCTTTTTCTGCATAAATGAAAATTTCTGCAAGATTCTGTACCTCTCCACTTACAAGATGTCCTCCAAATACACTGAATGAATTATCTGCTACAGTCACATGCATATGGATGTTAGGTTCATTATCCAACATTGTAATATTACCGGTAAGATTTAACATCTCCATATTCTTTCTTCTGAAAGATAATCATATGCAGATTTTTCGTTATTCCATATTCCAATTTTGAGTAATTTGATTCCTCCAAATCCTATTACGGTACCAAGCATTATTTTTTCTTTTTCGCAAACTTGCTCTATAGATTTATGAATAAATTCTCCCGTTTCTAGTCTGACAACGATTGTATCTTCGAATCTTTTATAACGCATATTACCCCCTCCATAATTCAATGTTTTTTATCAAAATCTAACATTCTGGATACATTTTATCCAGAACAGTGTAAATATCCTATTTAACCTAGTTGCCCTATCCTTGTTAAGTCATATTAGATGTGCATTGTTATTTCCATAAATTTTTCTCTCAACATATACTTTTCAAGTTTATATTACGGTACTAATACTACAATTTTCCCATTTACTTTTCCACTGTCCAAATCCTCACAAGCTTCGGTTATCTGAGAAAACAGATATGTTTTACCTACACACGGAGATAACTCATGTTTCTCTATGAATGAAAAAATTGCATCTATATCCTCTTGTCTAGGACTATTACTAAAAAATCCTGTCAGATACACTCCATTTGGAATATCTTTAATAGGATCAAATTCATTCAGCACATATACTCCACCAAGAATACCTGTATTACATACAATTCCATCCTTATCTACACATTTCAAGGTATCTTTTAAAGTTTTCGGACCTACTAATTCTAATGCCTTCGTAACACCGCTTATCTTGCCTGCTAAAATGCCATCATCTAATACGGCCATATCTACAACTTGTTCTTGCAAAAGTGATAGCTTACTTTCTTTATGGGTTGTAGCAATCACCTTGCAGCCAAGTGCTTTTGCTATTTGTATTGCTGCGTAACCAAGTGCACATGTCGCGCCACGCACCAGTAATTTATCCTGTGGTGTCAGATGCAGACACTCAAATAAAGACCCCCAT